>Ga0137306_102507_pt1 | contig 15228 bp, 15 predicted proteins | sample Inofroosms_March_FD_97187 | JGI IMG/M metagenome (GOLD analysis project Ga0137306, IMG submission 97187) | Mouse cecal microbial communities from Vienna, Austria - N-Acetylneuraminic and N-Acetylglucosamine D2O microcosms_March | ecosystem: Host-associated > Mammals > Digestive system > Large...
TGGCATAACTCCAGCCTATCTGTCTTCAATTTATAAGAAACAGACGGGAAAAAGTCTTCTGGACTACATCAATACCTTAAGAATTGATCATGCGAGGGAACTTCTGGAACAGGGACTGAGTGTGGTGGAAGTGGCTCCTATGGCAGGATTCAGAGACAGCGGCAGTTTTATACGGGCATTTAAGAAAAAAACCGGGGTCACTCCGGGGCAGTTTAAGAAAAAATTATAGATAAATTCCATATTTTGTGAATTGACTTTAGAAAATGCAAACTAAAATTGACGGTTTTGTCAATGGAGTTTGCATTTTTTTTATATCTTTTGTGGGAAAATTACGATATCATAGGGCCATCAGCAAAATACATTGACAATTTTAAAAAAGAGGAGGAACAGTGATGAAGAAAAGAAGTTTATCATTACTTCTTACGGCAGCGATGGCGGCCACAGCCATGGCCGGCTGCGGAGGAGGAAACAGTACGGCTAAAGAGGCCCCAACGACTCAGGCTGCCGCAGGAAACGCGGGGGGAGAAGCGAAGGACCAGAACAGCACTCCGGCAGAGTTTTCCTATCCTATGGCCCAGGGAGACAAACTGACCTACTGGTGTGAACTGACCACCACGGTGGCAGCCAATTATGCCAGTCTGGGAGATACGCCTTTTGGAAAAGGATGGCAGGCAGAGACGGGAGCGGAGATCGAATTTCTCCATCCGCCTACAGGGCAGTTGAAGGAACAGTTCAGCCTGATCCTGGCAGACGGCAATCTTCCTGATCTGATGGAGTATAACTGGATGAACGATTACCCGGGAGGGCCGGAGAAAGCCATCAAAGACGGCGTGATTCTTCCATTAAATGATATTTTTGAGCAGTATTGCCCCAACCTGACGGCATACCTGGCAGAAAACCCGGACATTGACAAGATGATCAAGACAGATGAAGGCCACTATTATGTATTTCCCTTTATCCGCGGCGAGAAGAAACTGTGCAATACCATCGGCCTGATGCTGAGAGAGGACTGGCTCGATGAGCTGCATCTGGAAGTTCCCACTACCATAGATGAATGGCACACGGTCCTGACAGCATTTAAAGAGAAGAAAGGTGCCGCGGCTCCATACTGTTTTGAATATACGAACGCATAGTATCTCACCAATGATCCTTTCGCATTCGCTTTTGAAACCAGCAGAAGTTTTTATCTGGGAAGCGACGGCAGGGCCCATTTCGGTGCGGCAGAGGAGAATTATAAAGAATTTCTGTCCACCATGGCCCAGTGGTACAAGGAAGGGCTCATTGATCCGGATCTGGCTACTCTCGGCAATGATCAGGTAAGCGCCAAGATCACCAACGGGACGGCAGGAGCCTCCATGGGTCAGGCAGGAAGCCGTATGGGAACCTGGACTACTGCGGCGAGAAGCAGCAATCCGGATTTCAGGCTGGCAGCAGCTCCGCCGCCAACACGGGAGAAGGGAGCAAAGGCGGAATTCGGACAGATCGAGAATCAGTATTCAGGAAGAGCCAGCGTGGCCATCACCACCTCCTGCAAGGACGTGGAGAGAGCCGCGAGACTGATGGATTATGCTTACGGGGACGAGGGACATCTGTATTTCAATTTCGGAACAGAAGGGGAATCCTACAACATGACCGACGGTTATCCCACCTACACGGATGTGATCATGAAGAATCCCGACGGACTTCCTGTATCTCAGGCAATGTCCGCTTATATCCGCGGCAATTACAATGGTCCTTTTGTTCAGGATATCCGCTATCTGGAGCAGTACTATACTCTGGATGAGCAGAAAAAGACAGGAGAAATCTGGGGCAACTCCAACGGTGCGGCCCATGTGATGCCTCCGGTCACGCCAACATCTGAGGAAAGCCGGGAATTTTCCACCATCATGAATGAGATCAACACTTACAGGGACGAGATGACGCTGAAATTCATCTTCGGCACGGAGAGTCTTGACAATTTTGACGAGTATGTAAAGAACATCGAGGGGATGGGACTTTCACGGGCTCTGGAAATTCAGAACGCGGCTCTGGACCGTTACAACGCCCGGTAAGAAGGAAAGCTGCCGTTTATAAAGGAGAGGAATATGAATGGGAATTTCGGTGACAGGCTGAGGAAAGACTGGGTTCGCAACCGTTCTCTGTATTTTCTGGTGATCCCGGTATTGATTTTTTACCTGCTGTTTCATTATAAGCCCATGTATGGCGCAGTCATTGCGTTTAAGGATTATACGCCGGCTCTGGGAGTGGCGGACAGCCCATGGGTAGGATTTGCCAACTTTGCCAGGTTTTTCAGAAGCGTCTATTTTGGACGCCTGATCAAGAACACGATACTGCTCAGTGTTTACAATCTGATATTCGGTTTTCCGGCCCCGATCATCCTGGCCCTTCTGCTTAACGAAGTGAGGAATAAGCAGTTTAAGAGTATTACTCAGACCATTACATATCTGCCCCACTTTATTTCGCTGATCGTGGTAACCGGCATGCTGACCAATTTCGGTATGACCACAGGACTGTTCAATGATATCATCGCGTTTTTCGGGGGGTAGCGTTCACCGCTCCTCCAGGATCCAAAGCATTACCGTACCATCTATGTGGCTTCGTCCATCTGGCAGGAAGTGGGCTGGGGATCCATCATCTACCTTTCTGCACTGGCCGGTGTGGACAGCCAGCTTTACGAGGCGGCACAGATCGACGGCGCCGGGAAGTGGAAACAGCTGATCCATGTGACGATGCCTGCCATTGCGCCGACGATCATCATTATGCTGATCATGAAGATGGGATCACTGATGAATATGGGATATGAGAAGACGATCCTGTTATATAACCCGTCAACTTATGAGACTGCGGACATCATCTCTTCCCATATTTACAGAATCGGTCTGCTGGATCAGGATTGGAGTTATTCTACAGCCATCGGTCTGTTTAACTCTGTAATCAACTTTGGACTTCTGATTATCACCAACAAGATATCCAAGCGTTACAGCGAGACCAGTCTGTGGTAAAGGAGGAGAATATGAAAGTCAGACGTTCCAGAGGGGAGAGAATTTTTGAGGTATTTAACTATATTTTTCTGTCGGTGATCATGCTCGCCTGTCTGTACCCGGTGTGGTATGTGATGGTGGCTTCCTTCAGCGACAGCAATCTTCTGACACAGCATATGGGGCTTCTTCTGAAGCCCCCGGGTCTCAGCTTTGATGCTTACAAAAAGGTATTTCAGAATCCCATGATCATGAAAGGATATATGAATACTCTGTTTATCCTGATTGTGGGTGTGATCCTGGATCTGATCATGACGTCGCTGGGGGCTTACTTTCTGTCCAGAAAGAGAGTGATGTTTAAGAAGCCTATCATGATGATCATTATCTTTACCATGTTTTTTTCCGGAGGCATGATCCCTTTCTATCTGAATCTTAAGGATCTGCATCTGACCGGTACAAGATGGGGACTGATCATCCTGTTTATGATCAACACATACAATATGATCATCCTGCGGACATCTTTTGAGAGCATACCGGACAGTCTTGTGGAAGCGGCGCAGATCGACGGTGCAGGGCATATCACGATTCTGGCTCAGGTGGTTCTCCCCCTGTCCAAAGCGATCCTGGCAGTTATGATGCTGTATTATGGAGTCAGCATCTGGAATTCCTGGTTCTGGGCTTCTGCTATCATCCGCAACAGGGAAATGTATCCGCTGCAGATTATCCTGCGGGAGATCCTCATGCAGAATGACGTCAGTTCCATGACCGCAGGAACCAGTGCCATGGATACGGAGTCTATCGGGATGACGATCAAATATGCGACCATCATGGTAGCTACGGTGCCGATTCTGTGCGTGTATCCCTTCCTCCAGAAATATTTTACCAAAGGTACCATGGTAGGAGCCGTGAAGGAGTAGAAAGATGGAAAAAAGGCTGTTGGAGATTTTTGAAAAAATTGACAGAAAACTGGAGGCCGAATGCGGCCGGGTGGGAGAGAAGATACCCTATACAACACAGAACGGTCTGTATCAGGCAGATATGAGGGATGAGAATCTGTCCTGGTGGACCAACGGATTCTGGGCAGGGATGCTTTGGCAGATGTACCATGCCACGGGAAAAGAACTGTACTGCAGGACGGCCCGACACTCGGAGGAGGCCTTTGACAGGGCTCTTGAACGGTTTGAGGGTCTGCACCACGATGTGGGATTTCAGTTTTTACATACAGCGGTAGCGGACTACCGCCTGACGGGAAATGAAAAATCAAAAGTCAGAGGGCTTCACGGCGCCTCTCTTCTGGCAGGCAGATTCAACGGAAAAGGAAATTATATCAGGGCCTGGAATAAGGATATGCCGGGCTTTATGATCGTCGACTGTCTGATGAACATTCCTCTGCTGTACTGGGCGGGGGAGGAACTGAAAGATCCGAGATTTGCCTGGATTGCCGATCAGCATGCCCACACGGCCATGACAGTCCTGGTGCGGGAGGACGGTTCCTGCAACCACATCGCTGTTTTTGATCCGGCTTCAGGAGAACTTCTGGATCTTCCGGGAGGGCAGGGCTATGGCCCCGGATCCTCCTGGTCCAGAGGTCAGGCATGGGCTCTCTATGGTTTTGCTCTGGCATACAGGCATACGGGCAGGAGAGAGTATCTGGACACGGCAAAAAGGACGGCCCACTATTTTATAGCCAACACTGCCATGACAGGTTATGTGTCCCTGTGCGACTTCAGAGCGCCTGCGGAGCCGGTGTACTGGGATACCACTGCTTCCGCCTGCGCCGTCTGCGGTCTGCTGGAGATCGCGGAACAGGTACCGGAACAGGAGAAGTCTCTCTACGGCGATGCCGCGGCCAGAATGCTCATGGCGCTGGAGGAGAAGCACTGCTGCTGGGATACAAAAAAAGATTCTATCGTACAAAACGGCACGGAGGCTTATGGAAAAGAGGGGGGAGTCCACATTCCGCTCATTTACGGAGATTACTTTTTTGTGGAAGGGATTTTAAGACTCATGGGCAAAGGATTTATGATCTGGTAAAAAAACGGGCAGCAGCGGGGATTTCTCTGCGGCTGCGCCGGGAAAGAGGAAGTATATGGAAGACAGTCTGAAAAATCTTATCTATGAAAAACTGCGGCCCAGAATGGTGTCTCTGTTCTGGAGGACATCTGAAAACGGCCGTGATTTTATCATGGAAGGGATTCCGGTTTACAATGAGAAGGCTCAGTTTGCAGGCGGAAAAGTCATTAACATGGGATGCTATGTGGTCCTGGAATTTTTAAAGGGTACCGAAGACTACGAGGGAGGGCTTAAGGCTCTGGGAAAACTCATCGTTCAGGTGTCGGATCTTCCCATGGAGACCTGGGGGATCTTAAATGGGATCACAGGCCTTTACAGGCTTAAGAAAGAAGGACTTCTGGAACAGATCATAGACGAAACAACCATGGAGAGCCTGAAGAAATCCCTTGACTGGCGCACATTTGTCGATGTGGAAGATCATTACCGGCTCATAGGAAAGCCGACTAATTACTACGGAGTCGCATTCGGGATCGCCCGATACCGGGAACTGCTGGGGTGGGAACCGGAGGGACACAGCTATGTTCTGCTGGACCGCCTCATGAAGCACATTGAACAGTATTCGGGAGAACTGAGTTATATGGATGAGACGGCCGGGAGCGGAAGATTTGACCGGTACAGCATCCTGATTCCCGGAGAAATCATTTCTCTTATCATGGCCACGGGACTTAAGGTTCCGGAGAAGATCCGGGTTATGCTGAAAAATTCTGTCAGGATTTTTCTACAGCTGGCTGATGAAAAAGGACTTGGCTTTTCTTACGGGCGGAGCATAGGGGCTTATGGGGATACGGCCGCCCTGGAAGTTCTGTCTGCAGCAGCGGAAGCAGGAGGAATCTATGAGGGCCCGGAACAGGAGCTGGCTTATGGCTACAGCATAAAGCTTTTAAAAAACATGATGGATTTCTGGTACGATGAAGAGATGAAGTCCGTGAATATGTGGGAAAAGGGACGGAGAACCGATGGATACCGGAATAAGAACAGGATTCTGGGGGAAAACATGAGCCTGTTTATGCAGATGGTAAATTCCTATGAGCACTGGGTGAGAGCCGGCTGGGGTGAGAAAAAGATCACACCGGAGTATGAAATGATGCTGGAACATATTGGCAGCCGTTTCTTTGTCCGGTTTTCCGGAGGAAAATATGAAAGAGCCCTGGCCATAGTACGTGATAAGGGGCATGTGTGGTCTCTTCCTCTGATCAACGGAGGAAGAAAATATTATAATACAGATCCTTATCTTCCCATTCCCCAGGAGAATCTGGTACTGGATCAGACTCCGGATGAAAGTCACGGCAACATGGTACCGGAACTGGAGACGGAGGATGGAAAAATTCTGAGACCTGTTTCTTTTATAGAGAAGATCAGAACAGAGGAGCAGGAACACGTCTTCAGGATCATCTGTCATCAGGAGTATCTCTGCCTGATAGGAGGGCAGGAGCCGGAGATGGCCGAAGGGATAAAATCCGTGACCACTTACGAGTTCATGTCCGGCCGTATCAGGCGGAAAGATCTTTTTACGGTTTCGCCGGAGATCCGATTAAAAGAAATCCGTCTTACTCAGCTGGTTTATTCTGAAGAAGCGCAGCTTTCAGAGGATCACCGGCAGGTGATGTTTGATCGGGGAGAAATCAGGTCTTTAGAGACCCGGGGATATGAGGTCTGTCAGATTCTGCCCGCATTGGAGGATGGAAGCTTTGATACTCCAAGAGGACGTCTGAAGACTCAGGTAAAATGGAAAAGAGTCATTGAGGAACCCTGCAAAGAGATTGCAGTGGAGTGGGAGATCGGGTATTAAACAATAACGGAAAGAGTGATCAGACAGGGGGATCGGATCACGGAACAGGATCAGAGGGGAAGCCGAAGTCAATCACTTCAGCTTCCCCTCTCCTGATCTGTCCGCGACAGGCTCTGTATATTATTTCTTCTTTTTTCTGTAATAAGTATCTTCTAAAGGCAGACTCTGCCGGAATTTTCCATCCAGTTTATAGTAGGCCAGAGCGCAGGCAGGGGCTGTGGGGATCATGCACAGTTCTCCCACGCCTTTGGCGCCCAGAGAGTAGGGAAGCTTTCGCTCTTCCTCGGGCACGCAGAGCATGACTTCCAGCTCCGGAGCCTCATCGGCCCGCATGAAGCCGATGGTGCCGAACCTGCTCTGAGGACGTCCATCGACACATTTAAACTCCTCGGTGACGCCGTAGCCGATGCCCATGACCATGCCGCCCTCGATCTGGCCTTCCACGGACTGAATATTGACCGGAGTCCCCACGTCAAAGGCGGACACGGCCCTGGTGATCTTTCCCTCTTCATTCAGGATAATCACCTGAGTCCCGTAGGAGTAGGACACATGGCTGACAGGATTTTCCTTGATGGCGCCTAAGGGATCCGTCTGGACCGAATACTCGCCGTAGAATTCAAGCCCTTCCAGGTCGGACAGGGATTTGCCGCTGTCTAAAGCCATCTTCAGTTTCTCCCCGGCCCTTCTGGCGGCCTCCCCGGTGACAACTGTCTGGCGGGAAGCGGTGGAGGTGCCGGAGTCGGGAGTCCTGACAGTGTCCGCGTTCTCGAACACAAACAGGGCCGGGTCCAGGCCTGTCACATGGCAGATTTCCGTCAGGGTCATCTGGCCGATGCCCTGTCCCATACAGGAGGCGGAGGTGCGGATATGTATCCTGCCATCTTCCACAGACAGGAGCACCCGTCCGATATCTTTCTTGCCCATGCCGGTTCCGGAGTTTTTAAAGCCGCAGGCGATTCCGGCGTAGGGGTTGGCGTAGTACACGTCTTTTACCGCGTCCAGACAGGCCTCCATGTTGGTGTTGGGGTCCGCTCTCTGGCCGTTGGGCAGCACGTCTCCCGGCTTGATGGTGTTGCGGCGGCGGAATTCCCAGGGGTCAAGGCCGCACATCTGAGCCAGAAGATTGATGTTCATCTCCGTGGCAAAGCAGCTCTGGGTCACGCCAAAACCCCGGTAAGCGCCGGACACCACATTGTTGGTGTACACGGACATGCCGTAGATATCGATGTTCTGGTAGTTGTAAGGCCCGGCGGCGTGGGTGCAGGCCCGGTGGAGCACAGGTCCGCCCAGGGAGGCGTAGGCGCCCGTGTCGGCGATGATGATGCCTTTCATGGCAGTCAGATGTCCCTCTTCATTGCAGGCAGTGGTGAACTCCATCTCCATGGGATGGCGCTTTACGTGGTAGTCTAAGGACTCCTGGCGGCTGTATTTCACCTTTACCGGCTTTTTGGTGTGCCAGGCCATGAGGGCCGCGTACTGCTGAACCGACATATCCTCCTTGCCGCCGAAACCGCCGCCCACCAAAGGAGCCCGGCAGTGAACCTTCTCGGCAGGAAGGCCAAGCATCTGGGCGCATTCCCTCTGGACGTCATAGATGGACTGGCTGGAGGTGTAGATGAGAAGGCCGTCTTCCCCCTCCGGCTGTGCTACGCAGCACTCCGGTTCCATGAATCCGTGCTCCTGCCAGGAGGTTTTGTACTTCCGTGTCACCACATATTTTGATTTTTTGATGGCTTCGTCGGCATTTCCCCGGATCAGTCCGGCCCGGCTCATGACATTGCCGTCCTCGTGGATCAGGGGAGCATCGTCCCGCAGAGCCTCGTAAGGGCTGGTGACAGGAGGAAGTTCCGTGTAATCCACTTCTATGAGCTTTATGATCTCCTCCAGGGATTCCTGGCTGGCCGCGGCCACCACGGCCAGGGCGTTGCCCACGTACCGGGTGATGTCCCCTTCGCCCATTAGTACATCCCAGTCCTGCTTGATGTGGCCGATCTTGTTGCAGGGTACGTCCTTTTTGGTCAGGACCTTCACACAGTCCGGATGCTCCAGAGCCCTGGAGATGTCGATCCTGTTGATGAGAGCCCTGGGGTAGGCGGAGTACAGGCATTTGGCATAGAGCATGCCCGGCAGATAGATGTCGTCGGCGAAGATCCCGGTGCCGTTGACCTTCTCGGCAGCGTCGATGCGCTTGAAGTGTTCATTCATACGGAGAGTTTTTGGATTGTCCGGAATCTCTTTTTTCTCCCGGAAATAATCCGCTGCCATGAGGATGGCATCTTCGATTTTTTTGTAGCCCGTACAGCGGCAGAGGTTGCCCCGGATGGCCTTCTTTACGTCCGCCCGGGTGGGAGTCAGATTCTGATCCAGTAAAGATTTGGCGGAAATGATCATGCCGGGGATGCAGAATCCGCACTGGACGGCCCCGGCCTGGGCAAAGCAGTGCTCGTAGATCTTCATCTCCTCCGCCGGGATACCTTCCACGGTGAGGATGTCCTTGCCCTCCAGGGTGCTGATCTTAGGGATGCAGGCTTTCACCTTTTTCCCGTCGATGAGAACCGTACAGGTGCCGCAGGCTCCCTCGCTGCATCCGTCTTTGGCGGCGGTCAGGTGGAGGTCGTCTCTTAAGTAGCGGAGAAGCTTCTTGTCTTCTTTGACCTCATAGGTCTGGCCGTTGATGTGAAGTTTGTACATGGTAACCCCTTTCTTTCCAGATCGTCCCGCCTGCCGGACTGGTCCGGCCAGGGAGGACAGTTTGATAAAATGATAACGTATTTTTCTGGTTCTATTATAGAAAGAAAGGGAGAAGGTTTCAAATTCTTCCTGGGAGGAACTTGAAGCTTAAGCCGGTGTCTCAGAGGGCTGCCAGGTTCCCGTGAAAGTAAAGAAGAAGGTGGTGTGGTCGTGACGAACACTCTCCCAGGTGATCCTGATGTCATGGCGGTCCGCGATCTGTTTGGCGATAGGAAGGCCCAGCCCGCTTCTGTCTGGATTCTGATTTGACTGTTTCCGGTAGAATCGCTGAAAAATATTAGGAAGATCCTCAGGCAGGATGCCGTCTCCGTGGTCCGTAAAGGATATGACGCATCCCTCTGCCTCACGGTACATGCTCACAGAAGTCTCAGTGCCGGGAGGAGAGAACTTGATGGAGTTGTCGAGAATGATCAGAAACATCTGCCTCAGCCGGTCGTAATCTCCCAGGAAAAGAACCAGTCCGGCCTGATTGTCCAGTTGGAGCCGGACCTGCTTTTTTTCCGCCAGTCTCCCCATGGAGCGGACCACATCAGTGATCAGTCCGGTGAGATTCAGTTCTGATTTATAGATCTGAAAGCTGTCATTCTGCAGCCGGGACAGCTCCAGAAGATCATTGACCAGCCGCTGGAGATGGACGGTGTCGGATAACATCTGGCCATAGTACTCCCGGACTTCCTCTTTGTCCGTGACCAGCCCCTCCGACAAAACCTCCAGGGACCCCCGGATGACCGTGATGGGAGTGCGCAGTTCATGGGACACATTGGACACAAAATCCTGCTGCATCTTGTCCAGATTTCGGCGTTCCTCCTCAATGTCAGCCAGCTGGACGAATAAGGCGTTGATGTTGGAGGCCAGACTGCCGATCTCATCATTTTGACTCACATTGACCCGGGCGGAATAATCCCCTGCCATAACCCGCTCCACCGCCTGGCCCATATCCTCCAGGGGGCGGATAAAATGGCGGGCCAGGAGGACAGAGAGACCGAAGGCCAGGAAAAGGGCTGTGAAAATACAGGCGATCAGGATGATAAGACTGTGGTTTTGGGCATCTCGGATCCCATTGACAGGACTGTGGAGGAGGAAGGCTCCGGTGACGGAACCCTCCTGGTCGTAGACAGGAGCTCCCACGGTGATAGAGGGGGCGTCCAGAACAGAGGAAAAGGCTCTGCCGGACACCACATTTCCCTTAAAAACCTCTTCGATCAGTTCCTCAGCGCCGGGAGGCAGGGCCTCGTAGGATACAGAGTAGTTGGGAGTGCTCAGTTCGATAAACTGAGCGTGTTCATCCACCAGCCAGGCCTCTGCCATGGAGATGTCGTCGATAAACCGGAGATAGGCGCCAAAGCCCTGACCGCCTCCGGGACGGTGAGGGAACGGCTGTTTCTGGAGAAACAGGGAAAGAGTATCCGCGATGGAGGCGGCCTGAGATTTTAATTCTTCCTCGTAGATTTCCGCGGTGTGATAGGTAAACTGAGTCCCGAACAGAAGACCGATGGTGACGGAAAAGAGCAGAAGCACCACAGAAAAATATCCGATCAGACGATGGGTTATCTTATATCTCATGTCAGAATCCCTTCAAATTTATACCCCATGCCCCAGATGGTCTTGATCTGCCAGTTGGCATGGGGAAACCGGTCTGATTTGGCCCGCAGACGTTTGATGTGGTTGTCAACAGTGCGGTTGTCTCCCGGGTAATCGTATCCCAACAAGTTGCTCAATAAATTTTCCCTGGAAAAGATCTTTCCCCGGTTGGCCAGAAGAGTCCAGAGGATCTCCAGTTCTTTTTTGGTCAGAGCCACCTTGTGTCCGTCGATGGTCACGGCCCCGTTGTCCAGGGAGATCATAAGGTTGTCGTACACCAGGCATCTCTGACTGTCGCTTCTGGAACCGTCTATGCGGCGAAGGACAGCCCGGACCCTGGCCATGACTTCTCCTGGTGAAAATGGTTTTACGATATAATCATCCGCCCCGATGTCCAGCCCCATGATGCGCTCAAAGTCCTCGCCTCTGGCCGTGATCATGATGATGGGGACATTGGAAATCTGGCGGATCTCACGGCACACGGCAAACCCGTCCTTCCCCGGCATCATCACATCCAAAAGAACCATGGCAAATTGCTCTTTTTGAAATAATTCCAGGGCCTCATCGCCGTCACAGGCTCAAAGCCTTCCTTTTTGGCAAATTCGCTTAAGATTTTCGTGATCTGCAGATTGTCGTCAGCGATTAAAATTTTTTCCATGTATCCATACCTCTTTAAATCTGTCACGCAGTGTCACTATATCATGAAATTGTGTCTTTTTTGTATCATTTCGTGTCTATTTTATCACAAAATAGAACCTTTTAAAACACAATTCTGGTATCATTTAACGATATGATGGAGGGGAACAGAGAAATGAATTGAAAACGGAGGATTTACTTTATGAGAAAACAGTCAGGAATCATGGCGGCAGGTCTTATGATCGCGGTTTTGACGGCAGGCTGCGGACAGAAAGAGGCAGGGACATCTGCCCCGGCCCAGACTACGGCAGCCCAGACCACGGCTCAGGAGACAAAAGCGCCTGAGACCACTACAGCGGCAGAGACCACCACGGCGGAGGAGACTACCACAGCAGAGGAGACCACCGGGGCAGAGACAGAGTCTGCCGGAGGTTACCGGACAGGGCTGGCAATCGTGTCATCCATGACCAGTTCCAAAGAGGCAGGAGAAAAGGACGGCACGGCCCAGGTAGATTCTGTGGTGGCGGCAGTGGTAGTGGACGAGGAGGGAAAGATCGTCAGCTGCTATCTGGACACGGCCCAGAACAAAATGGGATTTACCGTGGAAGGCAAAGTGGTGATGAAGGAAGATTTCCAGACCAAGAAGGAGCTGGGGGATGAGTACGGCATGAAGGCGGCTTCCGGCATCGGCAAAGAATGGTTTGAGCAGGCCAAAGCTCTGGAAGAGTACGTGATCGGCAAGACCGCCGACGAGGTGGCGGGGATTGCGGTGGACGAGTCCACCAAAGCCACGGATGTGGATCTTCTGGCAGGCGTTACCATCAAGATCGGAAGCTACAAGGAAGCCATCGTGGAGGCGGCCGAGAACGCCCGGGCGGTGGGAACTCAGCCGGGAGATAAACTGGGTGTGGGAATCATCACGGACATGCATAAATCCAAAGACGCGGAGGCGGACAAGGACGGCCAGTGCCAGGCATATTCCACCTATGTGGCAGTAACCACTGACGCTGACGGCAAGATCACGGCAGCTATCATCGATGCCACCCAGGGAACCGTAAAATTTGACGCCCAGGGAAAGATTACCTCTGACCTGGCAGGCGGTGTAAAGACCAAGAGACAGTTGGGAGACGATTACGGCATGAGGGCGGCTTCCGGTATCGGCAAGGAATGGTTTGAGCAGGCAGCCGTTATGGAAGAGTATCTCGTCGGCAAGACAGCCAAGGGTGTCCTGGAGATCGCGGTGGATGAGTCAGAAAAACCAACAGATCCGGATCTTCTGGCAGGCGTAACCGTTTCCATCGGAGGATATCAGACAGCGGCGGCAAAGGCTGTGGAGAACGCGAGATAAGAAATCGGCAGCAGTCATATTCCATGTTGTTTCATGTACGTAAAAAGGCTGCTCTTTCCTGAAATAAGCTTCAGGGGAGAGCAGCCTTTCCATTATAATAGATGATCTTCTATCTTCACGACAACAGCCCGCTGTCCCGGAACAGGCAGGTGAATTCCTTCTGGGCGTGCCCGAACATATGGTCCTCGAAAGTCAGCCAGGTCCGCAGAAACTCCAGGCCTTTGGCGGTCAGGCAGGTCTTGCCTCCCCGGCTCCCTCCGTGGCGGCGTTCCACCACAGCAAATCCGGTCTCCTGCTCCAGCTTGTTCAGCATGTCCCAGGCCTTGCTGTAGGACAGGGCCATCTGGGTACAGGCTCCCCGGACCGAGTGAGTGTCCTGGATCAGATACAAAAGCAGCTTGACTCTGGTGTTGAAAAAGGTGTGTTCTTTCTGGAGCCCCAGCTGAATAAAGGGGTGGAGCAGGGCCCGGTTGTGCTCGGAGAGCCGTTCTTCCAGTTCCCGGCTGTCGTGTATGGTACACAAGATACCCGGATCCGGCACGTCGGCGAAAACCCGGCGGTCCGCCAGGGATTTCATAGCACCCCGAAGCCCTTCCTCGCCCTCATAGGCCAGGATCCGGGGAAACACGGACTGGGACAGAAGGATGGGGTGGCCCGACTGTCCCTCATAGCGGGGCGTGATGATCTCCCCCTCCATGGACAGCATGGAAGCCAGGGTGTCGGCGGTGTACATGGGGGCGTTGACAGGGGTGAACATGACCCGCTCACATTTGCCTTCCAGATACTCAAGCCCTGTCTTTACAGACTCAAACAGCTTGGGCTGTTCACAGTCCTCCAGCTTGAGAAAGATCACCCCGTAGCCGGAGAGCTGGTACTTCACTTCCTCTTCCTGGGTTCCGGTTATGATGACAATGGGGAAAATGCCGGCCTGCTGGAAGGTGATGACGATCCGCTTGACAATGGGGATGGTTCCCACCTGAAACAGAGGCATGGCGTCCTTTTTGCTGGCGGCGCCGATGACACCGCCGGTTCGGTTGATCCTGATCACGGGTTTTCTCCTTCCTGTCCGGTTTTTCTTGAAATGGTTATGACCTTTTGACCCTGGCATCATCATTTTATCATAAAGAGAGACGGGAGGAAACCTGAAAAAAATTCTGAGAGGCCTCCGGAGCCGGTGTTTAGCTTTGGATTTGTATGGCAAAGAAAGTTGACAACGTATACTGTTTGTAGTAAAATAGAGTAAGATGAAGGAGGTGATTTTATGGCGAATACGACACCAACACAAATTAGAATCGATGAAAGCACAAAAAAACAGGCCGTAGAACTTTTGGAGGGATTAGGACTTAATTTGTCTGATGCTGTGAATATGTTTCTTAGACAGGTGATTTTGCGGAATGGAATTCCTTTTGAGGTAAAATATCCTGAGTTTAAACCAGAAGTGATTGAGGCTATGGAAGAAGCAAAGCGAATTAGCAGAGATCCCAATACAAAACGTTATAATAGTTTTTCGGAAGCTCTGGAGGACATGGATTTATGAGATACGAATTAGTGCTGTCCGGAAGATTTAAGAAAGGTTTAAAAGCCGCTAAAAAGCGGGGACTTGATATTTTATTGTTGGATTCCATTGTTGATAAACTGCTTCAGGGAATACCACTTGATGAAAAATATAAAGATCATCCATTAAAAGGAAATTGGGACGGATTTAGAGAATGTCATATACAGCCTGATTGGCTGTTAATATATCTTGTTGAAGAGGATATATTGACATTGACTCTTGTTGAAACAGGAACCCATGGGGATTTGTATAAGAAGTAAGTTTAAGAGGCCGCCAGAGCCGGTGTTTGGCTTTGGATCGCGGGCTCTTTTTTTGTGCGGTTCCACGATGGGAAGATTACCGTTTCTCAGCACAACAAAGAGGCACGGTGGGCAGGGGATAAAAGATTCCTCTGCCTGATTCGCGTGACAGCAGAATCGGAAAAGAAATTTAAATAGATCGGTGATAATATGATAGTGGATATCCAATATAAGAAATGAGCTGTGAGGTGATAGTCATGGATAGAAAAGAAACCATG
>Ga0137306_102508_pt1 | contig 15227 bp, 19 predicted proteins | sample Inofroosms_March_FD_97187 | JGI IMG/M metagenome (GOLD analysis project Ga0137306, IMG submission 97187) | Mouse cecal microbial communities from Vienna, Austria - N-Acetylneuraminic and N-Acetylglucosamine D2O microcosms_March | ecosystem: Host-associated > Mammals > Digestive system > Large...
CGTCCCTCTCTCGCTCTGGGAACGCTGATTGGAGCAGCATACAATGGCCGCCTTTTCTCCCTTTTTCATACTCCTGCTTTCCCCCATTCCTAAATAAATATCTTTCTGCTGCGCAGTCTTCACCGAGAGCCTTCTGTACTCCTTCCCGCATCCTTGCTGTTACAGCCTCAATGGGCACTGTATACTTCTTTGTCATCCTGGGCCACAGGTGATAAACAATGATACAGTTATGTTAAAAAATCAACATTCACTCTCGGAATATAACCATAATACCGGCAAACGATCATCTCCAAAGCTTCAAAATCAAATTCATCAAAAGACATTTTTTCCTCTTCATACTGGCTTAAGATAAAATCTGTCCTCTGCTTAAAATCTGCGTAGCTTTTTCCGACTGTCAGGTCTATGCCTTCCCCCGCCAGATTCATGGCAAATGGCTCATAATACATCTCTTCTTCATCTCTCCGCAAAAACCATACGCATTTCGTCACCTGTTCCAAATCGTCCTTCAGAAAATCTCTCAATTCATGATACAGGCTTTCAAAATCCAGGCATGCAATGCATAAAAGAGTATAACCCCAAAATGCTGAGCACTTATATTCTTCGGCCAGACCGCCGGATTCTATATTTACAGCTTCTTCAAACGAGTCTGAGGGTGCAGGATACTTATGCTGTCCTCTGTAATAATTCGCCAGGATACGGCTCTGGTCTTTCAGATTGATCCTCATCTCTTCCGTTCTGCCGCACTTTGCAAGCAACCGATAGAAGCATAATTTGATTCCTATATCAGAATCAAAGGACGCATACATCATATTAGGATAATGGTTGATCAGATTTATAATGTCATCCAGAACCCCTGCCGCCTTCTCATTCTTATAACCGCATAAAAATGTCGCATATGCTGTCAGATATCCCAATATTTCATATAAACGAATTCTGTTTTCCACCACATTGTATTCCGGAAACAGCGTTGGATCCTGACAGATTCCGCGAATCTTCTGATAATACATGTCATTCCATCTTTCGTAATCCCTGCAGAATTTCAACAGCCATTCAATCCATTTTTTCTTTTCAAAATAGTTGTTCTTCCGTAAAAATTTCCAGTACTGTATCAGTAAATACTCAGACACATTGATGGCAATTCTGCAGTTTCCTGTATCATTCGCATATTGGCATATCATTTCACAGGCCAGATGCAGGCTTGTCAGTATTTTTTTTATTTCCTTTTCATTTTTTGCTGCTGTCATTTTTTCAATCAGGCTCTTGATGATGGTTTCATAATACTCTCTTTTGTAATCGGTCTCTTCTACAAAATACAATGCCTTTCTCATAGCGCTTTGCAGAGGCCGTTCGAATATGTGTTCGTTTAAATAGTCTGTCTGTATCCGTCCGACAATATCATCGATCCCCCAAAATTCTATCTCAATTTCTTTTCCGTTCCATATTTTATTATGCTCCACATATCCTTTCCAATTGACTCTGATGGACTCTTCCTTTACCCCGTTCGTCGCAACTATAACTTTTATCTTCTTGTTTTTTTCCTTTTCCGTAAGCAGCTCCATATATGTGTCTTTGATCTCATCCAGGCTCTGCCTGACCGCATTGGGACAGGAATCCCACACAGTTCTGTCAATATTTCCCTGCTTCACCACCATCAGCAACAGTTCCTCTTCGTTATGCAGTTGGATATCCACTCCATACTGCCGGTTTCCTGATCTGGGTATATGATCTGCCGTATAGCCGTTTTGAACCAGCAATTCCATCAGCAGCAGATCCAGTTCATCTTTTTCTTTTAACTGTGATATATATTCTTTAATAATCAGCCTCATTACCACACCTGCGTATCAGATATTTTTTTCTTTTTTGTTTCAGTTCATAAGGATTATTCAAAAATGCCCGGGGCAATTCTCTGGAAATCTTTATTTCCGCATACTCACTGACCTGGTATGTCATCTCGCCTTTAAGCCCATATTGAACGTATGCGATTCTTTTCCCATATTTCATAAACCTGTCGGGAAACAGTTTTGCAAATACTGATTTTTGTTTTGATTCCTCATTCATTCTTTTATTCCGTTCCATCTGAAATCTTCGGTATTCATGTTCCCTCCGGGCAGATGGCCAAAGTTCCTTATTCTCATAGCTTCTTTTTACACGATCTGAATGTTCCTCATTCATCTGAAGCAGACGGCAGGCAATGCCTGCCTGTTTTTCATGAAAACCTTGCCTGTATTTCGTTGCAGCGTTCACTAAATTGCCGGCATAATTGGGATAAATATCTTCACATATCAGATTCCATACGCGTTCAACCCTGTCAAAATGCGGAATCATCGAGAATAGAATTTCGCATATTTTTTCAGCATCGATCGAGAAATAAATGATCCCCTGCAGGATCAATATCATTTGTTCATCGTCATATGTATTATTTTCAAACCAGCTTTCAGCTCCTGCAAGACTGACTAACGACTCAAAAAGGTCCAACCCCCAGAGTAATTCCTGTATACTGCCTTTCCATATCTTATCAAAACAGCTTCTGCAAACATCTGCCTGATCATCTCTTAATTCGCTGCAGGTCAGCGAAAGACTGTTCCAGAACATATCCCCAAGGTTATAATGATTGATTGTATGGATTTTTTCCAGTTGTTCTAATGCCGTGTATTTGTCCTCTTTAACCCTCTCGGAAAAGTAAAAGTCCAGGCTGTGTAAAATCTCTGCGTCTTTTTGAAACGGAGCATCTATGATACGCCGAATCAGCGACGAAGTCCTATCATTGAAGTCTGTCCTGTATTCCATATGATGCAGAAACACTTTTTTGGCCTCTGCGGAACCTTTGATTATTTCCGTCAAATATTGATATATCTCAGAATCATATTTACCGCTCTCCCCACACCCTAAATAATTTGCAAATATTCTTATTAACCGTAGTTTACATTCGTCGTTTTTCATCAGGCAGATACAGTCTTCCATGTATTTGTCCGTATACTCTGTCCTGCCATAGGAAAGCAGCTCCAGCAAGTCCAATGCGCTGAAGCTGCACAGCCGGTTATTCTGCCGGAATAATAATAAAAGCATCCTGTCTGCCTGTTCAACACGCTCATATACGAGTTTTCTGCCAATCTGAAGAATCAAGCTGCTGTATATCTCCGTACCAGATACCAGATAACCGTTTAATACATCCTCCTCTTTTCCATGTTTAATGATTAAACCCGCATAATTCCTGACCGCGCACTCCAACAAAGGATTGTCCTTATTTTCTTCAAAAACATTCAAAACAGATGCGAGCTCATCGATATCTAATATTTCATCATATAATATATTAGCGCTTGTATAAGAAAACATATTTCTGTGTCTGCTATGTCCTTCTATCAAAAGCCTTACCATACGAATGCCATATTGTGTCTGCAGGACATATCCTGTATATTCAGCCATCAGGCTGTTATCCCCCGTGTCCGGAAGGTACTCGATGATGCCGGAATAACTGAAATCTGTCAGATTTTTCATATTTGCACGTACCATCACGCCCCATCGCAGGCGGCGCATCTCGCTTGTTCCGTCATCCAGCTCATTGAAAATCTCATTTGTTGATTTCTCTAAAATCTCCGGGGTATTTTTAATGTACTCATCAGACCACCGAAATACATGCTCGATTTTCTTTCTGTCCATTCCACCGTCTTCCTTCTTAATTCCATCAGCTGCGTCTTACATTATAATTCTCCTGCACTCAGATGAGCGATCTCTTCCACAAGCGCCTCATAAAACTGCCCCACATGATACCCGTCCGTAAACCGGTGGTTCAGTTCCAGGGACATGCCCAGTTTTTTCCTGCCCTGTTGCTCTGTGTACTTCCCCCAGGCGATCCGCGGCACACTGTCATCGGGATCAAAATCCCGTTCATTGGTCAGACCCGTCAGCTCCAGCCATGGAAGGCAGGAAAAATAAATCAGCTCATCCGTCTCCGAAGAGGCGTCCACAAAAGACGTCTGCGCCGCGCTTTTCGCCTTCGCCCCGCGGCAGAACGCCGCCAGATCTTCTCCGCCGGGCATGGTCACGATATGGAACTGCGTCGCGCCCTTTTTCAAGTCTGTAAAACTGGGAATCCGCTCGTCCAGAAGCCACACTTCCTTCTCCCGGACCGCATAGCGGAAATTCTCCACCTGATTGCATGCTTTCGTGCAGAGCCAGACCAACGCATAATAGAAGGACAGCCCTTCCCGCTTCGCATACTGGTACACTTCCGTGACATCCACCTGAAATGTCACGCTGTAAAAAGGCCAGGACATGCCGGAGAAGAATTCATACAACGCCCTTCTCTCCCAGCTTTTCATATCAATTTTCTTCATACGCTCCTCCTCCTGGAACTGCCCGGCGCAGCCGGACTATAAGCCCATCTCCTCTTTCAGTCGTCTCAGCACATGGGAAATCGCGAACATCAGCGTCTCATAGTGCATAAAATCCAGTATATTTTTATCCACGAGGATCTGCAGACTGGCCGGAAACTCGTCATCCGATTCCCAGAAGCGCAGAATCATGGGAAGAAACGGGAACAACTGCAGTTCATAAGCCGCGTCTCCCTTTTCCAGCTTTTTCCCCTGAAGCTTTTCACAGGCACGGATCAGCGCGCCTGTCCTTCCGTCAAAACAGGCCCCTGCATTCTGAAAGAAATCGCTTCCTTTCTCCAGCGTACCGCCCCGGACACCGGAGAGACCCTTTACATTTACCCATTCATGAGCCAGACGGCAATCCTCTCTGGAATAACAGAGCACATCGTATATGGTCATGGCCTCGTTGTAGTCCGCCGTCTCTTCTGAGCGGAATGCATCCTCCGACCAGCTTACCCGGCCGCTTGTACGGCTGATCCGGTAATTCCGTTCCAGACAGCGGATATACAGATACTCCGAATCCTGCTCCAGTCTGAATTTTTGGATCATCCTCTCCTGGTCATACTGCAAAAATACAGCAGCCATGTCGTTTTTCATCTTTTCATAATTAGAACTGCTTTGTCTGTCCTTCATCTTATCCCTCGTATGATTTTCTTTGGCTGGAAGTTTTATTATCTGTCTGCTTTCCAATCAATACTTCTTTCCCCTCAAAGGCAAAACCGTAACATCGGATTTTCTCCGGCCGGATTCAGACTCCAGACGGCGTCCTCATCCAAAACGCCGGGAACGGGTGATCAGCGTCACGTCGTCCTGATTCTCCCACCATTCCCTGATAAAACCGGTCTTATCTACATAGAAGCATTTCCGCTCCACGATTTTCTCGAAACTCTGCAATCCGATCCCCACTGCTCTTGCCATATCCCCCCGCCGTCTGTTTTCTCCCGCCCTGGCGCATCTCATAAAAGGATATCTCCACCCTCTATATATATTTAATCATATGTGTTGTAATAATTGTGTAACTGTAAGAGTTAATCGTTATTTTAATATTATCAATTTCGCAATACCAGTTCTTTCCCCGCTTATAAATATTGCACCCCTCATCCAACACCTTTTTCCTGCACCATTCAACCACGTCATCGGTATCTAATCTCAGATTTTTCTTTATCCTGTCAATTCCCATTTCCGTAGTATGGATTTTGTCTATATTAGATAACAGAATTTCTTTATTCATATACTACTGCCCCCGTAAATTCCAGATCTCCTGAGTTCTGCCATCTTCCATCACGCCTGGCTTTTTGAAGCGTTAAACTTCTCACCTTTAAAAGCAGGCAAAAAAACCAACATGGTATCACTCTCCATTAATTCCAGTTTGCCCTCAGCTTAACTCGACGATAAACTGGAATTTTATTTTTTATCTATATCTAAAAATCTGCTTGCCAATTTATAAACCTGATGTATTTCTTTTGATGATAAATCCCATGTACTTAATTCTGCAGAAACTAACTTGCTGTGTTTCTTGCTTATATCCCGTATAGCATTTCCGATTGACTTTCGTACATATACGCTCTCGTCAGATTTGTGGGCAGCTAACAATTCAATGGCTGCCTGTGGATTGTCCTTGAAATATGGGCGGCTCGTCCATATTCTTAATCCTTCTGATACAGCTCGCCGCACATTGGCACAATCACTGTCAAACCATTCCTGGATAATTGGCAGAGCAGTTTCATATCCGATAATCTTACAGTGATTATCAAAAGCCATAGCCAAAATTTCCTGTACTTTCCAACTATCATTTTGACTGACCGTGTTTTTTAAGAATGACAGGGCATCTGCATTTTCGTGAGCCACATATCCAAACAGGAAAACACCCACTTCTTGTATCTGAAAATTATCAGATTTATACAGTTCATGCCCCATGCAGAAACATTCGTCAAGAGAATGTGTTTTATAAAATTTTTCGGCTTCATTTTTTACAAGTTTCAAACTGTCCTTTTCGGGAATTAATTCCGCTAAATATTGTATATATTCACTCATTTATCATTTCTCCCAAATCCAGGCATTTGTTTCGTCGGTAAAAGGATGATTTCACATTTTTATTTTCTGCTGTATTTCATCAGGCGCCTGTCCATCATGTGCAGGCCATCTGCATTCTGTCATTTCCATATGGATGAATGTGGCTTTGAAAGAGGAATCCTCCGGACTGCAGGCATATATTCCAAATTTAATCCGGTCAGTTACATTCCACATATGGCATATTCTCATTTGTCTGAAAACCATGCCGTCTTCAGAACATTCTATGCGGAAATCGCTTTCCCTGCGGCTTAACCTGTACCACATGGATTTTATGGAAGCATCTATTTCTGTTGTCGCCCAGTCGGAATAGCCGTTGTTTGTAACAACGCTTCCCAAATGCTGGAACACGTCGTTTTCATATTCGACGGAACCTTTTAACCAGTTTTCGCTGTTCATGTATAAGACAATCCCGCACTGGTCAAAACGGTGGTGGCTCTGTGCAAATTCTGTTTTCACAACAAAGGAAAAATATTGTTCCTCCGTTTCCATTTGCAGCACAGGCGCGTTGTCATTTCTGAAATGATAGTATGTACGCTGCCATAAATCTGTGTGCGGCTTTGTTTCTATTTCAATTTTTTCAGGTGTAATCAGATATGATCCAGGCTCTCTCGTCCATTGTAATTGCTTCACATCAAATTTCATTTCCAGTCCTCCAGTATGTTTTCTTATTTATAAACGAATTTTCTGTTCCTGAATTATAAGGGCAAATATCTCTGCATTTGTGGCAACTTATTACCCAGCTTTGTATTGTTTTATCATTGCCAAAAGCATAATCCCAACATGTCTGTTGTTCCAGCTCTAAATGCTCTAATGCATTTACCGGGCATATGTTTACGCAGGCGTTACAGTTATTACAAATAGTATCTTTTAACGCGTCACATTCTAATTCCTGTTCACACAAAACTGCTCCCAACCAAACCATACTTCCAAACTCTGGTGTAATAAGCAAAGAATGTCTGCCTATCGTACCTAATCCCGCTGCCTGTGCCGCATGCTTTTGAGAAATAATAGAACGCCATCTTTTCGTGTTTTCGTCCCATTGGCTTTCATTTGTTGGAATTGGTACACAAACGATTTGATGTTTTTCCATTTCAATACAAAACTCAAGAGCAATTGCATCCACTTTTTGCGTAATAGAATTTCTTACTCTTGTATAAGGTACAGGAGATTTACAACTTAAGGTTCCTGTCGGAAATCTACATCCAAAAGAAATAACCGATCTGCAGGTTGGCAAAACATCTGTAGGATGATACCCTTCAGGAGCGTCAATAAACCTGTCTATACCTGCTATTCCACATAAATCTGCTCCTAATCCCAGGAGAATTTCTTTGACCTGTTTATTGTCAATCATAATATATCCTTTCGCTATATCAATCCTGATTTTTCTTTAATATTCATCCCATTCAGTCCGGCTGAATATATCCGAAATTACTGTTTTGTCTTCGCACGCTTTCTTAAAAAGAAGGATAAAGTCTGCCAATGCTTCTTTATCTTCGGAATTGGCACAGAACATATCTGCTTCGGGGTCAAAAGTGATTTTTTCCTGCAGTTTTGGACACTTTTCGTTCAAAAACGCATGGGCCAGACTGGCCCAGTCATAACCATTGCCTATAAAACCTTCGTCTGCACGAGCGGCAAAAATTTCCTGAAGATATTCGTCACCTGCAGTTAAACAGACAGATGCGCCGGTGCTTAGTTTCACCCAATAGAAGGGTTCGATTTCTTTTTCAAACTGTTTTGTGATGTTCAATTGTTCTCTCCTCCCAAATCCAGAATGTTCCCGCTCAAATGGAATTTGTCAATAAGTGACATGCTCTTTGTGATATTGAATAAAATCCTTTTTCGTAAAAGCCGGCAGATACCCGTATTCATCTACCATTAACTGAAGGATCGCGGCGGTTCTTGCCTGGGGGTTGATGCTTTTGGCGGGATTAAATTCAATATCCGTGAAATAATTATAGCTTAAAACCGCATGGATTTCATCTGCCGTAAACGATTGTTTCACAGCGGTAATATAGATGAAATCATAGAATGCCGTTTGCGGAATCAAAGGAAAATCTTCATTTTGGTAACGAAATGCGACCAGATCTCCGGATGTATGCAGTCTCTCATCACGTTTGGCTTCTTTCGGTGACAGGTCAAGCAGATCAGGATAAGGTCCGCCGCGTTCAAAAACTTTAGCGCTCTGAAACACATTCTCCAGAGTATGATCATTGATCCTGAGATGAAACGCACTTAATTGAACGCCAATCGCTTCTGTGCTCTTTGTGCTGATTTCCAGCGGTCTGGCATTTTCATCTGCTGCGGTAATCGCACGGTGCAGGCTTTTTATGGATTTTTGCTTTTGAGATACTGCAAAACCGGAATGCCATTCAAACGAATACATTTCACTGACAACTTTTCCTTGACGAATAAAAAATGCAGGTCGTTTTGCCATTTGTCCCTCCTGTATAAAATGTGAAAACCAGTTGATTTCCATTCGGATAAATTGAGATTTTTAACCAAATATTTTTAATAAATAATCATCTATATCAGCTCTTGAGTGAAAAATATAAATGTTTTTTTCGCTTTTGTATTTGTGAAGCAATTTATATACAATTGGCAATTCATTTTCAGGGAAACCAATAATCCATTGTCTAAATTCCTCATTAAATTCTGTTTCTATCCATGGCATATCTACACGTTGTTTGCCTATACGTGCTTCTGCTCCAGCCAAACATTCCTCTACTGGAAAATCCAGTAAAAAAATAGCTTCACACGCTTGAATACGCATTTCAAGTGTTCTTCCGTAATTCCCGTCAATAATCCATTTATCTTTTAAAACAATTTCTTTTAATTTTTTGTCAAATATATTTCTGTCAACAGTTGTCCTGTCAGGCTTGTGCCACAGCATATCAAGATAATATAACGGTAAGTGAGTTTTATCACTCAATATTCTTGCGAATGTGCTTTTTCCTGCGCCTGGACAACCGATTATGATTGCCTTTTGAAACATAAAAGTACCACCTCTCCATAAATACCGATGGTTTCAACTTCCAGACTCTGGTATTGTCAATATTAGTTGACACATTTTTCTCAAAGATATCGCTGACTATGCTGCCTGTGCCGCATGTTTTTGAGAAATAATAGAACGCCATCTCCTGGTATTTTCATCCCATTGGCTTTCATACCAGGAATGCCAATCAATACCACGGACTTATTTTTTAGAAACGGCAAAATCTTATTTTCAAAAAAGTTGATTTTGCCTGCAAAGTAATGATAAGAGTCTATGCTGACCAATGCGGCAAATCGCTTTTGGTCAAAGCTTAATTCGTTCGCATCTTCATGGACGGGAATAATTTGTTCGCCGACACCCCAAATCAAGAACTTCATCTTTTTAGGTAAGATGTAAAGGGTACTTCGTGAATAGTTCTTCCAAAATCCTTGCACTATTGGGTCCCATCATTGTCTTTGCAGAAAAATACATTGAATAATCACTGCTGTTCATACATTTGCCTCTCAAATTTCAATTTCGCTTTGCTGTAAAGTCCACCTTCTTGAACTTACGTTCAAGAAGTATCCCTCGCTTTGCTCGGTCAATTTCGATTTATACATCTCATTATACAGGACATTCTGACAAAAAGCACCTGCTATTTCACTTTAAAATTCTTTCGGCACCCTCCCTTCTCCTTAAAATGCGGAAACACCGTCTGCAAAGGATACGCGGGCAAAGGGAGGACCGTCAAGATTCTGGACCATATGCACTGCGGCTCACACTCCTGTCGGAAACAAAGCCAGATATAGCCTCCTGTTGTGCCATCCGGGCCAGGATCCAGTCATTGCCTGAACCAGTGCATATAATTGCAGATATGTTTAGGAATTTCTTAATAAATTTTTATGCGGTATTTTGAGATTTCCATGGTAAAAGAAGGTATACTTTATAAGAGGAATTATCGTTTCTCAGGAAGAAAGGGATATGCATATGTCTGAAAAAATATTAGTTGTCGATGATGAACATGATATCGCAGATTTGCTTGAAGTTTACCTGCAAAATGAAAACTATACGATTTACAAATATTATTCTGCACAAGAGGCGCTGGCCTGTATTGAAAGCAAAGAAATTGACCTTGCCATTCTCGATATTATGCTGCCGGATATTAACGGGTTTTCTATTTGTCAGAAAATCCGTGAAAAACATACTTATCCGATCATAATGCTGACAGCGAAGGATGAAGAAACGGATAAGATTACAGGCTTGACTTTGGGGGCAGACGATTATGTGACAAAGCCGTTTCGCCCGCTTGAACTGATTGCCAGAGTGAAAGCGCAGTTAAGGAGATATAATAAATACTCTCCAACGCAAAAACAGGACATGCCTGCTACAGTGTTGACTTATAAGAAACTATCGCTCAATACACAGACTTATGAATGTGTGCTGGATGGGGAGATAGTACCTCTGACACCTACAGAATTTTCTATTTTGCGTATTCTGTTGGAAAAACAGGGCGTGGTGGTAAGCCTTGAGGACTTGTTTCATTCTGTATGGAAAGATGAGTATTACAGTAAAAACAGCAGCACAATTACTGTGCATATCCGGCATCTGCGGGAAAAGTTGAAAGATACGGCGGAAAAGCCAAAATATATAAAAACAATATGGGGAGTAGGTTATAAGATTTAGCCTTTGCTCCCAGACAAGGAGATAATATGAAGAAAAATGAAAAAACGGGTTTGCTTGTACCATTATTATTCGCTGTTTACCTGCTACTTTTAATATGGATTATTTTATTTAAGCTTGAATTTTCAATTAGTGTATTAAAAACAAACCGAAGCATAAACCTGATACCGTTTTATTATGAAAATGAAATTGGAATGGGATTCCATTTGAAAGAAGTTTTAGAAAATGCAGTGATATTTATTCCACTTGGCATTTATTTGTGCATGTTAAAGCATGATTTCAGTGTAAAAGTAAAATTCATTTTTATTTTGATGACAAGTTTGATACTGGAAATATCCCAATATATTTTGGCAGTTGGACGGACGGATGTGACGGATCTGATAACAAATACTTGTGGCGGAATGGCTGGTGTTGGTCTGTACTGGCTGTCTGTAAAGGCATTTCACAATAAAAAAAGATTAGATTTCATCATTATGGTTCTTGCTGCTGTTGCTACAATAGTAGTGATAGGTCTTTTGGCAATTCTGTTAATTGTAAATTGACGGGGGTGATTTCTTTGAAAGAACAGAGTTTTCCAATCAGAAAGAAACTGGAATTTCGTCTTTTGGTTATTTTGCCTGCATATGTAATCGCTGGCATTATTATATTGATGTTGTATCAGGTTATTTTTTCCAGCTTTAAAAATCCAATTATGGAATGGATATACTGGCGGTTGGATGTCATATATTTCTTTTATCTCTGTATTGGTTTGTCTGGCATTTTTTGCCATTATTGGAGAAAACCGTGGGATTATCTGGATGAAGTGATTGCTGCCACACAGACAGTATATGAGCAGAACAGTCATACCATTGAATTGTCGGAACCACTCCGGGAACTGGAACAGCAGATGAATCAGATTAAAATGTCCATATTGCTTAGCCAGAAAGCGGTAAAAGAAGCAGAGGACAGAAAAAATGAACTGGTTATGTATCTGGCTCATGACATTCGGACACCTCTGACAGCAGTGATTGGTTATTTAAGCCTGCTTGACGAAGCACATGATATGCCTGAAACTCAAAAAGCAAAGTATGTGGGCATTGCGCTTGATAAGGCGGAACGACTGGAAACATTGATAAACGAATTATTTGAGATTACAAGATACCATACGGAAACAGTACAGATAAAGAAAACACCGGTTGACTTATATGCTCTTTTGGCACAGGTAATAGAGGAATTCTATCCTTCCCTTTCAGCAAGGGGGAATCGTGTCAATGTTTCTATTGAGGATAATCTGAATATAACCGGTGATCCTGAAAAGCTGGCAAGAGTATTCAATAATCTTTTAAAAAATGCAGCCGCTTACAGTTATCCTGATACGGAAATCAGTATATCTTCAGAGAGAAAAGGGAAGAATGTTGTAATTATTTTCCGAAATCATGGACAAACAATTGCGGCAGAGCAGTTATCGGGCATCTTTGAAAAATTCAACCGCTTAGATGAAGCCCGGCTGTCTGATACAGGAGGGGTAGGTCTTGGTCTTTCTATCGCAAGAGAGATTATCAACCTGCATGGCGGTGAAATCATAGCGCAGAGCGAAAACGAAACAGTTACTTTTACCATTACTCTTCCTGCTGCTTCTTAGGAAAATTTATGTTTGATATTAGGAAGTTCTTAGGATTATTCCAGTTTAAAATTTGAGAATGCAATGCCCCTGTTTGGTACAATCATTACTGAACAGGGGCATTTGCCTTTGAAAACAGGCTTGGAAAAGGAGTGACGTAATGGAACTGAAAATTGAACATTTAAGTAAACAGTTTAAAGACAAAAAGGCTGTTGATGATGCCTGCATTACTCTGACACCGGGAGTGTGGGGATTGCTTGGCGCTAAAGGTGCATAGATTTATAGACAACTTTGCCTAAAGATTTGAAACCAACACGCCGCTAATCATTAAACGGCGTTGTTGGACTTTATCAGTTCAAGGTTATGTTGATTGTTTTCGATAAACTCAACAATACGCTTGTGTTGGTCGGCAAAGTTAAATTGAATTGTAATCTCGTTGTTGTCGTGGACGTATATAGTATCAATCAATTCTACCAGAAGCCCACGGTCAAGGCTTTTTACATTCTCATGTTTCAAGAATGTTGTCAGATAAGGGTTGTCGCTTCCTACGCCCTTTTCTGATAGCTGAATTTCTGTTTGCAGGTTGGCGATTATGCCCTTTACCTGCTCTGCCTGCTGTTCAAACTTGGCTTTCATTCTCACATATTCAGCACGGGTTATGTCCCCACATTTCCAGTCCATATAAAGGTTATCTGTAACGCAGGTAAGTTTTTCAAGCTCCTTGCTGCGGTCTTTCAAAAGCTGCTGTAACCGCTTGGATTGTGTGCAGACGGTAGAAGTGTTGTTGATTTCCTTTACTACCTCTGCCATATCCCCCACAAGGGAGATTTGCGCCTGTACCGCTTTCAATACTGCTTCGTGCAAGACTTCTTCCTTTATGACGTGCCGGGTGCATTTGTCCTTTGACTTAAAGACGTATGTACTGCAAGCGTAATATACATAGGTCTTGTTGGGCTTGCGGTTCGTCCGTCTTGTCATGGAGCGTTGGCAGTCCGCACATCTTAGCAAGCCGGAAAAAAGATAAAGCTGTTTCTTGCCCGGTGCTGTGCGGGTGTCCCGTTCCTGTAACCGCTGCGCTTTGTCGAATGTTTCCCGGTCAATGATTGGTTCATGGGTGTTTTCCACAATGAACCATTCTTCTTTAGGCGGGGAAACTTTCTCATGCACTTTGTAGCTGATTACCTTTTGCTTTCCCTGTACCATATTCCCGATATACATTTCGTTTTTAAGGATAGTACAGACGGTGGAAATTCCCCACATACCGTCATTCCTGTTTATTCTCGGTGTCTGTAAATTCAAGCCCTTGCTGTGCTTGTATGCGGTGGGTGTGGGTACTCCCATTTCGGTCAGTTTTTTTGTAATGCCGTTCTTGCTCATGCCCTCGTCAACGAACCAGTGAAAAATATTCCTCACTACCTCGGCGGCTTCTTCATCAATCACAAATGCGTTTTTGTTTTCCGGGTCTTTCACATACCCGTAAGGTGCAAATGCGCCGATAAACTCGCCTTTCCTGCGCTTGGTGTTGAACGTCCGGCGTATGTCGTTGGAAGTCCTTGCAGCGTAGCGGTCATTCATCAGCCCGGTTATGGGTACTTCCATTCCCTGTACTGCGTCCGGGTTCTTGAATGTGTCAAGTGACGGGTCGCCAATGCTGATAAAGCGTACCCCGTATAAGGGGAATACTTTTTCCAGAAAATAGCCTTGGTCGGAATAGTTACGGAAAGCCCTTGATAATGTCTTGCAGATGATACAGTTGACAGTCCCGGCTTCCACGTCATGTATCAGCCGTTGAAATTCGGGGCGTTCATAGTCCGTCCCGGTCAGCCCGTCATCAGCGTAAACATCAACAATGATATACTCGCCCTCGAAAAATTCCTCGATATACTCCGTGATGATTTTCCTCTGGTTGGTTACGCTCAAACTCTCGTCGTTCCCGTCGTCTTTGGATAGTCTTATGTAGACAGCAATCCGCCATACGGTACGGCTTATAGTGGGTTGGTTCTGTGATTTCCTAATGCGTGGCATTGTTCCTCCAATCCCCCTATAATCACACGTCTATTATACCATAGAACGGAGATTATTTCAGCATTTTTCAACATATTTTTCAACCTTTTTTCAGACCGCCGAAAAAGCTGATTAGGTGTGAATTGAGGTCGTTTCCGGCAGGTGCAAAGCATAGACGCACGACTGTTTCCCCGCAGCGGAAACAATACGGGTTCTTTATCTGTTCAAGGTACGCTTTCATGCGTTCCGTGGCAGAAAGCCCCGTATCAATGGAAACATGGTTTATGTCCGTCAGTTGTGCGGGGTCGGCTTCATCTGCCCCCTGCCTGCTCATTAAGTCCAGTTGTTTACTGTTTATCATTGGCAGCCCTCCTTTCAAAATATCTTCGGATTGCTGTACTTGGTTTTTCTGAATGGGCGAAACGGACGGCTTGGCAGCTCCACGGGACTTTAACCCCTCTCATTCCTATGAGTAGCCGTGTCATACGGGTGTATCATTATGCCAATGTGCGGGTCATGGCGG
>Ga0137306_102195_pt2 | contig 15226 bp, 12 predicted proteins | sample Inofroosms_March_FD_97187 | JGI IMG/M metagenome (GOLD analysis project Ga0137306, IMG submission 97187) | Mouse cecal microbial communities from Vienna, Austria - N-Acetylneuraminic and N-Acetylglucosamine D2O microcosms_March | ecosystem: Host-associated > Mammals > Digestive system > Large...
ACAGGTGCATTTGCGTGTGTTGAGGCGTATGATGCCTCGGAAATTGTCAATGACAATCCCTGGAGTGAGGAGGCAGAGATTTCCACGTTGCCAGTTTATCGGCGCCAATTTATTTATGATCCTGACCGTGATAATTACGGCTATGATTTTGCAAAGATGGAGGCTTTGCTGCGTGATGTAGCAGGCAGGCTGGGTTTAGACGCCGAACATTTGGAAGTCAAAGAGAGAAAGGGCAGTTATTATTTTAATGCTTATCTCACAGCAAAGGACGAGGGGATTGAAATCGAAGTAGGACATAATATGACCGTAGATATAGAGTTTAAACACAAAGTTTCCCTTCCAGATCAATATCGTTTTACAGATCACGCCTCTTATCAGGAAGTAGCAGCGGCAGCGGTATACTTAAAAGAGGAATATAAGGAATTGATTGGCATGGAGAATCCGCAGATCAATATTACTGGCGGGGACTACAATGATAAGTTACAACAGTCTTATGATCTGGAGTTTTTTGATGGCAGCGGGGGGATCAAAAATAAGATTGTTAATTATAATTTTAACCGCATCGTCTTTTATACTAGCGGCAAAAAACTATGGCTGATCCGGCTGTTCTGTCCAGATTTGTCAGAAATGGTGGGAGAATATCCGATTATCACAACAGAGGAAGCGACGGACTGCCTGCTGAGAGGAGATTATATTTCTTCTGTCTTTTATGAGGTTCCCGGACGAGAATATATTAAGAAAACGGAGCTTGTATATAAAGTAGAAGATTATGAAGAATATTATATGCCTTACTACGAGTTCTATGTGGAATTGCCCCAGGAGGAACAGGAGAATGGACTTAAGACCTATGGCATTTACCAGGTTCCAGCAGTAGAGGAAAAATATATTTCTTATAAAGGCAAAGCAAATTTTAATTAGGATTAGGGTGTGTCTGAAAATAATTGTCAGACATGCCCTAATAGTTTTTTTGGATATTTGCATTTTTTGGGGCCTTGTCGTATTCTGTAAACGAATTTTTATAAAATCAGACAACAGTTTGACAAAAAAATTTGTTCTATCCTTTTATACTATACCTTGTGATACGCCAAATGGCCACAATATAGAGCGAGGAGGTCAAGCGTGAAATATGAACTGTATGCAGATCTCTGGTTTGTGACAAATTTTACAATGGATGCCATCGCGCTCTGGGTTGCTGGAAGGATTATGAAACAGCGTATTCGTTTTAAATGGCTGCTGCTGGCTAGTTTTATAGGTACTGCGGTTTCGATCAGCCTTTTTTTGCTGTTAAATCATTATACTTGGTATCAGATCATAGTGCATCTTTTGGTAAATCCGATGATGGTCTGGATCTGTTTTCAGGGCAGAGAGAAAAAGGTATTTTTGTGTCAATGGGCAATTACCTATTTGGCGGTAGTTCTGCTGGGCGGACTCATGCAATGGAGTATTTTTTACTTAGGAGGGGAAAAATTTTTTATCATCTGCTTAGTTGGGGCGTTGCTATTTTTAGGGCTTGTGGAAAAAATGCTGGGATATTTTCAAAGACAAAAAGATACTGTATTTAACCTTCTTTTGGTGACGCAAGAAGGAAACCTGAAAGCGAAAGGTTTTTTTGATACAGGGAACCTTTTGATAGATCCCACGTTGGGCAGGCCGGTACATATTATTAAAAAAGATATTTTAAAGGAACAGCTAGAAAAGGAAATGCTTTTGGTACGGCTGATCCCCTTTCATTCTCTGGGCAGGGAACATGGGCTTCTGGAGGCAGTGACAATTGAAGGGATGTATATTTTAAGGGAAGGACATCCGCTGTATCTGGAAAGGCCAGTACTGGGGCTTGCGGAAGAAAAATTATTTCAGGACGACAGATATGATGTGATTTTAAACGGAAAGAGTATGGAAATTTAAAGGAGGATGGAAATGTACATAAAAATCGCGATACCACAGCATTTTCAGTTGAAATTGATTCCCAATCTGCGTCACATGCTGCTGGCAAAAAAAGGAGATGTCCATTATATTGGCGGAGCAGAGATTTTGCCGCCCCCATTGGATGCACGGGAGGAAAACCGTTATATCCAAATGTTAGACGGCAAAGAGCCAGAGAAGGCAAAAGCAAGAAGCGTGCTGATTGAGCATAATCTCCGCCTGGTGGTTTACATAGCCAAAAAATTTGACAATACAGGGATTGGCGTGGAGGATTTAATTTCAATCGGCACCATTGGTCTGATTAAGGCAATCAATACTTTTAATCCCACTAAAAATATTAAGCTGGCAACGTATGCCTCGCGCTGTATTGAAAATGAGATTTTAATGTATCTGCGCCGCAACAATAAGACCAGATTGGAGGTGTCTATTGATGAGCCGCTGAATGTGGATTGGGATGGAAATGAATTGCTGCTGTCTGATATTTTGGGGACAGATGAAGATATTATTTATCGTGATATTGAGACAGAGGTAGAAAAAGATCTTTTAAAACATGCGGTTGAAAAACTTTCCGAGCGCGAGAGGACAATTGTGGAACTGCGTTTTGGACTGAATAATCCTCGTGGTGAGGAGATGACACAGAAGGAGGTGGCAGATTGTCTGGGGATTTCTCAGTCCTATATTTCCAGATTGGAGAAGAAGATTATGAAACGTTTGAAAAAAGAGATTGTTAGGTTTGAATGAGAGGTAGTTTATGGCAGGATGCCGAAGAAAATCTTGAACCAAAGGCCAGAAATCAGTGATTCGATTTCTGGCCTTTTTAAAAAGTAAGTGACAGATACCATACTTTTTGTTATGATAAGATGAATAGTGTAGAAAAGGAAGGAATGAAAAACAGATATGGAAAAGATATTGGAGCTGATCAGCGGCGAGGTAGTCAAGGCCTTTGAAGAAAATGGATATCATAAAAAGTATGGCAAAGTGACGCTTTCTAACCGTCCAGATCTCTGTGAGTATCAGTGCAATGGGGCTATGGCAGCGGCAAAGGAATATAAATGCGCACCCTTTATGATTTCGGACAAGATTGCAGAAGCCTTAAAGGAAAATCCAATGTTTGAGGCTGTGGATTCCGTTAAGCCAGGATTTTTAAATTTAAAGCTCAATCCAGAGTTTTTGGCTGGTTATCTGCAAAAGATGGATGCAGATCCTGAGCGGATAGGCTGTGAAAAATGCGATCAGCCGAAAACGATTATGATTGATTACGGCGGGCCGAATGTGGCAAAACCACTCCATGTCGGTCATCTGCGTTCTGCTATCATCGGGGAGAGTGTAAAGCGAATTGGCAAGTTTATGGGACATACTATGATTGGAGACGTACATCTTGGAGACTGGGGGCTGCAGATGGGGCTGATTATCACAGAATTACAGCAGCGTCAGCCAGAACTTCCCTATTTTGATGAAAGTTTTGCGGGCGAATATCCAGAGAAACCGCCCTTTACCATTGGGGAATTGGAGGAAATCTATCCCACGGCAAGCGCTAAATCCAAGGAGAACGAAGCCTACAAGGAAGCGGCAATGCAGGCGACTTATGAGCTGCAGCATGGCAGAGCGGGATATCGTGCCTTGCTGAATCATATTTTGGACGTTTCTGTCAATGATTTAAAGCGCAATTATCAGAATCTCAATGTCTCTTTTGAGCTTTGGAAGGGGGAATCCGATGCGCAGCCATTTATCCCAGATATGGTGGAGAAAATGAAAGCCGACGGTTATGCACATCTGAGTGAGGGTGCGTTGGTGGTGGACGTCAAGGAAGATACCGATACCAAGGAAATTCCGCCCTGCATGATACTGAAGTCGGATGGGGCTTCCCTTTACAATACCACTGATTTGGCAACTATTGTCTGGCGTATGAAGGACTATAATCCAGATGAGATCATCTATGTGGTTGACAAGCGTCAGGAGCTTTATTTTACGCAGGTGTTCCGCTGTGCCAGAAAAACGGGGCTGGTTAATCCAAAGACAGAGTTGAAATTTTTGGGTTTTGGCACCATGAACGGCAAGGACGGCAAACCTTTTAAGACCCGTGAAGGCGGCGTGATGCGTTTAGAATATTTGGTATCGAGCATTGATGAGGAGATGTATCGAAAGATTGCAGACAACCATACGGTGGAGGAGGCAGAAGGGCGCAAGACAGCAAAGATTGTTGCATTGTCCGCCATTAAATATGGGGATCTCTCCAATCAAGCCTCCAAAGATTATATCTTTGATGTGGAGCGCTTTACGTCTTTTGAGGGAAATACCGGACCTTATATTCTCTACACAATTGTGAGGATTAAATCAATTCTTAAGAAGTATCAGGCAGAGAAAACGCTGCCAGAGGGCGCACAGATTTTAGCGGCGCGCTCTGAGAGCGAGAAAGCGTTGATGCTGGAATTGAGTAAATTTAATGGTATGATGGAGACGGCATTTGAAGAGACGGCACCGCACAAAGTATGTGCCTATATCTACGATCTTGCCAATGCATTTAATCATTTTTATCATCAGACAAAGATTATGGCTGAGCAGGATGAAATGCAGCAGGCAGGCTATATTCGTCTGTTGGAGTTGACAAAGCGTGCTTTGGAAATCTGTATTGATGTGTTGGGATTCGAGGCGCCAGAGAGGATGTAAGATATTAATATGAGTCAGAACCAAGCCTTAGACATGCCAGAATTGTAACGATTCAGAACCAAGCCTCAGACATGACAGTCAAGCTGTCATGTCTGAGGATATAGGGATTATCACCCTTACAAAAAAGAAAAATCAGGCTTTTTCAAATAAATTTGAAGATCCTGATTTTTCTTTTTTATGGGGTTCTGAATCGTTACAAAATGTTAAAGATTGCTGCCATTCCAGCCCCAGTTGGCGACAGCTTGATATTTGATATAGATGTGATCGGATGGGATTCCCAATACCTCCTGGTAAATATTGCAGATTTCTGCTGTCAGGGCAGCGAAAGCAGATTTATTCTCACTGCCAAACAATTTTACTTCCACAAATGCAGCAGGCGTGCTGTTTTCTCCTCGGAAATACAAATGATACTCTGGTTCAAAGCCAGTCATAAGCCAGCTCTCACTCTTACCAGGAATCAAGGTGACTGCCTGTCCCAGACGGGAAACAAGTGTTTTTTCCTGTTCTTCGGATAAGGCAGTACTGATTTTTGAATTGATAAATGGCATATTAAAACCTCCTAAACGAAAAATAATATAGAATAGTTTATCACAAATATGGATAAAATACCACAAAAACCATAAAACCTTGGAAAAACAATAATGCAATAGATTGTTGCTCGTATTTTTTGACAAAAAATGTTATGTTAGTTATATATATGGTGGCTAAATATCAATGTTTTTACTTACCTAAATTTTTATCTGCTGTTTTGTACCCGATAAAGCGGGGCAGATCCTCATCAATCGCTGTAGCATCTGCTACAACTTATTTTTCCGCCTTGCAGATAAAAATTTATTCGGCGTAAAATTCATTGTCATTTAACCGCCAGAGTAATAGAAAAGGAGAGATGGTATATGGAAAAAAGTGTGGGAGAGAAATTAAAGGAATACCGCAAGCAGCGGCAGTGGACACAGGAGGAATTGGCAAAACAGTTAAATGTCACCAGACAGGCTGTTTCCAATTGGGAGAGGGATAAGACCTTGCCGGATGTCTATCTATTAAAGGAGATTGCGGCTGTTTTTGACATGACATTAGATCAATATATGGAAAATACCAAACAGGCAGAGGTGAAAATGCCAAAAACACCTGGCCGTCTTTTTCTGGCGTCTGTGGCAGCGATCATACTCTATCTGGTGGTCGGCGGCCTCACAGATCACTTGATGGTGGAATTGGTTGCAGGGATGATCATTATTGCTGTATTTTGTCAAGGGTTTATACATTTGTATATGTCAAGTTCGGTAAAGACTGGAAATTTTAGTATGCTGGCCGGATTTGACAGTAAAGTGGAATATCGGGTGGAAGAAGTAAAAAAGGTGTTGATACAGATGGACACTCATATTTCCTGTTTCTCTTTTGGAAGCATATTGCTGCTTGCATTTTGTGCTTTTATGGACAAAGACCAAGGAGAGATGGTCAGCAGTTTTGTGCTGGTTTCTTATTGCCTGGACATGACCTTGGCAATCTGTTTTTATAATTTCCGCAGTATTGATAAGACAATGGTAAAAGAACAAGACCAAAAAATGGCCAAAGCTGGGTATATTTCCTTAACCTGGTTTTTGGGATGGATTTTTGTTTTTATTGGGGCTACTTTTGCAAAAGTTGAATGGAAGTCTATACAAAATAATTCTTCGGAATCCATCGGATATCTGGGATGGATGTTTTTGTTTTTGATGGTGACAATGGCAGAACTGTTTTTTGAACAGTATCGTGTCAAAAAGCAGATCAAGGCGGACAAAACGTATCGTCCAGGAAAAGCTTTTTGGCTCAGTACTGTAGTGACAGCCGTTCTTGTGATCTGTATGTTGTTTTTCTGATCACGTACATATTTTTCTGTCTGTGGGAAAATACTATAGGTAATTGCGAAACTCTATAACTTTATAAATTTCAGATACAATTCAAATAATTAGGGAAAAATACTTTATCGTACAAAAGCCCAAATTTGCCCAGAATTGTGTATTTTGTATGTGAAATTTTGATAACTTAGTAGTTTTACAATTACCTGCTAGAAAAACCACAACGAAAGGAGAATCCCATGAACCAGATATCAGAAAAGGAATTGTCTGCTTTAAATGACCTGCTTACCGGTGAGGAGCTTTTGATTAAGAAATTCCAGGTGCTGGCAGATAACTGCAGCGACACAGAGATCAAGGCAAAATTTACTGAAATTTCCAACGAGCACAAGGAGCATTTTCGTTCCCTGTATTCTCAGTTGAGCTAATAATTTAGAAATGAGCCTGTAATCTTTCAAACAGAACACAAGGTTAGGAGGCCAAAGGAGGAAACCATGCAGCAATCATTTTATTCAGAAAAAGAAGTGCTTGCGGATGCACTGACCGCGGAAAAAACAGCAACTACCCTTTACAACACATTTTCCAATGAATGCGTTCATGACAATGTAAGAAATGCTATTATGGATTGTCTGGAAAAAGAGCATAAAATCCAGAATGAGGTATTTGAGATGATGCATCAGAGAGGGTATTATCCAACACCGTCTGCGGAGACTCAGAAAGTGGATGAGGCAAAACAAAAATTTGCTCAGTGTATGCAGAATTTCTAAGACTAAAACAATTGTAACGATTCAGAGCCTATGCCACAGACATGCCAGCAAAGCTGTCATACATCTTTAAGGAGGTTCTGAATAATTATTTACAATTTAGTAGAAAAACACCTGCGGCTTTATGGCAGGTGTTTTTCGTTCCAATTTGAGTTTCCCTGTTTTGTATAATAGACAATATTATAGTGCCAAAAGGTCTTGCTGCCTTTGGCAGCATAGACATCTTGCACAAAAAGCATATGGAAAGCTAGCTTTCCATAGCGCTTTTATGTGCAAAGTGTTTCCATCACTTTGTGCTGGAAACCTTTTGGCGTTTTGAATTACAAAACGGGAAAACTCAAATTCATCCCAAATCTTGACAGGCGTTTTGGGTTATATTATAGTGAGTAAGAAAGAAAATTGAGAAAAATAGGTGAGGATAGATATATGAGTAAAATTATTTTAACAGGTGACAGACCGACTGGAAAGCTTCATGTGGGTCATTATGTAGGTTCTCTGAGACGGAGAGTGGAATTACAAAATTCTGGAGAATATGACAAAATTTTTATTATGATTGCCGATGCACAGGCTTTGACGGATAATGCGGAAAATCCAGAAAAAGTACGTCAAAATGTGGTGGAGGTTGCCTTAGATTATATGGCATGCGGATTGGATCCAGCAAAATCCACATTGCTTATTCAATCTCAGATTCCACAGTTGTGCGAGTTGTCGTTTTATTATATGAATTTGGTCACAGTGTCTCGTCTGCAGCGCAATCCTACCGTAAAGGCGGAGATTCAGATGCGTAATTTTGAGGCCAGTATTCCAGTGGGATTTTTTACATATCCTATCAGCCAAGCAGCAGATATCACAGCATTTCAGGCCACCACAGTTCCAGTGGGAGAAGATCAGATGCCAATGTTAGAGCAGACCAGGGAGATTGTACACAAATTTAATTCTGTCTATGGTGAGACATTGACAGAGCCGCAGATTTTACTGCCGGATAATGAGGCTTGTCTGCGTTTGCCGGGGACGGACGGCAAAGCAAAGATGAGTAAATCTCTGGGCAACTGTATTTATCTGTCTGAGGAAGCAGATGAGATTAAGAAGAAGGTTATGAGTATGTTTACAGATCCGAATCATCTGCGGGTGGACGATCCCGGTTCTCTGGAGGGAAATACTGTATTTACCTATCTCGATGCATTTTGCAGAGAAGAACATTTTGAGCGCTATCTGCCAGATTATGCCAATTTGGATGAACTCAAAGCACATTATCAGCGCGGCGGCCTTGGGGATGTGAAGGTGAAAAAATTCCTCAATAACGTACTGCAAGAAGAACTAGAGCCAATTCGCAGTCGCAGAAAAGAACTGCAGAAGGATATTCCCTATATTTATGAGGTGCTCAAGAAAGGAAGCGAGGAGGCAGAACGCGTGGCAGCACATACTTTAGATAAAGTGCGGGATGCTATGAAAATCAATTATTTTGCAGATGCAGAATTAATTCAAGGACAGTCAAAGCGATTGAAAGGATAAATTAAAGTAATTAACAAGGGGCTGTTGCAAAATAGCTGGTAAATGCAAAATATGGTATTTAGAACACAAGAATCTTATCCATATATTGTATATAAGCTTCATTTTGCAACAGCTCCTTTCATCTTATAGGAAATTCCTATACCTTTGCGGGGAATTGATATGGACTGGCCCACGTTGTTCCTAATATGTGTATCATTCGTCTACGATGTACTTAATATCCCAATTCTTCGCCAATTAAAATCACTTTGATACGATTTGGGACAGCACTGCGGCGGGTGATAACAGTCTGGGCACAGATGCAGTCTGGACTCAGGCAGTCAGAACAGACGCCAGAGACAGTACAAGGAGTATTTCTGCTTAAACGTGCGGCATTGATGGGGGAGGCGGTATGCTTTACCCGTGAAATTGCCGTTTCTAAGGTTGGTGTAACCTTATTCATACCAGCCAGGATGATGACATGTGCCGGGCCATAGATCAGCGCTGCAAGGCGGTTTCCTGTGCCGTCAATGTTGACTAGTTCGCCGGTGACAGAGATTGCATTGCTGCTCATAAAAAAATAGTCGGCATTTAATGCTTCATGATAGATTTCTACCACTTCTTCTTCTGAGCCAGCAGTACTGCGGTCGAAAAGCGTCAAATCCTCTCGGGCTTTCAGTGCTTCCATCATTCCAGATTCCACTAAAGTCATAGACCCTCCAAAAGATACTGTGCTGTCTGGCTGAATTAGATTTAGTGCGAGTGTGACAGCTTCTTTGGCGGTAGGGCAGTAGTGAGCCTCCATTTGGCGTTTTTCCAGATTTTTTATTGTAGTTTTCGCAAGTTGTTCATAATAAGTTTTTGTTGGAGTCATAATGGATTCCCCTTCCTTTTTATTTGAATTCAGATTAGCACAAATCAAAAAAAGATTCCAGAGTTTTTCCCAGAAAAATAGGATTGTTTTCATATATTGACAAGTGAATTATGATCATTAAAATTCCATAAATCTTAGAGATTGGGTTAAGGTAGCCAAAAGAGGAAATTTGTGGTATACTCCCTATATAGGAAAAAGGAATTAGAAGAATAAAACCATATCAGAAATTTTAGAGAGGATGTGGGATATGGAGAAGATACATTTAACAGAATTTATTGGCACAAATATCCTGCGGCAGATTCAAAAAGAATTTTCAAGATATACAGGGATGGCTGTATTGTTTATGGATATGGACGGGGTTCCGGTAATGGAAGCCAGTGGTGTGACAAAAATTTGTGCAGATTTCACTGCGAACTCCGAGATAGGCCGCAGAAAATGTGAAAAATTTTACCATAATGCGGCGTTAAAGGCAATACAGGATGGAGAACCTTATATGTGCTGCTGCCATAAAGAATTGATAAATTGTGCAATGCCAATCATAATTAAGGGTTCTTCCGTGGGCAGTTTTGTTGTGGGGCAAGTTCATGGCAAAGATATGGAAGAGCTGGAACATGCTGCCAATTTTCTGTCAAAGGTCATGGAAGTGTTAGCAGAATCTGCACATCGCAATTATGCTACATTGCAGGAGAGCAGGAGGGTAGAGCGTGCTGCCCGTTCTCAATCTGAGTTTGTGATGAATCTGAGTATGAATATGAAGAAAAATATGAAGGAATGGATGAACCATATTGAACAGATGACAGGGCAGGTGGACAGCCAGTCAAGGCAGGATATGAGAAATTTGCTTTTGCAGGGCACAGAGGTCTATTCAATGGTGGAGGATGCCATAGAATACATAAAAATGTCAGAAGGCAAAGTTGTACTCAGCGAGAGCAATTACTGTACCAGAGAGCTGTTAGAGCAGATTGTAGCTAGGGTCAAGAGTTATTTAAATGCCCCAGGAATAGAGATTGAGATCCAAAAGGATCAGAGTTTGCCAGAATATATGCTCGGTGATCCAGGGCGTATTGGCCAGATTATGCATAAATTATTGGTCAATTGTGTAAATGAAACAAAAGAGGGAAAAATAATAATCAGGGCTGCTTGTCGGAAGGTTTCTTATGCTTCCATGTTGGTGATTTCCATAGAGGCTCTTGGAGTGCAAATGTCAAAAGAGCAACTTAAGGATATAGAGGAATATATGAGAAATGAGAAAATGAGTACTTTAGAGAAGGAACAAAGTATGGATCTGGGACTTTCTATTGTCCGGCTGCTGCTGCGTCAAATGTCTGGAAAATTGAAAGTGACATCGAATGAAAAGCAAGGAACAGAATTTATTGTGACTCTGCCTCAGCTTGAGGTTAAGGAGGGAGCTTTATATGGCGTTTGAGGTCAAGGAATATACACAGGCGATGGAACATTTTATCGTTCAGATGGAAAATATTTCGGATTTAATCCATCCAGACACCCAGGAAGCGATGGGGGCGCTGTGTCAGGTGCTGAGGATTGCCCAGGTAGAAGCAGATTTTTATGAAATTATGGAATATGACGAGAAGAAATGGGGCGGGCGCGCTGTTTTTTATCGTGGAGAACGAATGGACAGAGAGAGGGGGATTTCATTTGAGGAACAGACAGAAGAAGGAAATCTGATGGAGTATTTTATCTATCCCATTCAGGGCGAGAAAGATTGGGAGACTCTTGAGTTAGAAAAAATTCATATATTTGTGAAGCTGCTGTTTTCATTTCATGGACGTATTCTTATCATGCAGATGGTAGAAAATCTTACCTTTCGTGATCAGGAATTTGGTATATACAATCTTGCCTGGTTTATGAAGAATACAAATTTAATGATTTCTCGGGGAGAGATTATAAAATATGCGGCGTGTTACTTTAATCTTCGGCATTTTTCTGTGGTCAACCAGCAGATTGGGCGTGGACGGGCAACCACAGTGATGGGAAAATTTATCCGTCAGCTTCAAGATCGACTCAGCGATAAAGAAATGGTTTGTCGGGTAAACGGGGATAATTTTGTGGTCTTGTTTTACAAGAACAATTTAAAATTAGTGATGGATTATCTCAAGGGTGCGGGCATTGTCTATGATGAAAAAGAGAAAAAACGCGTATGGGTGACGACTTATGCGGGATATTATATGATTCCTCAAAGCTGTAAGAGTGCCGCCAGTATTATGGAAAAGCTGGGCACAGCAATTAATATGGCCAAAAATGTCCGTAAGACAGAATATGTCTTTTTTGATGAGGAGTTAATGCAGGGAATCCGAATGGGAAAAATGATCGAGGCCACATTGCCAGAGGCGATTGAGCGGGAAGAATTTCGCGTATACTATCAACCTAAAATTCTTCTCAAGGATTATCGTTTGATCGGTGCGGAAGCGTTATGCCGCTGGTTTCAGAATGGAAAGATTGTGGCTCCGGGAGAATTTGTCCCTGTATTGGAACAGAGCAAGTTGATCTGTCTGCTGGATTTCTATATGCTGGAACATGTCTGTCGGGATATCCGCAGATGGCTGGACGAGGGTAAAAAAGTGGTCACTGTCTCAGTGAACCTTTCCCGTATACATATGGGGGATATGGATTTGTTAGAAAATATCCTTTCGATCATAGATAAATACCAGGTTCCCCATGAATATATTGAAATTGAATTGACAGAGACCGGGACAGATGTTGATTTTAAGAATCTAAAAACATTGGTATCTGGGCTTCGGGGGGCAGGAATCAGTACCTCCGTGGATGATTTTGGAACAGGATATTCTTCCATCAATCTAATCAGGGAACTGCCGTGGAGCGTGCTTAAGATTGATAAAAGTTTTCTTCCTGGTAAAGAAGAGGATGATCAGAAGCTCATTATGATTAAACATCTGATTGCCTTAGCACAGGATATGGATATCGAGTGCATTGTAGAGGGTGTGGAGACGGTGGAACAGGTGAAGCTTCTCAAAGAGAGCAACTGTTATCTGGCGCAGGGGTATTATTTTGACAAACCACTCCCAGTGCAGGAATTTGAAGAAAAACTGCTGGAAATTTGAAAGGGGCAGAATTTATGGGACAGAAATTGAGAAAACTGGCATCATACTATAGACCATATATGCCATTATTTCTTGCAGATATGTTTTTTGCAATTGTGGGGGCGGCAGTGACGCTTGCCATACCGCTAATTGTACGTTATATTACCAATCAGGTCATTATTTTGGAGCCACAGGCTGCGCTCGACAAGATTACAATGCTTGGCCTGCTAATGCTGGTTTTGGTAGTGATAGAATGTTTTTGCAATTATTTTATTGCCAATTATGGGCATGTGATGGGAGCTAAAATTGAGTATGATATGCGGGCTGAGATTTTTGAACATTATCAAAAATTGTCCTTTTCTTTTTTCAATAACCAAAAGGTGGGACAACTGATGTCACGCATTACCAGCGATCTGTTTGATATCAGTGAATTATTGCATCACGGACCAGAGGATCTGGTAATTTCTCTGATTAAGATCATCGGATCTTTTGTAATTTTAATTAACATTGATGTAAAACTGACCATGATTGCCTTTGCTTTTGTGCCAGTGATGCTATTATATGCCGCTTATTTTAACACCAGGATGAAACGTGCTTTTAAGCGGAATCGAGTGAAAATTGCTGAAATTAACAGTCAGATTGAGGATAATCTCTCAGGAATCCGAGTGGTAAAATCTTTTGCCAATGAGGATGTGGAGATGAGAAAGTTTGAGGAGGGTAATCAAGGATTTCTGGCGGCAAAGAAAAATAGTTACATTTATATGGCGGGGTATCATTCTGGCTTGGGGGCGTTGACGACGATGATTACCATTGCCGCTTTGGTAGCAGGCGCAGTGTTAATCACCCAAGGGCAGGTGAGTGTGGCAGACCTGGTGACATTTCTTTTGTATATCAATACTTTTACAGAGCCGGTGAAAAAGCTGATTAACTTTACCGAACAGTTTCAGAATGGTTATACAGGGTATGAGCGGTTTATGGAAATGATGGCGATACAGCCAGATATTGAAGATTATCAAGGAGCGACAGAGCTTAAGTCTGTGAAAGGGGACATTTCCTTTGAGGATGTGTCCTTTCACTATGAGGATAATACAGAGACAGTGCTGCACCATATAAATCTTGAGGTAAGCGCAGGCTCCTATATGGCTCTGGTTGGTTCTTCCGGCGCCGGAAAGAGTACTTTGTGCAGTTTAATCCCGCGCTTTTATGATGTGACAGAGGGAGCGGTGAAGATTGACGGCAGAGATGTGCGAGAGATAACTTTAAAGAGTCTGCGCAGTCAGATCGGAATTGTGCAGCAGGATGTATATTTGTTTGTGGGAACGGTATTAGATAATATTCGTTATGGCAGGCCAGGCGCTTCCAGAGCGGAAGTGATTGAGGCGGCTAAAAATGCCAATGCCCATGAGTTTATCATGGCGCTGCCCAATGGGTATGACACTGATATTGGCCAAAGAGGAGTGAAACTCTCTGGCGGCCAGAAGCAAAGATTGTCTATTGCGCGGGTATTTTTAAAAAATCCGCCCATACTTATATTTGATGAGGCTACTTCAGCGCTGGACAATGAGAGCGAGAAAGTGGTTCAGCAATCTTTGGAAAGTCTGGCAAAGAATCGCACCACATTTGTAATTGCTCACAGATTGTCTACAATCCGCAATGCCGAGAAGATTTTGGTGCTTACAGACATAGGAATTGAAGAGCAGGGCACACATCAGGAACTGCTTGAAAAAAATGGTATATATGCAAAATTATATCAGATGGGAGACATGAAGAGATAATATGGACATATCATTTAAGAAAATTGAATTGGAGGATCAAGAGCAGATTGACTTTTACTTAAAGAAAAAGGCATATCGCAGTTGTGATCTGGTATTTGCTAATATTTATCTGTGGAGCCGTAAATATCCCACACAATATGCAATTGTGGAAGATGCATTAGTATTTCAGGGCAAAACGGCAGACGGAAGGCCGAGTTGGACATTTCCGGCAGGAGACAGAGAACAGATTCACAGAGCATTGGATGTGATGTTTCAATGGTTCAAAGAACAGCAGGAAGACATTCATATGCATCTGGTTCAGGTGCAGGAATTTGAATTGTTGAACGAGTGGTATCCAGATAAATTTGAGATCACATATGACAGAGATATTGCAGATTATGTCTATGAGACAGAACAGTTGATTACCCTTGCAGGAAAGAAGCTGCATGGCAAACGCAATCATATCAATCGATTTCAGGAAAATAATCCTGATTGGGTTTATGAGTCAATTACCGCTGAAAATGTAGAAGACTGTTTTCAGATGGCGCTTAAATGGCGGGAGCAGATGCAGTGTGAGATTGACGTTGAAAAGAGAGATGAAATGTGTGTCACCTTAAACGCACTGCGTCTGATGGAAGAATTGGGGCTTAAGGGCGGTATATTGAGGACAGAGCCTCGGGGTGAGGTGATTGCTTTTACAATGGGAGAGCAATTGAATCCAGACACTTTTGTGGTGCATATTGAGAAGGCATATGCTGAAATACAGGGGGCATATCCGATGATTAATCAGCAGTTTGTAATGCATGAGGCACAGAATTATCAATATGTGAACCGTGAGGAAGATACCGGCTCAGAGGGACTTCGACGG
>Ga0137306_102509_pt1 | contig 15225 bp, 12 predicted proteins | sample Inofroosms_March_FD_97187 | JGI IMG/M metagenome (GOLD analysis project Ga0137306, IMG submission 97187) | Mouse cecal microbial communities from Vienna, Austria - N-Acetylneuraminic and N-Acetylglucosamine D2O microcosms_March | ecosystem: Host-associated > Mammals > Digestive system > Large...
ACTTGAATACGATTGCAGAGGGCGGTAGGAATATTATGGGATATACCCCCGTTTGGGAGCCGTTCTTCTTATACCATGACAATCAGTTGATCTGCTATTATTCTGACGAGACAGACCGTCCAGCCCATGCGCAGAAATTGGTTCATAAGATTATGAAGGATGGCAAGACCTGGGGAACGGCTGTGGATGATGTAGCATTTGACAATAAAAATGCCAGACCGGGAATGCCGATTGTCACTCAGATGGAAAATGGCAAGTGGATGATGGTCTATGAAGGAGTGGGCACGAGCAGCCCAATTGCTTCTTTCTGTAAGATTGCAGACGATCCCTACAATTGGAATCCCAAAGATCCAGGAACCAGGCTGCCATTGTCCAATGGCAAAGACAGCGGATCACCTTATGTATATACGCTGAAAGACGGCAGAGTGATTGCCAGTACCGGAACACATCCAGAAGTATTGATCAATACGAAAAAGGATGGCACAGGCGCATGGCTTACCTATGAGGTGGGAGCAATCGGCGGATATAACAGATGTTATCTGCAGTTGTCAACTGGCGAGCTTTTAATCAATGGCAGCAAGGGGTTTGACCAGAAAGACAATTATATTTATGTAAAATCGGTGGATGTAGAAAAGGATCTCAAAGAGAAAGAGGAGCTGAAGTCTCTGTATTATATCACCAGCAAAGCTAATAAAGAAGTGATTGGAACAGATGGCGGTTCAACTGCAAATGGCGCCGGCGCGATGACTTGGACCAATGAGATCAACTCCGAAAATCAGATGTGGATTCCAGTTGATATGAAAGACGGAAGTTATACATTGAAAAATTTTGCTTCTGGAAGATTTCTGACCTTAAAAGAGGATGGCACATTAGTACAGTTAAATGAAATTACTGGAACTGGTAATGATTTAAAGCGGCAGAGATGGATTGCCACAAAGACCGAGGATGGATTCTTTACACTGCAGAATCAGTTTAACAACCAGTATCTGGGCGCAGGCAGCGATCATGAATTGACGCTGACAGCCACAGCAGCAGGTACAGCACAGTCCTGGTCCTTTATTGGACTTGGTGACAGTACAGCAGAGTTTGGCAAAAAAGAAACTGTTAATCCCCCTGATAATCCCAATCCACCAGATGAAAATGAGGATGTGAAGGTGACAGGAATAAAATTGAATACCGCCGCTAAGAAATTACTGAGAGGACAAAGCTTTGACTTAAAGGCTGAGATCACGCCAAATAATGCGGCAAATCAGGCCATCACCTGGAAATCTTCTAATCCAAAGGTGGCTACCGTGGATCAAAATGGCAGAGTAAAAGCATTGAAGCCAGGGCAGACAGTGATTACAGCAACAGCCACAGATCAGGGCAAAGTGAGTGCTGCGTGTACGATCACCGTGCCATATAAGATTACTTATAAGTTAAATAAGGGAACAAATCACAAGAACAATCCTGCTTCTTATTATAGCCAGAAGATTACACTCAAAAAACCTACCCGCAAAGGCTATACTTTTAGTGGATGGTATACAGACAAGAAATTTAAGAAAAAGATCACAGTGATTGCCAAGACCAGCAAAAAAGATCTAACTCTATATGCAAAGTGGAAGAAAGTGACCGTAAAAACGCCAACGATTAAGAAAGTGACCAATTCTGCCAAAAAGAAAATGAAAGTGACAATCAAGAAGGTAACAGGCGCTAAGGGTTATCGAATTCTATATGCCACTGACAAGAAATTTAAGAAGGGTAAGAAGACAGTACTTACTAAAACCACATCTAAGACGATCACAAAGCTGAAAAAAGGCAAGACTTATTATGTTAAAGTATGTGCATATAAGTTCGATTCCAAAGGCAGTAAAGTGTATGGCAAGTACAGCAAGGTAAAAAAAGTGAAGATTAAGAAATAAGGAAGAATACCCCGATAGTAAAAAAATACTGTCGGGGTATTTTGACAAGATATGAAGATATAAGCATTAGATAAATGATTCAGGTAAGATTATTATAGATTGTGGACAGTTAATTAAATTCCGGTTTTCCTCTGGAAATGATAAGATGAGATTATCAAACAGGAGCAGGAGGAGAACAAGATATGAAGAAAAGAATGCTAAGAATTGCCGCGTTAGTGATGGCTGCCACGATGTCAATCTCTCTGGCAGCCTGCGGCAGCAAACCAGAGCAGAAATCATCGAATGAGAATGCCTCTGAGGGCGAAACAAAGGAGGCATCATCTAACAATAGCGCATCTGATGGCGACAAGGTGATTACTTACTGGAACATTGGAACTGAGGGCGCCGACAAACAGGCGCTTGAGTATGCGGTTACAGAATTTAATAAGAACACAAAATCAGGCTATACGGTAGAAAATGTTCCCACTCAAAACGACAATTACAAAGAGAAATTGGTGATTGCCATGAGTTCTGGGGAGTGTCCAGACATGTATACAAGCTGGTCTGGCGGTCCTATGAATGAGTATATTGATTCTGGGTTTGCACAGCCGTTGGATGATCTCTATGAGAAATATGGCCTCAAAGAACAGTATATGGAAGCGGCTTTGGCACAAGCGACCTACAATGACAAGCTCTATGCAGTGCCGACTTATAATGTCTCTCTGGCAGGAATTTTCTATAATAAAGAGATGTTTGAAAAATATAATCTCACCGTTCCCAATACAGTATCAGAATTGGAAGCGGTATGCGATGCGCTGAAAGCGGAGGGGATTACACCATTTGCTCTGGCAAATGCACCTAAATGGACGGGTTCAATGTATTTCCAATGTTTGGCAGCAAGGAAGGGTGGATTAGAGCCATTCCAGAAGGCGGTTGCAGGAGATGGCACTTTTGAAGATGAATGTTTCCAATATGCTGGAGAAAAGATCCAAGAATGGGTAGAGAAAGGATATTTCCCAGAAGGTGTCAACTCTTTAAGTGAGGATGACGGGCAGGCAAAACAGTTGATGTATCAGGAGACAGCGGGAATGCTCCTGTGTGGGTCCTGGTATACGGGCACCTTTTCTTCTGACAGTCCGGAATTTTATGAAAAAATCGGTTGGTTCTCTTTCCCGAAGGTAGATGGCTCTGACGCGGATGCATCGATTCAGATCGGAACGATTGGAGATCAATTTGTATCGTTCAATTGTACTGGAGAAAAATTGGAGGCGGCCTTTGAATGTGCTACTTATTACTCTTCAGAGGGAGCCAAAGAACTTATGGTAGAAGTTGGCAAGATACCACCGACTAAGGATGCCGGAGATTTGGTGACAGACGGTGTGACGAAGCAAATCCTTGATGCGGCAACGGAGGCTTCCTCTGTGCAGTTATGGTATGACCAGTATCTGCCGCCAGCAGTGGCACAGGTGCATCTTGATACTTGCCAGGAGTTATTTGGAATGACTATGAAACCAGAAGAGGCAGGCAAAAAATTTGAAGAGGCTATGGAAGGATATCTTGCGGATAAGTAAGACAGCAAAACAGAGCAGCCCAGATTAGACTGAGGCTGCTCTGATTCCATAAAATAATGGTAACTATTCAGAACCCCCTGAAAATAGTAATTCAAAACGTTCAAATTTATTTGAAAAGGGATGAATTGCTATTTCCAGGGAGGTGATAATCCCCTCAGCCAAAGACAGAAGCCTCGTCAGAGGCAAATGACAGTTTTGCTGGCATGTCTGTGGCTTGGGGTTCTGAATAGTTACAAATAATAAAAAGAAAGGAGAGCCGACAAAAAATGAATAAAAGTGATCATTCTCTGGCCAGGAGACGTCAGAGAGATACCAATCGCGTGGCGGCAGTCTTTTTGGCTCCAGTGCTTTTGTTGCTGGTGGTCTATATTTTTTATCCGATTATAGAGACATTTCGGGTCAGTGCTTTTAGCTGGAATGGCATTTCTGCAAATCCAGAGTTTATTGGGCTGGACAATTGGGTAAAATTATGTCAGGATCAAAAGTTTTGGACTGCATTTTTTAACAATATCAAGGTGATGATTCTCTCGATTTTGATTCAGATTCCTTTGGGTCTGGCAATGGCTACGTTTGTAGAATTTGCTGGTAAGAAATCAACTATTTTTAAGATTATATGGTTTATACCGATGCTGATGTCCTCTGTGGCAATTGGATTTTTGTTTACTTATGCACTTGCCACAAACGGCGGCATTATTAGCAGTATTTCGCAACTCTTAGGGGGTGGAAATATTGATTTGCTGGGAAACCCCAAGACGGCGCTCTATGCAGTAATCGGTGTTGTGGCATGGCAGTTTACCCCATTTTATATGGTGTATTGTGTTGCAGGATATACAAATGTATCAGAGGAAGTGTATGAGGCTTCGGTTATTGACGGCGCCAATAAGAGACAATATTTTTGGCATATTGCATTGCCGCTCTTAAAGCCAACGCTCAAAAGCGCAGCGATTCTCTCAATGGTAGGCTCATTAAAATATTTTGATCTGGTATATGTTATGACAGGCGGAGGGCCTGGAGATTCCACAGAGCTGATGGCCACCTATATGTATAAATTGTCCTTTGCTCAATTTAATATGGGCTATGGGTCGGCAGTGGCCGGAGGGATGTTTATCCTCATTTCTCTGATCTCACTGATTACTATGCGATTATTAAATGGGAAGAAGGAGGATTACTAGGCATGGAACAAGAATATAGAATAAACCGTATCAAAAGCAGGATCGCCTGGGTGATTGCCACGATATTGGCAGTATTTGCCGCAGTTGTGGCAATTGCACCATTTATTTTTATGGTCATGAATTCCTTCAAAGAAAAATTTGAGATGTTGACGAAAGGAGTATTCACCCTGCCTAATAAGCTGGATTTTACAAATTATAGAGAAGTGATTGAGGGAAATTTTTTCAGTTATTTTTTTAACAGTGTTATTGTGCTGGTGGTATCTCTGGTGATTTTGCTGCTGATCTCAGCATTTGCATCTTATCCACTGTCCAGATTTAAGTTTAAGCTCAACGGATTTGTCTATGCAGTGATTGTGGCCTGCATGTCCATACCAGTACATATTACTTTAATACCAATTTTTAAGATGTCACAGAGCTTGCATTTGTATGACAGTATCTGGGCCTTGATTGGGCCATATGTGGCAATGAATATTCCAATTTCAGTGTTTATTCTCACAAGCTTTATGCAGCAGATCCCAAAAGAGATTGAGGAAGCCGCTACAATCGACGGCTGTGGGAAAATGCGCATTTTTTTCTCTGTGATTCTTCCGATGGCAAAGCCAGGGCTTTCGACACTTGCCATATATAATGGCGTAAATATGTGGAATGAATTTATTTTTGGATATACATTGACGCAGAGCCAGGGAAATCGTACATTACCATTGGCTGTGTGGGAATTTCAGGGACAGTATTCTATGAATACACCGATGATTATGGCGGTGCTGACGCTGACCGTTTTACCAATGATTATCTTATTTATCTTTGCACAGGATAAGTTAATTAAGGGCATGGCAGCAGGAGCAGTAAAAGGTTAGGAAACAGTATAAATTTAGCCTTACTATTACAGTTGTTAGGAACTAAGATCAATCTGCAAAAGATGAAGTCAAAGTGATTGACAGGAGGCCGCAAAGATGGAATTACAGGAACAGATGAATACATGGAATTTGAAAAAGAAAATCACTTTTTTTCTGACCTTGACTATGCTGATGACGTCCATCACTATCATGGTACTGTCAACAATTTCAGCGGCCTATTATATGACGAAACAGACCAAGGAGATGGCAAGGACACAGCTTAGCACAATTGTATCTAATTATGATGATACACTCAAACAGTACCAAGATCTTGCTGTGGCAATGGTAATTGAGGACAGTGTACAGCGGTTTTGCAAAAGTTCTGCAGATTCTGGAAGCCAATATGAACAGGAGGCAGGGAAGGTATACAATTATCTGCTCAATATACTCAATGTCAGGAGTAATATGAACTTTGCTGTAGTTGAAAAAGAGTCTTCCCATCGTTATGTCTATAAAGGAAACAGCAGTGTGGTGGATGCCAGGTTTGATATTGTCTATCAGAAAGATTACAAGAAGAGTCTTCCGGCCAAAGAAGGAAGTACCGTGCACATCAGTTTTGGAAATAATTATTTCCGAGATGGTAAATATACACTGACACTGTATCATCCCATTTATTCCACAGAGACAATCAATGAACAGAGAGGGATGTTGGTATTAAATTTCGGTGACAGTCTGGTGGAGTAGCTTTACAAGGAGGGCTTACAGCAGATGAATTCAGAATTGTTTCTGATGGACTGCAATGGTGAGATTGTCTCGATCTCTAACCAGGAGCGGATTGGAACAAAGGTTTCCTATGCGCAAAAGATTAAGGGAAGCGATGGCAGTTGTCAGGAGGACGGCATCTTAATCAATTATCAGAAAGTGGGAAACTGGAATTATTATCTGATCAATGAGATTCCAATATTTGAGTTATACAAAGGCAGTATTCAGGCCATGATCTTACTGATGATTGTCACTTTGGGGATGACAGCTTTCTCTATTATGATACTCAGAAAAATGGTTAATTCATTCTATGAGCCGATTAATCGGGTGGTCAATGCGATGGACCGCGTGTCAGAGGGAAAGCTCCATCAGCGCATTGACCGCAAGAGTATGGACACAGACAGCCGCAAACTGGCAGAAGGTTTTAACAGTATGATGGATCGCATAGATGAATTGATGGAGCAGGTTAAATTGGAACAGCATTAAATAGAAGAAATTCGTTTTAATGCCCTTTATGCCCAGATTAAACCACATTTTCTATATAATACACTGGAATGTATTCACTGGCAGGCGGTGGCGGACGGTAATCAGGAGATTTCGATTATGGTCAAGGCTATGGCGCAATATTACCGCGTGTGTTTGAGCAGAGGGAAGGAAATTATTCCGCTAAGCCAGGAGCTGGAGCATATTTATTCTTATTTAGTGATTCAAAATATGCGTTATGATAATATCATTGATCTGGAAAATCATATTCCAGAGTGTTTCCATAACGTAAATATTCCTAAAATGACTTTGCAGCCGTTGGTAGAAAATGCCATCTATCATGGCATCCGCATCAAAGAGGGCGGCAAAGGAAAAATTGTGTTAGGAATCCGCAGAAAAGGGACAGATGTCTATCTGTCTTTGGGTGATAGTGGTTTTGGGATGTCACAAAAACAGATTGATGAGATCAATCAGTCTATTTCTCAATATGATGAAAGTTTTGGATATGGTGTCAGAAATGTAAATAGGCGGATTGAGCTGATGTTTGGAACTACATATGGCTTACATTACAGCCGCAATGAGCATGGCGGGGTGACAGTTGAGATTCACCTGCCATTTGATGTGCAGTCTGAGGACAAGGAGGTCATATAGATGTATAAGCTGTTGGTTGTGGATGACGAAAAAATGATTCGGCTGGGAATTAAAAATGGTATTGATTGGAATACCCTTGGTATTGAAGCGGTCTATACAGCGGCTTCTGCCACGGAAGCATTGGCGCTTATTGAGAAGGAACATCCCCAAATTATGCTGACAGATATCAGTATGGCAGAGATGTCTGGACTAGCTCTGATGGAGAAGGTGCGCAGTATATACAGTGAAGAAGAAATGAGAATCTTGGTACTGACAGGATATGATAAATTTGAGTATGCCAGACAGTGCCTGCAGATGCGTATTCAGAATTTTTTGTTAAAACCTGTGGATGAACAGGAATTAAAAGAGAATGTATGCAAACAGGTGGAGACCTTAGAGGAGATTCGCATCCGACAGGAACAGGAGCAGGCAAGCCTGCGCGCGGAAGGTTCCAAACGCTAGGCCGAGATGGAATGTTTTATGCGGGATTTGGTACATCAGAGATTAGTCGGACGTATGTCGGAGAGTTATCCTGAGGAGCTTTTGACAGAGCGCAGTAAACCAATGGAGATCGCAATTTTGATCCCAGAGGTCTATATGGATAAGGGCAAGGAGTCTGACAGGGATTTTCAACAGCTCACCATTAAAAATATCTGTATGGATCTGATTGATGCACGCCGAACTGGAATCACATTCTCAGATGATGATGGCAAGATTGTCACAGCAGTCTATACTTCGGACGCGGAACGCAATGTCACAGAATGTGTGGAGGAATTGAGCGAGATTTTGGAAAATGAATGCGATATCAAGCCCAGAATTGTTCTTGGAAGTGAGATAGAAGGATTGGAGAGCCTTTTTGTCTCTTATAATGATGCCTGTTATCTGTTAGAGCAGGAAAGAAAGGGTTTTCGGGAGATTGTAAGACCCAGCAAGGAACAGAGCAAGGAGGAGCTGATTCATGACATTTATCATGAATTTAAACAGACAATGATTGCCAATATCGCCAATGGAAATCGGGTCATGGATATCTATGAGAAATTCTGGCAGGCAACAAAATCTTATAATCTGTCTCGAGTGCAGGTACAGAAATGGTGTTTTGCCATTGCCTCAGGGATCTATTTTGCCTGTATCACAGAGACTGGAGAGGCGGTCGACAACCGCATGGAATCTTTGATGAAGGCTCTGGTGGGCGCTGACAAGGAGGAAACGCTGGAAATGACAGCGATGTTCATCCGTAAGCTGGTGCTGCGGGAAGAGGAACAGCAGCATGAGATTATTACCAGCGCCAAACGCTATATTGATGAAAATCTCGAATCGGAATTGTCAGTGGCTAAGCTTGAAGAGCAGTTTTATGTATCGCCAAATTATTTTTCACGCTTGTTTAAGCGAGTGATGAATGAAGGCTGCAATGAGTATATCGTCAAAAAGAGGATTGAAAAATCTAAGATTCTTTTGGAAACCACCACCATAAAAGCAGGAAAAATAGCAATGATGGTGGGCTATAATGATACCAATTATTTTTCTCTGGCTTTTAAAAAGCATACTGGGATGTCACCGACAAAATACCGTGAAATGCTGCAAAAGAAATAGAGAAACGATTCGATAAGGAGGAGAAACATATGAAAATAAAGAACCCAATTCTCTCAGGTTTTCATCCTGATCCCAGTATTTTAAGAGTGGGAGATACGTATTATATTGCAAGTTCAACCTTTGAATGGTGGCCAGGCGTGCGGATCCATATGTCCAAGGATTTGGTTCATTGGAAACTGATTGCGCATCCACTCAATGAGAAACGGTTGTTAGATATGACAGGTAATCCAGATTCCGGCGGGATCTGGGCGCCGGATTTGTCTTATTGTGATGGTAAATTCTATTTGATCTATACGGATGTAAAAGTGACTGATGGTACCTTTAAGGATTGTACCAATTATTTGATCACAGCAAAAGATATTATGGGTCCCTGGTCGGATCCCATCTATCTCAATACAGCGGGCTTTGATGCCTCCCTGTTCCATGATACAGATGGAAGAAAGTATCTGGTAAATATGTATTGGGATCCAAGGAGTTATCATCACCCATTTTATGGCATTATGTGTACAGAGTTTTCAGAAACAGATGGACACCTTGTGGGGGAACCCTGGGTAATCTATAAAGGGACAAATGATAAATTTACCGAAGGCCCCCATCTTTATAAATTAAATGGATATTATTATCTGTTTGTCGCGCAGGGCGGAACCGTCTATGCGCATCAGGAGCGGGTGGCACGCGCGAAATCCCTGCAAGATACTTTTGAGACGCAGCCAGGAGAGTCTTTTTTGACCACCTTAGACGCGCCTTATCATCCGATTCAGAAGGCTGGACATGGTTCTTTGGTGCAGACAGAGGGCGGCGAGTGGTATTTTGCGCATCTGATGGGACGGCCGCTTCATCACAGCACAGAAGCGATTGTGGATCCGCGCGGCTGGTGTCCATTGGGCAGAGAAACTGGGATTCAAAAAGTGACATGGGATGAGGAAGGCTGGCCCCATATTGTGGGCGGTCACTGGGGAATGGAAGAAGTTGAGGCGCCGTTAGAGGTTCAAGAACAGCGCTGGGAGTCATCTTGGCCAGGAAAAGATGATTTTGACAGTCAGGAATTGAACATCCATTTCCAGAGCCTGCGCACACCTTTGGGAGAGGATGTTATGTCTCTAAAAGACAGGCCGGGACATCTGCGTCTCTATGGACATTTTTCTCTGGCCTCGCTGTTTACACAGGCGCATATTGCCAGAAGATGGCAGTCTTTTCATTTTGACGCTGAGGTCAAATTGGATTATCAGCCCAAGACAATTCAGCAGTTTGCAGGTCTTACTTGTTACTATAATACCCAGAATTGGTCCTGTATTCAGATGACATGGAATGAAACATATGGCAGAGTGATTGATGTTGTGAGTACTGATCTGGGAAAAACGTTTAGCGTCTATCAAAAGCAGCCGATTCCAGTGCCCGAGGATGCAGCATATGTCTATCTAAAAGTGGAGGTTAGAGGGATTTCTTATCAGTATCTCTATTCCTTTGATGGATCTGAATGGCAACGAGTACCATATATTTTTGATTCTGCAAAATTATCTGATGAATATATCAAGGCAGTGTATGACGCCGCGTTTACGGGAGCATTTGTGGGAATGATGAGTGTGGATGGACTTGGCACGAGGCTTCCGGCGGATTTTGATTATTTTACATATCAGGAATTAGAGGTAATAGAAGTGAACGGCAAGTATATCTGATCAGATGCCACTTTTATAGAGCACAATTTTGAGATTGCTAAGATATGAAATTGTAAGGTTGTGAAAAAATGAGACGAAAAAAAAGTGTTGTCATATTGTTTGTTATCTTGGTGCTGGGAGGGCTGCTGCCTGGCTGTGCTTCCTCTGCGATTCGTCTGCAGCAGCCACAGATTAAGGAGATTGAAAATCATCTGGAAGAATGGCAGCGAGAGCTCTCACAAGATAAAGAATTAAGTGCCATAAATGTGAAAGGAATTAGGGGATTATCTGTGCAGAAGGATGGGGAAACAATTTTTGCTGTATCTTATGAACCGCGGGAAGGAAAACAGTCATTTGATTATTGGGATATCTCGATACCTTACCAATCTCAAGTATCGGTCAATACAGAAGAATTGTATGATTTGTTGGGCACGGCGGCATTGTTGGGATTTGAAGATGCAGGAGAAATCTCTTTCGAAGATGCAGGAATTAGTGGCAGTACAACTTCAATTTTCCTTGCATACAATCAAGAACAAGGTTCTGCTGATAAGGGGAGTGCACAGCCAACCAAGGCAAGGACAATCCTTATTGGGAGAGAAGATGGACAGGGACATTATTATGCGGCATATAAAGGTTTAGAACAAGTGATGCTTGCAGATCAAAGTTTCGTGGATTTGATCTTAAATGTTGAGCCATATCAGTATATTTTAAAAATTCCCGTGCTGGTCAGTGTTGATACCATAGAGAAAGTTCAGATTTTGTATGGAGAAGAACAACATATCATGGAACAGAGGCAGAATATCTGGAAAATGGATGACAATGAGGTGAGCCAGGAGGATTTTCATACATTTTATGGAGAAATTTTGGATGTGATGCTTACTGGTGAGAGAGAAAAGATAGCAGAGGAAGAACGAACGCCAGTTTTGACGGTGCAGTATATACGAAATATGGAGCAGGTATCAGATATAGAAGTCAAATATTTTCCATATGATGAACAGTCAATGAGCGTCAGTGTCAATGGCGAGGAGAATTTTCTTGTGGATAAGAAACAAGTACAGACATTGCTTGACAATATTGACAAATGGTTTTGAGTGTTTTCAAGTTACAGTTCACTCATTAGCCAATAGGAAGACAGTCACATGATAGCATGATGATTTCTCCATCGGAGCGAAGCCGAGAACCTTTGTGCATGGCGTGGGAGTGAACAGTAACGTTTGGACATGGAAATATTTGCAAAACAATAGAAAATAGGCTTGCAGGGAAGTATAAAAAGAGCTAGAATAAGAGATGAATTTGTAATTATTCTGAACCCTATAAGAGTGGAAAATTAGGATCTTCAAATTTATTTGAAAGAACCTGAATTTTCATTTTTATGAGAGCAATAATTCCAAAAATCACAGACGGAAGTTTCTTTCGAGGTGTGCGGCAGTCCTTCTAGTTTGGGTTCTGAATAGTTATAAGAAATTAGGGAAACAGGGATGGTCAGGATATGGAGAATCGTCAGGATGAGAACAAGAATCTTTCAGAAGGAAAATCAAGTGTAATGCGGGAAACCATTAGTTTTATCTTGTATATCGCAATTGTATTTTTGCTGACTTATCTGGTGATCCATTATGTGGGGCAGCGCACACAGGTAAGCGGAACTTCTATGGAATATACATTAAGTGATGGGGATAATCTGATTGTGGATAAGATTTCCTATCGTTTCCATAAGCCAGAGCGCTATGATATTATTGTTTTTCCATTTCAGTATGAGGAGAATACTTATTATATAAAGCGAATTATCGGTCTCCCAGGAGAGAAGATACAGATTAGCGAGGATGGAGCTATTTATATTGACGGCAAAGTGTTAGAAGAGTCTTATGGGCGAGAGATTATAGAAGATCCAGGACAGGCAGAGGAGCCGATTGTGCTGGATGAAGATGAATATTTTGTGCTCGGAGATAACCGTAATGCGAGTTCAGACAGCCGGGATCCCAGCGTTGGAGTGATTCATGAAGAGGACATTATTGGCAGGGCATGGCTGCGGATTTATCCATTTGACAAGATGGGTTTTATCCGGCATAAATAATTAAGCTACAATAGGAGAAAATTAAGTGAGTGAGATAAAAAAAATTGCAGGGATTAAAGAAGAGTTACAGGCAGCAGAGGAAGGTATGCTGCCTGCTTTTATTTTAAAGTACGAGGCAGATCAGCGCGCAGGGGTACAGAAGCTTGTGATGCAGGCAAAAAAATGTCTGCAGGCGTTGCAGCAGGAACGACAGAGAATTGAGCGTTTAAAGGTTTATGAGAAACAATATGAGAACAAAGGATATGTCTGCGGGATTGATGAAGCGGGCAGGGGGCCGCTGGCTGGCCCTGTAGTGGCAGGGGCTGTGATATTGCCGAAGGACTGTAATATTTTATATATCAATGACTCCAAGAAACTGAGTGCAGCAAAGCGAGAGGAGCTCTATGGAGTGATTATGGAACAGGCAGTTGCGGTGGGAGTTGGTATTGTTGGCCCAGCGAGAATTGATGAGATCAATATTTTACAGGCAACTTATGAGGCAATGCGTCAGGCGATTCAGAATCTGTCCGTGACGCCCGATATATTATTAAATGATGCGGTGACAATTCCGCAGGTGACAATTCCGCAGGTGCCGATTATCAAGGGAGATGCCAAGAGTATTTCCATCGGCGCAGCAAGTATTATCGCCAAAGTGACTAGAGATCGGATGATGATAGAGTACGACAAGGTGATGCCAGAATATGGGTTTGCCAAGAACAAAGGCTATGGTTCAAAAGCCCATATGGAAGCTGTTCGGGAACATGGCGCCTCTTTGATTCATCGGCAGAGCTTTATTAAAAATATCCATTAAGGCAAGAAATTGGCATAGCGCCTTGTTTTGCCTGAAATGAGAACAGATAGAAAGGCAGGGAAAACAATGTCATTTGTAGAGAATATCCATTCATTTCAAAATAGCACAACTTCCAATACCCAGACCATGAATCAGGTCAAAGATACTGGGGCTGTGCGTTCGATCACAGCGCAGGCACAGGAGATTATGCCTGGAAAAGTGTTTGAGGGAACTGTGACAGACATCAAGAATGGACAGGTGACAATCGGTTTGAATGATGGGCGCAGTATTTCAGCCCGAATGGAGTCTAGCGTAAATCTGCAAAAGGGTCAGCCAATGCTGTTTGAGGTAAAATCAGTTTCGGGCGAGCAGATTGCCATCCGTCCAGTGACCGTGGAAAGCGCAAAGAATCCCACACTGCTCCATGCTTTGGAGGCGGCGGGACTTAAGGCCAATGACCGCAATTTGTCAATGGTCAATCAGATGATGGCAGAACAGCTTCCGATCAATAAGAGCAGTTTATTACAGATGATGCGTTTATCCTCAAGTTTCCCGAAAGCAGATATTCAAACCTTGGTTCAGATGCAGAAATTGGGAATTGCAGTGACCGAGGAATCCTTGAATCAGTTTCAGAATTATAAAAACGGGCAGCAGGCAATTTTGCCAGAGATGAATCGTTTGATGGAGGGCATCGCAGAATTGCCAGGTCAGATTTTTGGAGCACAGGGAGAGAGTGCAGCCAATCAAACTTCGGGAGCGCTTCTTGGATTTCAGCAGCAGATTTTGGATATTTTGCTAGGGAATGGCGGAGAGCCAAAAGAGGCGCAGACTGGGGATATGCAAAATCAAGTCAATGCAAATGTCAATACTACGGAAGGGACATTGGGTAATTCTAATCTGGCAGCGGGAGAAGCTCAGACAATGGTTGGCAATACCACAGCAGAAGGAGTAATTGGCGGACAGCAAAATCTGTCTGGCGAGAATTTAGTACAACAGCAGGGCGGCTTGTCAGGAGCGGCGCAGGAGACCGTGATAAACAATAATTCTGGGGCGAATGCTGTACAGACCTCGGATGTTCTGGCACAAGGACAAAATATGGCAGATGCAAAGACGGCAGATGTTCTAGAGGAAGGCCAGCATGCGCAAATAATAAAGGATGGGCTTACTGGGGAGAGCCAAAATGCAGGACAGATATTGAGCAGGGAACAGCAGGGCAGACTTACCTCATTACTGCAAGAATTTTCAGGCGCCAGGGCGAATGAACAATTGCTGCCCAATGGACATTTAAATACGAATTTATCTGCTGGGGAATTGTTAGAACAGATTATGAAATCATTACAAAACAGCAAGGATTACAACAGCGCCTCTGTGCAAAAGCTGTTTTTTTCAGAAGAATATAAGGGATTAATGAAGCAGGCGATGGCTGATCAGTGGCTGTTGACACCAGAACAGTTAAAGGAAGAAGGAACCGTCAAGGAGATGTATCAGCGCCTGTCCTGCCAGATGACGGAATTGCAGCAGACCTTAGCGCAGGCAGGCAAGGAGGGTACTGCTCTAGCAAAGACAGCGCAGTCAGTACAGAGCAACTTAGATTTTATGAATCAGTTGAACCAGGTGTATACATATGTGCAGCTTCCCTTGAAATTGCAAAATCAGAACGCTCACAGTGATTTATATGTGTACACCAACAAGAAAAATCTGAGAGACAAACAGGGAGAGCTGACAGCGCTCTTACATTTGGATATGGATCATCTTGGTTCTACAGATATTTTTGTAAAGCTTATGGGGGATGCGGTACAGACAGAATTT
>Ga0137306_102512_pt1 | contig 15208 bp, 12 predicted proteins | sample Inofroosms_March_FD_97187 | JGI IMG/M metagenome (GOLD analysis project Ga0137306, IMG submission 97187) | Mouse cecal microbial communities from Vienna, Austria - N-Acetylneuraminic and N-Acetylglucosamine D2O microcosms_March | ecosystem: Host-associated > Mammals > Digestive system > Large...
TCTCTGCGCCGTAGATTCCCTCGCCCATCTGGATCGTTTCCCTTGTATACATACCGTTAGAGATATTTAATCCCTTTTCCTCCTCCGGCGGCAGATTCAAATACCACCCTGTAAGCATAAGAAATGATACGGACGGTTCTAACCCCAGATTCCTTACCACATCACTTCCAACCATCATTCTGGTCTTATCCCACGCAGCCTTTTTCATTTTTTCTGCAAAAAAACTTTGCGGAAGCACCACTCCGCGGATCTGGATCTCATAATCTGCCGCACACTCCTCTAATGCCCCCTGCAGGCCGGCATCCTCTGGGAAATCCTGTCTTTCAAACTTCTCCCTCATCGTCGTTACTTCCGGGTCGGGAAGATAATAATCACACACTCCGTTTAATGATCCGGAATCAATCGATATATATGACCCTGCTGTTTTGGGCACATTCTTCCGCGCATCTGCTTCCTTCCGGATGAATGCATCAAAATTCCCATCATATCTGGTCTGGAAGAATCCGTCCCGGATTCCGCCGGAAGAGTAATCCTCTGTCTTAGAATCCCAAAACAGCCGTCCCTCAGAACGGCCGGTCCGCTCATTGACCTTTTCCTCAAAGGCCTGCCTGATCTCCTCTTCCTGTAGATTATCAAAAAAGTAATAAGCTTTGTCTTCGCTCTCCAGATCCCGCACGGCACACACGATTACAGAACCCAAAGCCTGCTCCAGGATCCGGTAGCATTCCATCTCCTCCTCATGATCACCAAAAAGAGTTTCCTTCTCTGCAGTCAGCTCTTCTTCCGAATAGCGCCCTTCTCCATATTTTTCATTCAGATATGCTGCGGCTTCTGCAGCTGTCCTTCCTTCTTTTACCTTCTCAGCCCGCCGCCCTGACAAAGCGATCACGAAAAAAGCGAATACCAGTGCAGGAATGATCCACAGACGGCTAAGAGCCCTTCGTCTTGTTTTCCGCGGTTGAACAGGCCTTTGTCTTGTTTTCTGTGATTGAACACACCTGATCTGACAGCACACTAAGATTTCCTCTGCAAGCCTCTTACAGTCAGCCTCTCCTCTGGAATCATAATAATCTATACGATCCTCCATCTCAGTCTGTACCAGAAACAGGATGTCCTCTGACAGCTTGTGTTTCCTCACTATTTCCAAAAGCAGGAGCAGTCCGTCTGCTCCCTCTTCCCGGGAAAATTCCTCTCGAAAGAAATACTCCCATTCTTTTACTGCCTTTTTGTTCCACAAAGCCGCCAGCCGATGCAGTCTCTCCTGCAGCAGTCGTCTATGCTCTGCCTTTTCCTCCGCCCAGCTGGACATCTCTTCCTGAAATATCGTGCCGTACGCCGCATCTTCTATCACTTGTGCATCCTGCCAGTGCTCCTCTTCTCTGCATCCTGCCTGCTCCCGCTCCTGCGGTGCCGCATTCTCCTGCCGGGGCACATTTTCCTAGCTCATTTCATCCGGGAGCCTGCCATCCAAAGCACTTTCGGATGCCGCCTTCGGTGCTTTCGCGTATTCCACCGCCCTCTGGTAAGCTTCATGGATGCGCGCCCACTCTGCTGGATACTCTTCCGGATGATACTGCTTTACCAATGCCGCATAAGCTTTTTTTATCTCCCGCACATCCCTCGTTACCTCAATGCCTAAGATGTCAAATGCCCGTCGTACCACCTTACATACTCCTCCTCTTCATCCTGTTCCTCTTCTGTCCGCTCTTGATGCCAGGAATCCCCGCTCTCCTGCTCCCAGGAAAATCCCGTCATATCCAGATACCGGTCCGCACTCTCAAAAAATTCCCTCAAACCCTTTTTCCACTTTTTCATCCGGCAGGGGTTCTGTTCCTTGTTTATCAGATATTGCAGATATTGGAGTTTCCTGCTGATCTCCTCGCGGAGCCGGCCTGTGCTCTGGGCATACAATCTTTCTCCCCATGCGAACAGCATCTGATTCTCCTCCTGCTCTTCAGGCGGCATTTTTTATTTCTCCAGCGCCTTCACATAAGCGTCTATTTCCTCCGGCCCCGGCAAGCAAGCGCCGCGGCAGAAGGCTCATTGATAATCCGTTCTACATGAAGTCCAGCCAGAGCCCCTGCATCCTTTGTAGCTTTTCTCGCCATATCATTAAAATATGCCGGTACGCTGATTACAGCCTCCTCTACCGGTTCTCCCAGATAACGCTCTGCATCCTCTTTCAATTTCCGCAGCACCACTGCAGAAAGCTCCTCCGGCCGGTAGGTTTTCCCTCCAAGCAGATACGTCTTTCCCGTCCCCATAAACCGTTTAAAAACCGAGGCTGTCTGCTCCGGGTGGGAAATCAGCCGTTCCTTCGCAATCTTCCCCACATATACCGTCCCTTCTTCATCAATGCTGACTACGCTGGGCGTCAGATATTCTCCCAGGGAATTGGGGATCAGACAGCTCTCCCCGTCCTGCCAGACTGCCGCAAGGCTGTTTGTAGTTCCAAGATCAATTCCGATAATCCTTCCCATATGTTCCCCCTCTTTCTCTCTCATCATCTCTCATTCTTATTCACGTCTTTTGATGTCAAAGCCATTATACCGCTCTTTACTTTGAGACACAACTTTAGTAGTCCATCTCCATAATCTTTCATGTCGATTGCCCCGCCATAGAGAAATGAATGAAAAATTGGCCCACGCTATACTGAAAAAATGGAATTTATAATTATCACGGAGGAATCGAATGAAGACAACATATCCTGTATTACTTACAAGAACAGAAAACTGTATTTTAGTTGAAGTTCCTGATTTTGACATTTTAACAGAGGGCACTGATTACACCAACGCAATTGAGATGGCACGGGATGCAATCGGCCTTACCGGTATTTCTATGGAAGACCACAAAGAACCGATTCCATCCCCTTCTGCATTGACAGATATCTCCGCCGGAAGCGGAACCTTTTCTAAAGATGGTGATACGATCGTCAACCTGATCGACATTGATTTCAGCATTTACAGAAGAAAGCTTGACAACCGCACCGTACGCAAGAATGTTTCTCTGCCAAGCTGGCTGAATTATGAGGCTGAATGTGCCGGGATCAATGTTTCTAGAGTATTGCAGGAAGCGCTTATGAATACTCTGGGTGTATCCAGATAACAGCAGCAAAATACCCCGCAGGAAGCGGCAGTCCGCCTGCCGCCCCTCTGCAGGGTTCTGCATTTTTTCTCTTTTCTAGGGAATAGCTGATTCAATCATCGCTTCCCTAGAATCCGGAAAGCCGCCCTCCCGTCCCGCTTTCCTTCATAAGAGAATATTTCCCTGCGTATGCTTTAAATCTCCGTCGGAATTCTTCGCTGTTATTTCGGAAATTCTCAAGGGACTCATGAAGATTCATATTATGCTGCGCCATGTCGATCACACAGCCGGCAATATTAGAGCAGTGGTCGGCGGTGCGCTCCAGATTCGTAAGCAAATCCGACCATACAAAGCCTGCGTCAATGGTACAGCTTCCCTGCTGCAGACGGAGGATGTGCCGCGTGCGCAGCTGCTCCTTTAACTGGTCAATAACCTCTTCTAACGGCTCCACCATGTATGCCGTTTCCAGATCATTTGTCAGGAAGCAGCTCCGTGACAGATCCAGTATCTCATTCACAGCCGAAGCGATCACTCCGATTTCCGATTCTGCTGAACCGGTAAATGCCAGACCTTTTCCATGCATTTCTTCTACCGCTTCTACCAGATTTACCGCATGGTCAGAAATGCGTTCAAAATCACCGATATTTTTCAGAAGCTTGGCCGCCTCCATATTGTCAACTTCACTGCTCTGCTTTGTACTGAGCTGGACCAGATAGGTTCCCAGCATATCCTCATAATGATCCGTTTTCTCTTCTTTTTTCCGGACCTCTGCCGCCAGCTCCGCAGAATATCCCCGCAAACAGGCAATGCTTTCTCTCGATGCATCAAAAGCCGTTTCCGCCATAGCAGCCGCCACCTCGCGGCAGCTCTCCAGCGCAATCGACGGGGTATTCAGCAGACGCTCGTCCAGTTCGCACAATATCTCCGGCTCGCTTGTATCCGGAACCAGCCGGTTCACCAGCTTCTCCAGAAAACCGGACAACGGAAGCATCAATACCGTACATAATACATTAAACACTGTATGCGCCACAGCAATACCGAACAAAGACGCAGATTCATACAGAAATACCGGCGCCGCTATCCACTTCAGCAGACAAAATACGGTAAGCCAGACAGAGGTTCCGATCACATTAAAGGACAAATGTACCAGCGCCGCCCGCTTTGCATTCTTGTTCGCTCCTGCAGAGGACAGCATCGCCGTAACACAGGTACCGATATTCTGGCCCATAATAATCGGAATTGCGGCTCCGTAGGACACCTGCCCTGTAACCGCCAATGCCTGCAGAATACCCACAGATGCAGAACTGGACTGAATGACCGCCGTAAGGATGGCTCCTGCCAATACACCCAGAACGGGATTTTGAAACATAATAAATAGATTTTGAAATTCCGGTATGTCCCGAAGGCCGGAAACTGCCCCCGACATGGTATCCATGCCGAACATCAGCGTTGCAAAGCCGAGCAGGATCATTCCCGTGTCATTTTTCCGGTCATCCCTGCAGAACATATAAAATATAATACCGATCAGTGCAAGGACCGGCGTAAATGAAGCCGGCTTTAACAAGTTTACAAACACATTGCCGCTATCAATTCCCGCAAGGCTTAGTAACCATGCGGTAATCGTCGTTCCAATGTTCGCCCCCATGATCACATTAACTGCCTGTTTCAATGTCATCAGTCCTGAATTGACAAAGCCCACGACCATAACCGTTGAAGCAGAAGAGCTCTGGATCACTGCCGTTATTCCAAGTCCGGTCAAAAGTCCCGCCAGTCTGTTGGTTGTAAGCCTACTGAGCAGAGACCGGAGCTTTTCTCCGGCTCTGCGCTCTAACGCCTGTCCCATAATGCTCATGCCAAACAAAAACAGGCTCAGGCCCCCGATCAATGTCAGTATGTCAAATATATCCATCTTCGTACGCCCCTTTCCGGCCGCTGCATTTATCCGCCTTAGGAAAATGAATGGAAATGGCTGTGCCTTCATTCGGAGTGCTGTGCAGCTCTATCGCGGCCTCATTCAGCTTTGCCGCATGCTTCACAATAGATAACCCCAGGCCTGTCCCTCCGATTTCTTTTGAACGGCTCTTATCCACCCGGTAAAACCGCTCAAAAATCCGCTCCTGATGCTCCGCAGAAATACCAATACCATTATCGGAGACCGTAAGCCTTACACCATCCTCTTCATCCGTTATATTTACTGAAACCCATCCGTTCCGACGGTTATATTTTATCCCATTATCACATAGATTATAGATGATCTCCTGTAACAGCCGCGGGATTCCATAAACCTTAGCGGATCCTCCGTCCAGCATCAGACGGATTCCTGCTTTCTGCGCTTCCTTGGAAAGACTTTCCAGCGTTTCCTCTGCAATCTCATAAAGATCCACTGTCTCCCGGCTCATATGCTCCGCCCCCTCATCCAATCGGGAAAGCTGGATAATATCCTCAATCAACCGGATCATGCGATTTGCTTCCTCATAGATACGCTCAGAGAATCCCTTCATATCCTCTGATTTCACCATATCATTTACCAGCAATTCCGCATAACCGGATATAGTATGCAGCGGTGTTTTCAATTCATGGGATACATTCGCCGTAAATTCGCGCCGCACCTGCTCCGCCTTTTCTTTTTCCGTTATATCCAGTATCAAAAGAACGATCCCGGAAATCAAACCGTCCGAAAGAACCGGGTTCGCGCTGAACTGATAGCTTCTGCTTCCGTCATCCATCTTCATCTCGGCATATCTCCCTTCTCCGGCTTTACTTAGAAGCTCCTGCAGCTTAATGCTTCGGTTCACAGACAGGAGATATTTTCCCACGCAGGACTGATCCGCATGCAGAAGACGTGCGGCGGCAGGATTGATAGCTAATATAATCTGCTTTTCATTAAAAAGCATGATCCCTTCCTCCATACCGGTTATAACCGCTTCAAATTCACTTTTCTTTTGCCGCAATTCCTCCTCCTGCCTTCGGATCTTTCTCTGCTGTACAGCAATCCGTTCCAGAAAAGGAGCCAGTTCATCATATCCTTCATTATTTAACGGTTCATTCAGATCCAGCCTGTTCAAAGGCTTCACAATACTTTTTGACAGACGATAAGCCAGCAGGAGCGATAATCCCAAAGCCGCCGCAAATATAATACATATCGGCTGGAGCATCCCCAAAAGCAGCGTAAGAACTGTATTCTGCGGCATAGAAAGACGCAATACCGTACCGTCCGGAAGACGCTTTGCACAATAAACCGCACGCTCCATCAATGTAACAGAATAACGCGAGCTCTCTCCCATTCCCTCCGAGACAGCCTGTTTAATTTCCTCTCTCTCAAGATGATTCTCCATCCCGCCAGAATCCGACTGGCTGTCATAAAGTACGCTTCCATCTGTATCAATCCAGGTAATGCGGTAAAATTTCACATCAAGCCCGTCAAAATATTTGAGTCCCTCATTTGCCGTTCCCTGGGCCGCAAGTTCTGTCTGCATTCGCAGCTGGCTGCGCTGGACACCTGTATAATGCTCGTAAAGCACACCCATAAATAACAGGACAGAAGCAGCAAACACACCCAGCGCCGCAAAGCAGATTGATTGAAAAATTCGTTTTGTCATAGCCTGATCTCCATTCGGTAGCCTACGCCGCGGACAGTCTCTATATACGCCCTGCATCCCTTCAGCTTCGAGCGCAAGGTTCCGATATGGACATCCACTGTACGGGTCTCACCCATATAAGCAGAATCCCACACACTCTGTAACAGCTGTTCCCTGGTAAATACCCTGCCCGGGCTGCTCATAAATAGCTGGAGAAGCTCATACTCTTTTAAGGTAAGCTCGATCTGCTTCCCGTCAGAAAATACTTTATGCCCCTCTGTATTCATTTCAAGATTTCCAACGCACAAAACCCCTGCATCTTGTTTCGGCCCGGCCCGGCGCAGCACTGCCTTCACCCGGGACACCATCTCCATCATGCCAAATGGCTTCGCAAGGTAGTCATCTGCACCCAGATCAAGACCCATTACCTTATCGTATTCCGTTCCTTTCGCTGTAGCCATAATGACCGGGAGCTTTGCTGTATCTGTATGACTGCGGAGCCGTTTTAGGATTGCTATCCCATCCTCATCCGGCAGCATAATATCAAGCATAACCAAATCCGGTTTTCCTTCCCTAAGTGCCAGGAAAAATGCCCCGCCCTCAGAAAATCCCCTGGCTTCAAATCCTGCGGAGTTTAAAGTATATATCATCAACTCCCGGATTGCACGATCGTCCTCCACACAGTAGATCATCTCAAACCACCTCCCTAACCCGGCAGATACTCCTATATTTCTTACATTCTATACGATACCTCAAAAAAATCAAATTTACCCTCCTGATATTGTAAAATCTATGTAAAAAATACCGTATCACAGCCGTTTTCTTTGCTGCAATACGGTATTCTGCCATAACACTATTATTCTACGATCCAGCTTTCTATATTCTCTGCACCTGCATATTTCTCCAGATACTTCCTGCCATACTCCATGGCCTTCTCCAGATCCCGGTTATCGGAAAAGGAATACACCAGCGTCAGAATCTCTTCTGCGTCCTCCGTGATCATAGCCCGCTCGGAATCACTGGTGGAGCTTCCGATCGCCCCGGCCTCATCCGCAAGCACCGGAAGACCGTCTATCTTGATCTCATCCTTGCCGATTCCCTTATAGGTCTCTCCTTCCTTTCCTACGCGGAAGACCAGCTCATCTGCAATCTTCGCGGCGTCGTAGGAGCCTGCGGAGAATCCGGATTCGATGGAGATGAGGTTATTCACATCCACCACCGTATTTACCTCATACAGCCCTTTTCCCTGTCCGATCCTGCGCACCAGCGCCTCAGAAGATACACGGTAGCGGCTGGGGTCTTTACCGAATGCCTTATAAGCCATACGGGATTCCTTTATATTGGGAATCTCATTCACGCCATAATCGAAAATCGCATCCTTCGCCTTCTTAAAAATATCCTTCTTCAGATATTTCCACATATCCTCATTCTTCTTCTCTACCCTCACCTTATACTGAAAACACCCTACTCTGGTCTTCGGCCATTTTTCCTTCATCGCCGCATCAATCACTAAATGCTTACTCATAATACTCCTGCCTTTCCTCTGTATTTCACAGCTTTATTATATCCGCTGTCCTCTCTTTCGGCAATACTAAACTATTTTTAACGGAGCCCCGGCCTTTTTATGCAGTAATTGCATTTCCAGTATACAGCTGATAGTATTTACCCTTCTCCTCTATCAGCTGGTCATGGGTTCCACGCTCAATAATCCTTCCCTGTTCAAGAACCATGATACAATCAGAGTTCCTTACAGTTGACAGCCTGTGGGCAATGACAAATGTGGTCCTTCCGTTCATCAGCCGGTCCATGCCCTCCTGCACGATGCGCTCCGTTCTTGTATCGATCGAGCTGGTAGCCTCATCCAGAATCAGTACCGGCGGGTCTGCAACTGCCGCCCTTGCGATGGCAAGAAGCTGTCTCTGACCCTGGCTCAAGGACGCCCCGTCCCCGGTCAGCATAGTCTGGTAGCCGTCCGGCAGACGCTTGATAAATCCGTCTGCATTGGCAAGCTTCGCAGCCGCAATGACCTCTTCATCGCTGGCGTCCAGCCTGCCGAACCGGATATTCTCCATGATCGTCCCGGTAAACAGATGGGTATCCTGCAGTACGATCCCAAGGGACCGTCTCAGGTCGGACTTCTTTATCTTATTAATATTAATGCCGTCATAACGGATCTTGCCGTCCTGAATATCATAGAAACGATTGATCAGGTTGGTAATCGTAGTCTTTCCGGCTCCGGTAGAGCCTACGAAGGCAATCTTTTGTCCCGGCTCTGCAAATAACTTCACGTCGTGGAGGACAATCTTCTCATCCGTGTATCCAAAGTCAACCTCATTGAACACCACATTTCCCTGTACCTCCACATAATCGGTAGTGCCGTCTGCCCTGTGGGTATGCTTCCACGCCCAGCGTCCGGTCCTCTCTTCCGCCGGCACAAGCTTGCCGCCCTGCTCCTTTGCATTTACCAGCGTCACATATCCGTCATCCGCCTCTGCCTCTTCATCTAAGAGGGTAAAGATACGGTCTGCGCCTGCCATCGCCATAACGATCGCATTGAGCTGCATGCTGACCTGATTGATCGGCATGCTGAAGCTCTTGTTAAAGGTCAGGAAGCTTGCCAGCCCGCCAAGTGTAAAGCCGCCCACGCCGCCAAGCGCCAGAGCGCCGCCCACAATGGCGCAGAGCACATAGCTCACATTGCCAAGCTGCGCATTGATCGGTCCCAGGATATTGGAGAAGGTATTCGCACGGTCTGCGCTGACATACAGCGCATCATTCAGCTCCTTAAATTTCTTCTTGCTCTCTTCCTCATGGCAGAAAACCTTCACCACCTTCTGGCCGTTCATCATCTCCTCGATGTAACCGTTTACCGCGCCCAGGTTCTTCTGCTGCTGCAGGAAATATTTCCCGCTCTGCCCGGTTGCCTGCTTGGTGCAGAACAGCATCACGCCTACCATCGCAAGGGTAACCAAGGTAAGAGGTATATTCAGCACCAGCATACTGACAAGCACACTAATGATCGTAATACCGCTGTTTAAGAACTGGGGAATGCTCTGGCTGATCATCTGCCTTAAGGTGTCAATATCATTGGTGTAAATGGACATGATATCGCCATGGGCGTGGGTATCAAAATACCGGATCGACAGCTTCTCCATATGGGTAAAAAGCTCATTTCTCAAATCTCTTAACGTCCCCTGGGTCACATAGGTCATGATCAGGTTATAGATATAAACCGAAGCAACCCCCGCTGCATAGAAAACTGCCACTCGCCCGACCGCCTGTGCAAGAGGGGCGAAATTCGGCGTATCGCTCAGAAGAAACGGCATGATATAGTCGTCAATCAGCTTCTGCATAAACAATGTTCCCTGAACGTTCGCTAAGACTCCTACAAAAATTAATACCACAACGATCATAAAATGAAGCTTATACTTGCGGAACACATAGCTCATGATCCTCTTAAATATCCTGCCCGGATTCTCAATCCCCGGCTTCATGCCCCGTATCTGTCTTATATTCTGTGCCATAGCCTACTCACCTGCCTTTTCGTCAAAATCTCCGCCGCCCTGAGTCTGGGACTCATAGACCTCGCGGTAAATACTATTGGTCTCAAGAAGCTCCTCATGGGTTCCGAAGCCGTCCACGCAGCCGTCCTCCAGCACGATAATACGGTCTGCATCCTGGATGCTGGAAATCCTCTGGGAAATAATAATCTTAGTGGTACCCGGAATCTCCTCCCGGAACGCCCTGCGGATCTTCGCATCTGTGGCCGTATCCACGGCGCTGGTGCTGTCGTCCAGAATCAGTATCCTCGGCTTCTTAAGGAGCGCCCTTGCGATACAGAGCCTCTGCTTCTGTCCGCCGGACACATTAGTGCCGCCCTGCTCGATGTAAGTATGATAGCCGTCCGGGAACTTCTGTATAAATTCATCTGCACAGGCTAAACGACAGGCTTCTATACACTCCTCGTCTGACGCCTCTTTATTACCCCAGCGCAGGTTATCCAGGATCGTTCCCGAAAACAGCACATTATTCTGCAGCACCACAGACACCTGATTACGCAGGACTTCCATATCATAATCCTTCACATTATACCCTCCCACCAGGATCTCTCCGGCGGTCACGTCATACAGTCTGCTGATCAGATTTACCAGGCTGGTCTTAGCGCTTCCGGTTGCTCCCAGGATACCGATCGTCTCGCCGGAACGGATGGACAGATCGACCGCCAGAAGCGTCGGCGCCGCACAATCCCTGTTATAAGAAAAATCTACTTCTTTAAACTCAATGCTTCCATTCGGTACCTCCATCACCGGATTCTCTGGATTCGTCAATGTACTTTCCTCCAAAAGCACCTCGCTGATACGCCGCGCACTGGCAACGCTCATGGTAATCATAACAAATACCATGGACAGCATCATCAGACTCATAAGGATATTCATGCAGTAAGCTAAAAGGCTCATAAGCTCTCCGGTAGTCAGCTCGGAAGACACGATCAGCTTCGCCCCGATCCAGCTGATCAGCAGGATACAGGTATATACCGTTGTCTGCATCAGCGGCGCATTGATAATCACATTCTTCTCAGCCTTCACAAAGATATTGTAAATATTCTCGCTTGCTTTCCGGAACTTGGAGGTCTCCTCCTTTTCCCTTACATATGCCTTCACCACCCGGATCGCGGAAACATTCTCCTGTACCGATGCATTCAGCTCATCATATTTCGGAAACGCCATCTGAAAATAGCCGGCCGCCCGTCTCAGCAGGAAAAATAGTATGATTCCCAGCAGGATAACCGCCGCAAGGTAAATACTTGCCAGCTTCCTGTTGATCAAAAATGCCATCGTCATTGCACAGACAAGGCTTGCAGGCGCCCGCATAAACATGCGGAGGCTCATCTGGTACGCATTTTGAATGTTGGTAACATCCGTGGTCAGACGGGTAACCAGACCCGCCGTGCTGAACTTATCAATATTGGCAAAGGAAAAGGTCTGGATATTGTTAAACATCGCCTCCCTTAAGTTCCTTGCAAATCCAGCGCTTGCCTTGGCTCCGTATCTGCCTCCCGCCATTCCGGCAAATAAGCCGATCAGCGCGGCAGCTATCATAAGCCCTCCTACCCGGTAAATATGCCGGATATCGCCGGCATTCACGCCGTCGTCGATAATGGACGCCATCAAAAACGGAATGACCATCTCCATCAGCACCTCTAAGATCATAAACAATGGCGTAACTATAGAAGCCCGTTTAAATTCCTTTACTTCTCTCAACAATACACGCAGCATGCTCTTCCTCCTCTCCGGCAGTCTGATCACATCTCAGATTGCCTCTTATTTTATCCATCACTGTATAGAATGTATTCAGTTCCTCCTCCGTTATGCCCCGAATCAATTCCCTGTCCAGCCTGGTTATGAAAGCCTCAACCATCTCATGATTGATAATTCCCTTATCGGTCAGCTTAACCTTCTTAAGCCTCGCATCGCCCGGCACCGACTCCCTGGCAATATAGCCGTTTCTCTCCATCAGCTGAATAATATTAGTCACAGTTGACCTTCCGATCGAGAAGAATTTCTCAATATCCTTCTGAAAGATCTCCTCTTCCCGCTTCTCATATAAATAGCGGATGATCCATCCATGCATCAGCGTGATCTCATCCATACCGGCCGCGCGCATCTGCGCCGCTATATTTCTGGACAGCATCTTATCCATCTTGTGGATGACCGGACCTACCGGAACTTCTCTGCTGATCCTATTAGAAGAACAGGGATCAAATTTCTTCATCTGCAATCACTTCCTATCCTTAATTATTTTCACAAAACAACAGCAAAACTGCTACCTGCCGCCTCCAACTGTTCGTCCGCGAATTGTTCGCCCGCAAATAGTTCGTTGCCAAACATTATTTTATCACTTCATATGGAAAAGTCAACCAATTTATATTTTTTTAGATTCTGGATATACACAATAGAAAAAAACTGTGACAATCTCTACGATACAGCGCCGCCTGTATCCTATGGATCATCACAGTTCTATTTCTATAGTAATATTTTATTCATCCGTTTCTTTTATGCTTAACAGATCCGTTTCAGCAGTGTCCTTCTTGTCCGCCTTCTTCTGTGTCTTATCCACAGTTTTTTCTAAAAATACCGCACCAAACGCCGGAAGATCTACTGTCAGCTTTCCTTTTTCCGTCTTCCAGCGTTTCTTTTCCATTATCTGGCCGCCGTAGATATCCTGTTCGCTGTTCAGTATTGCTTCATAGACGCCTTCCTCAGCATCAAAAGAATAATTCTTCTGCTCCACGCCGGAAAAGTTAAACAGCGCCGTCAGCTTCTTATCCTGGCTGCTCCTCTCGATCGCATAAATGCACCGCTCCTCCTGATGGCAGTCGATCCATCGGAACCCTTCCGGCTTATAGTCCCATTCCCACAGCTCCGGATGCTCCAAATACAGATGATTCAAATCCTTGATAAAACGGTGGAAGGAATCATGGTTCGGATATTTCAGCATATCCCAGTCCAGTTCCCGCTTCTCATCCCATTCTCTCAGATGCCCCAGCTCATTTCCCATAAAGTTCAGCTTCTTCCCCGGATGTGCATACATATACATATATAACGCCCTCGCCTGAGGGAATTTCTCCTCATACTGCCCGTTCATCTTCTGGACAATGGTCGCCTTCCCATGCACCACCTCATCATGGGACAGGGGCAGCAGATAATTTTCCTCCGGATAGTACATCATAGAAAAGGTCAGCTTATGATAAGCGCCGCCCCGAAACAGCGGATCAGTTCTAAAATAATCCAGGGTATCGTTCATCCATCCCATATCCCACTTATAATCAAAGCCCAGTCCTCCTTCCCATACAGCCTTTGTAACCCTGCCATAGGAAGTAGAATCCTCTGCCGCCAGCAGGATCCCCGGATGGCGTTCCTTTAATCCCTGATTCATGCACTGTAAGAATTCTACTGCATTCTTATTCACACCGCGGGTCTTATCCCCCTGCCAGTAGATCATATTGCTGATAGCATCCATGCGCAGGCCGTCCACATGATATTCCTCCATCCAGTAGCTTGTGCAGGACTGCAGGAAACTCCTCACCTCGCCTCTTGAGTGGATAAAATTACAGCTCCCCCACTCGCTTCTTCCCACATCCTGATTGGGATATTCATACAGCGCAGTACCATCATAATTTGCCAGCGCATAGCCGTCCACGGCAAAATGCACCGGAACAAAATCCAGGATCACGCCGATCTCCGCCTGATGAAGCTTATCTACCATCTCCTTTAGCTGATCCGCCGTCCCATATCTGGAGGTGGGGGCAAAGAATCCCGTACTCTGGTACCCCCAGGATTCATCGCTGGGATGCTCGCTAAGAGGCATCAGCTCAATATAGTTATATCCATACTCCTTCAAATATGGAATCAGGATGTCCGCAAGCTCCGTATAGGTATACCATCCGTTCTTGTCGTCTTTATTGGTCCTCCATGAGCCTGCATGGATTTCGTAAATATTCAGCGGCTTCTCCCGGCAGTCGCTTCTCTTATTCATCCATTTCTGATCGCCAAAGGTATAAGCTCTTAAATCCCTTACGATCGAAGCACAATTCGGACGAAGCTCCATCCCATATCCATAAGGATCACAATGGTCAATCCACTGCCCGTCCCTCTGATAAATCCGATACTTATACATCTGCCCCGGCTTTACTCCGCTGATCTCGCACTCCCAGAAATTCCGGTCGCAGATGCGTTTCATCTCTGTCTCATTCCAGCCGTTAAATTCCCCGATAACTGCTATCCTCTCTGCCGCAGGCGCAAATGTGCGGAACACGGCCCCGTTTCCCTGCAATGTACACCCAAGAAACTTATGCGCATCAAAAATCTTTCCCGTATAAAATCCATACAAATCCATCCATTATCCCTCCGTAAATACAACCCCATTCAATTAATTGACTATAGTTGTTTATCTTGCTATACTTATTTTACAAAGCAAGACCAGCAATTTCCAGCATCATTTTTTCTTATCTGTCAGATAATTGACGATTTGGAAAAATTGTCTAAAAAGGAGGAACCTATGCTATGGATCTTCGGGTAAAACGAACACGAACCAGTATCACCAACGCATTCATTGAGCTCCGCTCAAAAAAACCTCTGGAAAAAATAACCATAAAAGAACTGGCAGACGCCGCATTTATCAATAAGGCAACCTTCTATCAGCATTACCGGGATATCTATGACCTGTCCGAATCCATGGAGACAGAGCTGATCAACAACATTGTCCGCTCAATACCCCACCCGGACACCCTGATCGACAATCCTGGACGGGCAACCTTAGAAATCAGCGAAGCCATGATGTCCCAGACCGCACTGCTGCAGATTCTTTTTTCCGGAAGCCGCCAGAACGCTATGGTTGACCGGCTGGAGCAGTCTATCCGCAAGCAGATACTAAAGAAGCATCCGGAGTATGAGAATGATCTGGAAAAGGAAATCCTTATTACCTTTCTCATCCGTGGAAATTTCTATGCATTTTTTAAGCATAGTCCCGAAAATCCGCAGGATACC
>Ga0137306_102513_pt1 | contig 15203 bp, 12 predicted proteins | sample Inofroosms_March_FD_97187 | JGI IMG/M metagenome (GOLD analysis project Ga0137306, IMG submission 97187) | Mouse cecal microbial communities from Vienna, Austria - N-Acetylneuraminic and N-Acetylglucosamine D2O microcosms_March | ecosystem: Host-associated > Mammals > Digestive system > Large...
TCCACCAATTTGTGCAGGCCGCATTTGATCTTGTTTTCATTGACAAACCAGTCGCCCAGGCCGCTGTTGTCGTCGTCCCGCTTGCCAAACCAGCCGTCATCCATGACCAGAAGCTCTACGCCCATGTTTTTGGCGGCCTTGGCAATCTCTACCAGCTTTACGTCATCGAAATCCATAAAGGCGGCTTCCCAGCTGTTGATCAGCACCGGCCGCTCCACGTCCTGGACAAATTTGCTGCGGCAGAGGTTGGAGCGGTAAAAGTCGTGGTAAATGTGGCTTAAGGCCGTAAATCCATGGGTGGTAAAGGTCATGACCACCTCGGGGCCTTCAAAGGTATCGCCGGGTTTCAGCTCATAGGAAAACTGTTTGGGATGGATCCCCATGACTAGGCGCAGCTGGTCGTACTGGTCCAGTTCCGCCTCAGCCAGGAAGTTTCCGCTGTACATGAGAGAGAATCCGTAGCAGCTGCCATAGTCCTCCGTGGCTTCCCGGTCGCAGAGGATCACAAAGGGATTCTGCTGGTGGCTGGAGGAACCCCGGACGCTGCCGATGGTGTGGATGTGGTGGGTCATGTGCTGCCGTTCTACCTGACGCTCCTGGCCATAGCGGCCCGGAAGGCTCACCAGGTCCATACGGGCTCCGTTTAAAAAGTCCAGGCACAGGGACATGATTTTTTTCAGATGTATGGGCCTGTCTCCCTGATTGGTCACCTTCACCGCACGGGTGATGATGTCAGCCTCCTCAAACACGCCGTAGAGCAGAGTCACCTGAACATGGCTCACCTGGTCCAAAAGAGTTACCTCCAGAGTGTCTGCCGTGTCCTTGTCCCTGTTGAACACAGAGGGCAGGGTGTCCAGCTTATATTTTCCCCTGACAATCCGGTAGTCAGCGGCCTTTCCGTGAAAAGAGTAGCTGCCGTCACCGTTTACCACCTCGATGCTGGCTGTGCGGAAATCTCCCTGCTGCTGTGTGGAGAATTCCTGGGGCTGGGCGTCCAGGGAGAAGGTGCGGGCGTTCCGGGACTCGTAGGGATTGCCGGAAAAGCCCCGGTCGTACTGCATGATCTGGTAGCTCATATCCGGGTCCTTTATGGAGGGGCCGTAATAAAGATGGAGAAGATAGTTCAGGTTGCCGATCTTCATCTGGTATGAGGTGTTTTTCGTGTGAAGGGTCAGGGTCTTTGCTTTTTCGTTGAAGAGAATAGCCATATGATAAACACTCCTTTTCATACAAAATAATTGATAAAATCAATGGTGAAACCAGTTTATCACATTTTCCAGCAAATTCCTCTACCCTAATGAAGGGAAAAACAGGAAAAATGGAAAATAGAGAGATTGGGGTTAAAAATACTTGATAGAATCATTGGCAGATGCTATGCTTTTGATAAAAACACAGGCGGATTCAGGGAGGATCCGCCGGGGCTGGAATGGAGAGCATTGGAAGATGGGAAGACTGAAAGAATTAAGAAACTATGTGGACCATGAGCTTGCCAGAGAGATTCTCCATGAGCTTAGACTGACCAATGAGGAGGAAACAGACCTGGTCTGTTCTGCCATTTACCATCACGACGATAAACTGGTGACAGACAGCCCCATGGATGAGGTGCTGAAGGATGCAGATGTGATCCATCACTGTATGAACGATCTGTCAAAGCCTGTGAAAGAGAAAGAACGTGTACGATTTGACAGACTGCTGGCAGAGTTCGGAATGTAGGGTGTGGAACCAGGGGATAGTGCGTGGCTCTGACGGGGCCGGGAAAGTCTGGAGACAGAGGAGGTATCAGACCATGAAAAACAATGACAAGACCAATGTGATGCGTGTGCTGGACGGAAAGAAGATCGCTTATGTGAGCCACACATACGAGCCCGACGCCACCTTGAGCGGGGAGGATATAGCCGGGATCCTGGGTGAGGATGCCAATAAGGTTTTTAAGACACTGGTGACTCAGGGAAAGTCGGGGCAGCACTATGTTTTTGTGGTCCCGGTCAAAGAGGAGCTGGATTTGAAGAAAGGGGCCAAAGCGGCACAGGAAAAGTCCATAAGCATGATAAAACAGAAAGAACTGCTGCCTCTCACCGGGTATGTTCATGGGGGATGCTCGCCTGTGGGGATGAAGAAGCAGTTTCCTACATTTATTCACCAGACGGCCAGGCAGTACGACGAGATTTTTGTCAGCGCAGGCAAGGTGGGATTTCAGATTGAACTGTCGCCCCTGGATCTGGCGGAGGTGGCAGGATGCGGGTTCGCGGATATTGTGTAGAACAATCCCAAAAGACAAGTCAATCTATGAAGAGAGAGGGCGACCATGATAAAATTACAGCCACTGCGGATCCCGGCAGGTTGGGAAATCGTATTTAATAAATTTATGGAGACGGACATAGAAGATTATCCGGACAACAGCGAAATATGGATGGATTTCACCGAGGATATCTTATATCTGAAAAGAAAAAACAGGCAGTACCTGATCGGAATTGACCTGGGGTGGTATCCTGATATGGATCCGTCGGGGGCCTTTCATATCAAGGTAATCGTTGATGAGAATTGGTCAGAACCTGTGAGAGAATATGTTACGAGAAAAAGAAAAGAGGCTGTGGATATTATTGAGAATTTATTATTGAGATATTGCGGTGATTATAATGTATCTTTGGATTTAAAGCAGCCTAAAAAAATGGTCAGGTTAAGCAGGGAGGAAATCCACGACTATGTGGAGAAGATCCGAATGGGATTAGGGAGCGATCAGGAAGTGGGAGAATGGATTTCTCAGATATCCGCCTCTGTTCCCAACCGGGATATCATCGGAACCATTATGTCAGGAAATAAGGTTACCACAGAAGAGATCGTCGATAAATTGTATCAGGCGGATATCATTTATCTTTGAGTAGTTGGCTTATGGCCTTTTATCCGCGCTGACCAAATATCTGACAGGCTGGCTTTAGGCAAGCATATCTCTTATGCTCAAAAACCATATTTTTCAGCATATCAGTAAAGTAAACTTCCAGAGTATCAAATTTAGTTTTTGTTGTAAAAGGCAGTCTTACTTTAGGCGGATTAACCGCTGTTATGATGTACAATCATAAGACTGCTGATTTGTCCAAAAATAATTTTCCGTATGACCAAAGTGTAAAGTGTTTTGTTAAAAATAATAGCAACCATACAACGAATGGGAGGCATTATGTATTATGGCAAGAATGACCTGTACCTGTGGAGCTGAATTAAATAATCATGAAGCTCCTAACGATATAGAATTAGTTGTATATACAGATAAAGAGTGGAGCGAAATATGCGATTGTGACAGTATCCAGCCGTGGATGATTCCTCTGCCAAAATATGAGGTCTGGAGATGCCCGTGTTGTAAAAGCATATACGTTTATGAGCATGGAAAAGACACACCATCTATGATATATCGATTAGAAGCAATTCTATAGATAGACTTGTCCTTATGCAGTGAGCAGGGGAACCTTCCCCTGCTCGAATGATGTCCCTGATCACTCCTTGATCCTGTCCAGTTCCGTGAGGTTGATTCCCGAGGCTGTCAGGATGACTTTTAATTCAATATATCGTTCTTTCATCTCGGCATAGGCTTCCGAGTTCTTATCTGACAGCCTCATATAGCGCTGCACTCTGGAAAATTCCTCAACGGAGATTTTCAGCATTTCTATCTCTGGCATATCATCAGCTCTTTTCTTTATATATCTGTAACAACCAGTCATCAATGTTCTTGTCTTCATTATAATAGGAAAGAGAAAGGATGTAAAGCGTTTCTTGTGGTGCCATTTTACCAAATATGGCTTTACACCATTTCCCCTACAGTGGTATGATAATGGATAAAGAAACAGCCGTTTTACCGGCAGACAGGAGAGGATATGAGAACAGTAAAGGAACAGGAGATCGCCGCTCTGGCGCCCAATGCCAACGCGGCGGCCAATGGCAGAAAGATATGTTCAGGGGGCGGGTTCGTGTCTCTGAAAAGGTCTGAGGACGACAGCTTTTATATGGGGGAATGCAAGGGAAGCGGAAAGAATAATTATATCGTGTCAGCGGACTACATAGATGAGGAGCATCCGGTGTTTCGATGCAGCTGTCCCAGCCGGCAGTTTCCCTGTAAGCACAGCCTGGCGCTGCTCTACGCCATGGCGGCGGGAAAAGAATTTGCCCTGACGGAGATCCCCCAGGATATTCTGGACAAGAGGGAGAAGAAAGAGGCCAGGGAGGCGGGGAAGCAGTCAGGAGAAAAAAAGCCTGCCACGGAGAGGAGCAAAAAGGCCTCAAAGGCGGCCAGGACAAAGAAGATTAAAAAGCAGCTGGAGGGTCTTGAGCTTTTGAGGCAGCTGACAGACGGGCTGATGAAAGGCGGACTGGCGGCCATGGGAAGCGTGTCTTTAAAGACTTACCGGGACCTGGCAAAGCAGCTGGGGGATTACTATCTGCCCGGCCCTCTGGTGTATCTGAACCGGCTGATCCTGGAAATGGAGGCCTGCCAGAAAGACCAGAACCCGAGCCACTATGAAAACGGGGTGGAGATTCTCAAAAAGCTTCGGGCCCTGGAGAAAAAGGCTCAGAGTTACCTCCAGTACAAACTGGACAGTGACAGCCCCGAGGCAGACGACGATGAACTCTACGAGGAGCTGGGAGGGATCTGGAAGCTGGAGCAGTTAAATGACCTGGGTCTTAAGAAGGAACAGGCCCGTCTGGTACAGCTGTCCTTTCAGGTTTCCTTTGACGCTGCCAGAAAAGAGTACATCGACAAGGGATACTGGGTGGATGTGGATGACGGACAGATCGTTCACACCTGTAATTACCGCCCGGTGAAGGCCCTGAAGTATGTAAAGCAGGAGGATTCCTGTTTCGGACTTCTGCGGATCCCGGTCCTCAGCTATTATCCCGGCACCACGGACAGGAGAGTCCGGTGGGAATCCGCATCCTATGAGGATATACCGGAGACAGTCTATACAGGAATCATGGAAAATGCTTATAGGGATCTTCCCACGGCCATGAAGGCGGTGAAAAATGAAATAAAAAATACATTGTCTCAGGGATACTGTCCTGTTCTGGTGTCCTATGAGGAAATCGGTATGGTGAAAGTTGGGCCGATAGCCAGCGACGGCGGCAGCGAAAACAGAGAGGCCGAAAAGGAAGGGGCTGGCAGGGAAGAGGAAACCATGGTCTATGCCATGAGGGATCACAGCGGGAACAGGGTCAAACTGCGCAGTCCGGAGGGGATGGAGGATACGGTTTCCATGATCCCCCTGCTTCCCCATCCTTCTCTCTACAGAGAGGGAGTGCTCTTCGGGCTGGCATACTATGACTCCGAGGACCGGCAGATGGGAATCCATCCATGCAGCGTTATTAAGGAAGACGGGATTTATAGGCTGTTATATTAGAAGGCAGGGGAAGAATATGATCGGAAAAAAGAAAGTCATGGCAGGCATGGTCCTGCTGGTCGTCACCGGCGGGGCGGCAGTGTTTCTCTTCAACAGGGTCTTTGGCATCCTGGATCCGGTGAGCCGCAATAACCGGGCATTTTCCAAAGCAGTAAAACAGTGGGCAGCCCAGGCTCAGGAGGGGGACTGTGTGGAACTGTCGGAGCTGACGCCCTTTTTGTGGGACCAGGTATATACCTTTGATCCCTACACCACGAGAGATGAGATGGCCCAGGCCATGGGATGCTCCGGGAAACATCTGCAGGAGACGGTAAATGAAGGCATGGTTCAGCTGATCTTCGTGGACTATGACAGCGGTTCGGGAGAGAACCGGGTTGTGTGCGGTATCTGCGGATATGGGACCAGTCTGGGGTACGGAGTCGATCTGGGGAGACGGTTTGACAGAAGGTGTAGCTATGTGATGCTCAGTGAAGCCATGGACCTGCTGACTCTCAGGACAGAAGGGGAATATCCTCGTCTTGTGTTTGAGGGTGAGACTTTTGAGGGAGTGATCACGGAACTGTACGGCGAGTCGGCCCTGGTATCGGTGGAAAATGGATGGCCCATCAGAAGTTCCGGGGATCAGGTCTTGGTGGGACTCAATGAGGAACAGAAAAAGACGGCCGCCGCAGGTGATCGGATCAGGGTCCGTTATGACGGAATGGTGATGGAAAGTTATCCCCTCCAATTAGGCGGACAGATGGATACGGTGATATGGAGAGAGTAAGAGACAGGATCTGTATGGCTGATTTCAGTGGAACAGTGATAATAAAAGGAGCAGACTATGAATTTGAGTGTGGTTTATGAGTTGAGAGACCGGTTGAAGACAGCGGCGGTGGCAGGGACCGGTCTGATCGGGGAGGATTTCCGGTTAAAGCGGGCCGTGGAGCAGATGGCTCCTCTGGCCAAGGCTTCCCCGGTGTTCGGAAAGATCTGTCAGATGGCCCAGAAAGCCGTCGCTTTGGAGTGTGAGGACAGGACGGCGGCGGTTTTAGATACCATGGCCCTTCTGGATGCGGTTCTGTGTACTCAGGGAGGGCTTTTAAAAGAGGGGGAATGGCAGAAGATTGACGTCAAAGACCGACAGGAAGGAATCCCCGTCAATATTCCCTACAGCCAGCTGGCCCCGGTGCTGGAGGCGTTTCGGGGAACAGGAAGCGGCAGATACGCTGTCATCCGGGATGCCCATGAGGAGAAGCCGGAGATTTTCGGAGATTTCAGAATCAGACATCTTATGGTGAAGGCACTGGGGGACAGTTACGGGGATCTGGCGGACATGGTGGCCGGATGGCTTCTGGATGAGGGCCAGGAGATCCTTCCTCTGTTAAAGCAGGGATTTGACCCGGAAGGAAAGCGGGATATGGCCAGACGGGCGGAACTGATATCGGCTATCGCCGGGGGAGAGGAAAATGATTTCTATGTGGAGGCCCTTCCGAAAGCCTCGAAGGAAGTAAAGGAAGAGCTTGTACGGGCGCTGAGGCACAGAGAGGATAATGAGAAGCTTTTGCTGGATCTGGTGAAATCGGAGAAGGGGAAGGTGAAAGAGGCGGCCCTCTGCGCTCTGACCCATATGAACGGGGAAGGGGCCAGGGAGTTCTGGAGAAAGCAGATGGAGAAGAAGCCAGGCAAGGCTGTGGACTATCTTCAGGATTCCAGAACCCAGTGGGCCTCGGATCTGATAGGGGAACATCTGGAGCAGTGGCTGGATACCTTTGATGTGTCAAATCTCAAACTAAAGGAGCTGAAAGAGGAAGACCGGCAGCTTTTGTACGATCTGTTGAGAGGAGCCCAGAGGAAGTCTTCTCCCCGGCTGTGTGCCTGCTACAAGCGGGTCTGTCAGGTAATCCCAAAGGAGACGGCAGATAATCTGTGGACTTCTCTCATGGAGGAGCAGCCGGAGAATCTGTGCCAGACGGCGGAGGAACTGTATAGGGATTACGGAGACCGGTTTCTTCAGTCCGTGTTCTGGGTGGATCTGCTGACCAAGAGCCCGGAGGCGGTCTATGACAGGTTCAGTCCATATGTAAGGACAGCGGGTCTTCCGGATACGGGAAAGGATATTGGCGGCAAAAAGAAGGATCCTCTGGGAATCTACCAGGTTCTCATGCGGTTGCGGTACGATGAGCAGGAAGGCGGCTATGTGGTGTACCGGGAATCCTGGGACTCCCCCATCCGTTTCCGGACAGTAATTACCAGACTTGAGAACGGATTGGACACCCGGTGGTATCCCCTTCTGTTACAGTCAAAGGACCGGTTTGATACCCGGCTTCGGAGACAGGTGAGAAGCAGCTATGACAATGGCTATGACGCCATGGTGGCAGGTCTGTTCCGCCCTGACATGGAAGAGCTGAAAGAAGCTTATGGGAACTATTTTTATCAGGGAGCCAGACTGCGGGGAACCGTGGCCGCTGACATACGGATGCTGAAACGATGCGGCTGGAAGGATTACAAGGGCCTTTTGGCTCTCACGGGGAAAAAGAATGACCACATCGCTACCTATGAGATCAGAGAGCTTCTGGCAGAACTGCCTATGAGCAGTGAAGAGCTGGCCCAGGAGCTGGACAGCCTTATAAGGAGCTATGGGAAGAAAGCCAGAATCGGCGTAGGAGTCCTGGAGATGTGGCGGGATAAGCTGAAAAACGGGATTTTGGCGGGAGATTTGTAAGGAGGAAACGAGCGGATAATATGGGGAGATTTTTGAACAGTAAAGTCCCTTTTGAAATGTTTAAGTCCATGGCTTTGGATCCATATTTTGTAGATAAATCATGGCTGATATCAGAATTGATTCCGTCTCTGGGAAGAGAAAAACGGTTTTTTTGCATTACAAGACCCCGCCGTTTTGGAAAAACCGTTATGGCCAATATGGTTGGAGCTTTTTTCGGGAAGGCGGCAGATGGACAGAAAGTATTTCACAATCTCAGAATCGGGAAATGGAAGGATTACAAGAACCATCTGAATAAACATAATGTAATCTACATTGATTTCAGCGAGGTGCCTGAGAAGTGTGTGTCTTATGATGATTATATCACACGTATTCTCAGCGGACTGAAATACGATCTATGCCAGGAATATAAGGAACTGCCAGTTGATGAAGAACACGCGGTCTGGGATATTTTAACAGATATTTTTCAAAAAACCGGGCAGAAGTTTATTTTTGTCCTTGACGAGTGGGATGCCATCTTCCATATGCCGTTTATCACGGGGGATCAGCAGAAAGAATATCTGCTTTTCTTAAAGTCACTTTTAAAAGGAAAGGTATACGCGGAACTGGTCTATATGACAGGCGTGCTCCCAATCACAAAATACTCAAGTGGTTCAGAACTCAATATGTTTCTGGAATATGACATGGCTACCAAGAAAAAATTCAGCGAGTATTTTGGGTTTTTAGATGAAGAGGTAGACCGGCTTTTTGAAATCTATCAGACAGAATCCATAAATCCGGAGATATCCAGAGAGGATCTGCGTATATGGTATGATGGCTATCACACGGCCAGCGGAAAAAGGATCTACAATCCCCGTTCCATTCTCAGCGCCTTAGGGGATAATGAGCTGGCTGATTATTGGACCAGTTCAGGGCCGTATGATGAAATCTTTTATTATATCAGAAATAATATCGATGACGTTCGGGAAGATATGGTTCTCATGACAGCAGGGGAAGGTATTAAGGCGGAAATTCAGAATTACGCGGCAGTATCTATGGAACTGAAAACAAAGGACGAGATTTATTCTGCTATGGTGGTATATGGTCTGCTGACCTATGAAGATGGGAAGGTTTTTATACCTAATCGGGAGATCATGAAACAGTTTCAAAATCTTCTGATGACAAAAGACTCCCTTGGATATGTGTACAGCTTGGCCAGAGAATCGGAAAAAATGCTGGAGGCCACTCTTTCGGGAGACACCAAGACTATGACAGAGATATTGACATTTGCCCATAATACGGAATCACCGCTTTTTTCTTACAACAGTGAGATCGAATTGTCAGCCGTCGTCAATCTTGTCTATCTGGCAGCCAGAGACCGGTATCGTGTGGAGAGAGAAGATAAGGCAGGAGTGGGATATGTGGATTTTATTTTCTATCCTCAATTCCGCGGAAATGACGCGATCATTCTTGAATTGAAAGTAGACAGTACGCCTCAAAAAGCGATTCAGCAGATTAAGAACAAGAATTACGCTCTTCGTTTCAAGGGAAAACTGGGAGAAAAACCGAAAATTACGGGCCGTGTTTTGGCTGTGGGTATCAGCTACAGCAGGAAGACAAAGAAGCATTCCTGTAAAATAGAACAGTTATAAAAATCAACATGAATTTGGAGGAAACTATGAGTAACAATCATATTCAAAGGCTGCCTGCGGAGCAGCTGTTTCAGAGAGAGATCGATGCCCTGATCGCCAATGAGAAATATCCGGTGCCCACAGGCTGGCACATGTCGCCCAAGTCGGTGCTTACCTACATCTGCGGAGGAGAGAGCGGAGGGGTGGAGATCACCCCCAAGTACATCGGCCATGAGCGTCTGGTGGAGATCGCCATCTCCACCCTGGTGACGGACCGGGCCCTTCTTCTCATCGGGGAGCCGGGGACAGCCAAGTCCTGGCTGTCGGAGCATTTGACGGCTGCCATCAACGGCAATTCCACCAGGGTGATCCAGGGAACTGCCGGAACCACGGAGGAGCAGATCAAGTATTCCTGGAACTATGCCATGCTCATCGCCAGCGGACCGTCGAAAGAGGCCATGATTCCCAGCCCCGTGTACCGGGCCATGGAAGAGGGAGCCATCGCCAGGGTGGAGGAGATCTCCAGGTGCGCCTCAGAGGTTCAGGATGCCCTGATCTCCATCTTGTCGGAGAAGCGGATCTCCGTGCCGGAATTGGGCATCGAGGTCCCTGCCAGAAAGGGATTTTCCGTCATCGCCACGGCCAACACCAGGGACAAGGGAGTTAACGAGATGTCGGCGGCTTTGAAGCGGCGGTTTAACATCGTGGTTCTCCCGGCTCCGGAGAATCTGGAGGCGGAGATGGAGATCGTGAAGACCAGGATCGCCCAGCTGTCGGAGAGCTTGGACCTGAACGCCAAACTGCCGGAGACGGAAGTGGTGGAGAAGGTGTGTACCATTTTCCGGGAGCTGAGGGCAGGGGCAACTCTGGATGGAAAGCAGAAGCTGAAGACCACCACAGGAGTGCTGTCCACGGCGGAGGCCATATCCCTTCTGGCCAACAGCATGGCTCTGGCGGGGAGCTTCGGCAACGGAAACATCACGGATTACGACCTGGCCGCCGGTCTTCAGGGGGCTGTGGTAAAAGAGGACGAGAAGGATCAGAAGGTGTGGGAAGAGTATCTGGAGAACATCATGAAAAAGAGGGGTTCCAGATGGCTTTCCCTCTATAAAGAGTGCAAGGAGTTAAATCATTGATGGAGAGACAGCCTTTTGTATTTGGAATCCGCCATCTCTCCCCCGCGGGGGCTTACTATGTGCGGGAATTTCTGGATCGGACAGACCCCGGGCTGGTTCTTATCGAGGGCCCCTGTGATTTCACGGAACTGATCGAAGACCTGGGGGCAGAAGAGGTAAAGCCTCCGGTTGCTGTCATGGCTTACACAAAAGAGCTTCCCATCCGAACCATCCTCTATCCCTTCGCTGAGTATTCCCCGGAATATCAGGCTCTTCTCTGGGCCAGGGAACACGGATGCGGGTGCCGGTTCTGCGACCTGCCCTCAGAGGTGTTTCTTGGCATGAGAGCCGCCAGAGAGGCCAGGGAGGCGGCTTTATGGGAGGCGGAGACCGGGAAAGCCAAAGAGCGGGAGGCAGAGACGGAGGAGGCTGGGAGCGGCCAGGGACAATACGCCGGGAAAGCGGCGGGCCGGGAGACAGAGGCGGAGGACCCGGAGAGGAACCAAGACCAGGAAGAATTCGACGTCTACCGGGCCCTCGACAGACAGTGCCAGGACAAGGACCACGAGACTTTCTGGGAGCGGACCATGGAGCAGGCCGTAGACGCTGCCGGGTATGAGATGGGAGCCAAAGAGTTCGGCCGCTCCCTGCGGCAGCTGGATTCCAGAAGCGTCAGGGACCATGCAGAAAATCTGGTCCGGGAGGCCTTTATGAGAAGGCAGATTGAGGAGGCCGTAAAGGAAGGAATTTTGCCCGAAAAGATCGTGGTTATCACGGGAGCCTACCATGTGGATGGGATTCTGGGCGGGGCTCCGGCTATGACGGACAAAGATCTGAAGGCTCTTCCCCGGCTGGAGTCCATGAAGACCCTGATGCCCTATTCCTACTACCGGCTTTCAGAGCATTCCGGCTATGGCGCCGGAAACCGGGCTCCGGCTTACTACGAATATCTGTGGCAGGGACTTTTGAGGAAGGAGCCGGACTTCGGGGCCAGGCGGTATCTCACGGGCCTGGCGGCGTTTCAGAGAAATCACGGCGGGGTGGTATCCTCGGCTGAGGTTCTGGAGGCGGCCAGACTGGCGGGGGCCCTGGCCGGACTTCACGACGGCAGGATCCCCACCCTTAAGGATCTGCGGGATGGGGCCATTACCTGTATGGGCCACGGTTCCTTTTCTGAATTAGCCCTGGCGGCCGCTGACACGGAGATCGGCACCAAGATCGGAAGCCTTCCCCAGGGGGTGAGCCAGACCTCCATACAGAGGGATTTCTATCAGAAATTAAAGGAACTGAAACTGGAAAAATATAAATCCGTCACCGCCTCGGAGCTTTCCCTGGACTTAAGGGAAAACTTAAGGGTCAAGACGAAAAAAGCGGCTTTTCTCGATCTGGAGCGTTCCTTTTTCCTCCACCGACTGAGGGTGCTGGGTATCCAGTTTGCCCAGGTCCAGAAAGCCCGCCAGGACAATGCCACCTGGGCGGAACAGTGGAACTTAAGGTGGACGCCGGAGGCGGAGATCCAGATCGTGGAGGCGGTGTTAAAAGGCGATACGGTGGAGCAGGCGGCGGCTTTTGAGCTGAAAAACCGGATGGAGGAGAGCCAGGGGATCGCCGGGATGGCCGGGATCGTGGAGGAGGCCTTCTACTGCGGCATGCCTGTCATGGTGTCGGCGGCTCTGGACCATCTCCAGGCCATGGCCGTGGACGCCGCGACGGTGGCCGAGATTGCTGACACGGCGGGAAGCCTGTCGGTGGTGATCCAGTACGGAGATATCCGAAAACTGGACCGGAGGCCTCTGATCCCCATATTGTCTCAGCTGTTTCTTCGGGCCTGCCTGATTCTGCCGGGAGAATGCGCCTGTGACGACGGGGCGGCAGGGGCCCTGGCCACAGCCATAGGCTGTCTTCAGACAGTCAGCGTGACCCATGATTTTCTGGACAGTGACCGTTTCTTAGATGTCCTGGGACAGATTGCCGCCAGAGACGACTTAAATACCCGGCTTTCCGGGCTGGCTGCCTCCATCCTCTTAGAGCAGGGGATCATGGACAGCGAGGAGCTGGGACGGGAGGTGGAGCGGCGTCTCTCCAGAGGAATCCCGGCGGAACTGGGAGCCGGGTGGTTCGCCGGACTGTCTTCCAGAAATCACTATGCCCTCATCGCTCGCCTTACCCTGTGGGAGAAGCTGAGCGGATATCTGGATACCCTGGATGAGGAAGAATTTAAGAGGGCTCTGCTGTTTTTGCGCCGGGCTTTCGCGGATTTTTCTTCCATGGAGAAGAATCAGATCGCGGAGAATCTGGGAGAGATCTGGCAGGTAAACCCGGAACAGGTCAGCGAGATTCTCAATGAGAGTCTGACAGACGATGCCATGGAGATGCTGGAAGGATTGGAGGATTTTGATTTTGGGGATATCTGACGAGAAATTAAAGGAGCGCGTGACCAGGTGGCGTCTCATCCTGGGCCAGGACAGTGAAGAAGGGTTTGACAAGATGAACGGGGGAGAGGGACTTTCCCTTTCCCAGGAGCAGTGGCTCATGGACCAGGCCCTGGCCTGTATCTACAACAACACTTCCCAGGGCGGATTCGGACCAGGAGGAAGAGGGGCAGGCCACGGGCCTTCCAATCCTCAGATCACCAGATGGCTGGGGGATGTGAGAACCCTTTTTGACAAAGATCTGGTAAAGATCGTACAGGCGGACGCCATGGAGCGGTGCGGATTAAAACAGCTGATCTTTGAGCCGGAGCTTTTGGAGAACCTGGAGCCGGATATGAATCTGGCCACCACCATCCTCCTCCTGAAAGACCAGGTGCCCAAACGGAGCAAGGAGAGCGTCCGGGAATTTATGAAAAAGATCGTGGAGGAGATCAACAAACTTCTGGAAAGCGATATCAGAAGAGCGGTGACGGCGGCGGTGAACAAGAGGCAGCATTCCCCCATTCCCTCCGCCTCGGCCCTGGATTTTCCCACCACCATAAGAAGAGGAATCAAGAATTACAGGCCGGAGTTAAAAAAGATCATCCCGGAGCATTATTATTTCTTTGACCGCACCTCCACCACGGCGGCCAACAAGTATACCATCATCCTGGACGTGGACCAGAGCGGTTCCATGGGAGAATCGGTGATCTATTCCTCCATCATCAGCTGTATCCTGGCCAGCATGGCGTCAGTGAAGACCAGGATCGTGGCCTTTGACACCCAGGTGGTGGATCTGACGGAAAAATGCGACGACCCGGTGGATCTGCTGTTCGGATTTCAGCTGGGGGGAGGCACGGATATCGACAAGTCCGTGGCCTACTGCAGCCGGTTTGTGGAGAACCCTAAGAAGACTCTGTTTTTCCTGGTCAGCGACCTGATGGAAGGGGGAAACCGGGCAGCCCTTGTAAGACGGCTTGGGGAGCTCAAAGAGAGCGGAGTGACAGTGGTGTGCCTTCTGGCTATCGCCGACGGCGGGAAGCCTTACTATGACGCCCAGATGGCGGAGAAGGTGGCCCGCATGGGGATCCCCTGCTTCGCCTGCAATCCACAGAAGCTGCCGGAGCTTCTGGAGAGGGCGCTTAAGGGGCAGGACCTGGCGGAGATGGCGAAGGAGTAAAAAAACAGTATTGATTTATAAAACGATATCTAGTATATTATGTAATAGATTATCTCAGGCCCTCCCTCGGGCCGAAAGGAGTATCACGATATGATAAAGATAGCAGTAGATGCTATGGGCGGAGATTATGCTCCGGCGCAGATGGTCAAAGGAGCCGTGGATGCACTGAATAAGAAGGAACAGGTCCGTGTGATCCTGGTGGGCCGGGAGGATAAGATCAGACAGGAGCTGACCTCTTATACCTATCCGGCTGACCGGCTGACCATCGTCCATGCCTCCGAAGTGATCGAGACGGAGGAGCCGCCGGTAAATGCCATCCGCAAGAAGAAGGACTCTTCCATTGTGGTGGGCATGAATCTGGTAAAGCGGCAGGAGGCGGATGCTTTCGTGTCAGCAGGCAGCTCCGGGGCCGTCTTAGTCGGCGGTCAGGTGATCGTAGGGAGAATCAAGGGAGTAGAACGTCCCCCCCTGGCACCTCTGATCCCCACGGAGAAGGGAGTATCTCTTCTCATTGACTGCGGAGCCAATGTTGACGCCAGGCCCTCTCATCTGGTACAATTTGCCAGGATGGGTTCTATTTACATGGAGCATGTCATAGGCATTAAGCATCCGAGAGTGGCTATCGTCAATATCGGCGCCGAGGAGGAGAAGGGCAACGCCCTGGTAAAAGAGACCTTTCCTCTTCTAAAGGCCTGTGAAGACATCAACTTCATCGGGAGCATCGAGGCCAGAGAGATCCCTCACGGCGGGGCCGACGTTATTGTCAGCGAGGCTTTTGTGGGCAATGTGATCCTGAAGCTGTACG
>Ga0137306_102514_pt1 | contig 15196 bp, 12 predicted proteins | sample Inofroosms_March_FD_97187 | JGI IMG/M metagenome (GOLD analysis project Ga0137306, IMG submission 97187) | Mouse cecal microbial communities from Vienna, Austria - N-Acetylneuraminic and N-Acetylglucosamine D2O microcosms_March | ecosystem: Host-associated > Mammals > Digestive system > Large...
GACGGTTTGCAAAAATTATCAGAAAAAAATTAGCACTCGCCTCTTGACTTGGCTAATAATACATGTTATAGTTCGTATAGAACAAAAAAATAAACACACCATATAGCATGTCAAGAAGGAGGCAATGTTATGAATATTAATAAATTTACGCAGAAATCAATACAGGCGGTTCAGCAGTGTGAACGGATCGCCATGGATTACGGCAATCAGGAGATTGAGCAGGAGCATCTTTTGTATGCGCTGCTTACGCAGGATGACAGCCTGATCTTTAAGCTGGTGCAGAAGATGGGACTTGACGGCAATGCGGTTATCAACCGCGTTGAGAAGGCGCTGAGAAAGCTTGTGAAGGTGCAGGGCGGCCAGCAGCACGTAGGGCAGTATCTGAATAATGCCCTTGTATACGCAGAGGATGAGGCAAAGCAGATGGGGGATGAGTACGTGTCTGTAGAGCATCTCTTCCTGTCGGTTTTAAAGCATGCCAACAAAGAGATGAAGAACATTTTCCGGGAGCTGGGGATAAGCCGCGAGGGATTTTTGCAGGCTCTATCCACAGTTAGGGGGAACCAGCGGGTGACCAGCGACAATCCGGAGGATACGTACGACACATTGAATAAATACGGCACAGACCTGGTGGAGCGGGCAAGAGAGCAGAAGATGGATCCGGTGATCGGGCGTGACGCGGAGATACGCAACGTCATCCGTATCCTCTCACGGAAGACGAAGAACAACCCGGTGCTGATCGGCGAACCGGGCGTAGGAAAGACGGCGGTAGCGGAGGGCCTGGCGCAGCGGATCGTGAAAGGGGATGTGCCGGAGGGGTTAAAAGAGAAGACAGTATTTTCTCTTGACATGGGCGCGCTGGTGGCAGGAGCCAAGTACCGGGGCGAGTTCGAGGAACGGCTGAAAGCGGTTCTGGAGGAAGTGAAGAAAAGCGACGGCAGGATCATCCTGTTCATCGACGAGCTGCACACCATCGTGGGCGCAGGCAAGACAGACGGCGCCATGGATGCGGGTAATATGTTAAAGCCTATGCTGGCCAGAGGGGAGCTGCACTGTATCGGCGCCACGACTCTTGATGAGTACCGTCAGTATATCGAGAAGGACGCAGCCCTTGAACGGCGGTTCCAGCCGGTTCTGGTTGACGAGCCGACGGTGGAGGACGCCATCTCGATCCTGCGTGGGCTGAAGGAGCGGTACGAGGTGTTCCACGGCGTTAAGATAACGGATGGCGCGCTGGTGGCGGCGGCGGCTCTTTCTGACCGCTACATTTCCGACCGGTTCCTGCCGGATAAGGCCATCGATCTTGTGGACGAGGCGTGCGCCCTGATTAAGACGGAGCTTGATTCCATGCCGACAGAGCTTGACGAGCTGCAGAGAAAGATCATGCAGATGGAGATCGAAGAGGCGGCGCTTAAGAAGGAGGACGACCGACTGAGTAAAGAGCGCCTTGAGCATCTGCAGCAGGAGCTTGCCGGGCACAGGGAAGAGTTCGCGGGAAAGAAGGCCCAGTGGGATAATGAGAAGACCGGTGTAGAGCGGGTGCAGAAGCTCCGCGAGGAGATCGGGCAGATCGGGAAGGACATCGAGCGGGCCAAGCAGGAATACGACTTAAATAAGGCGGCGGAGCTTCAGTACGGCAGGCTCCCGGCCTTACAGAAGCAGCTGGAGGAGGAAGAAGCGAAGGTTAAGGACGAGGAGCTGTCTCTTGTGCATGAGAGCGTGACAGATGAGGAGATCGAAAGGATCGTTTCCCGCTGGACAGGGATCCCGGTGGCGAAGCTGAACGAAAGCGAGCGCAGCAAGACTCTTCATCTGGCGGATGAGCTCCACAAGCGGGTTATCGGGCAGGATGAGGGAGTACAGCTAGTAACAGAGGCGATCATCCGTTCCAAGGCAGGGATCAAGGATCCGACGAAGCCGATCGGGTCTTTTTTGTTCCTCGGCCCTACAGGCGTTGGAAAGACGGAGCTTGCCAAGGCGCTTGCCAGCCAGCTTTTTGACGACGAGAGCAATATGGTCCGCATAGATATGAGTGAATATATGGAGAAATATTCCGTCTCCCGCCTGATCGGGGCGCCTCCGGGATATGTGGGGTATGACGAGGGAGGTCAGCTTACTGAGGCGGTTCGCAGAAAGCCTTATTCCGTCGTTCTTTTTGACGAGGTGGAGAAAGCGCACCCGGATGTGTTCAACGTGCTTTTACAGGTGCTTGACGACGGGCGGATCACGGACTCCCAGGGAAGGACGGTAGATTTCAAGAACACGATCCTGATCATGACTTCGAACATCGGCTCGGCATACCTGCTGGAGGGCATTGACGGGGAAGGGAATATCAGTAAGACGGCATCGGATGCGGTCATGGCAGATTTAAGGAATCATTTCCGGCCGGAATTCTTAAACCGCCTGGATGAGACAATTCTCTTCAAACCGTTGACGAAAGCGGATATTTATGACATCATTGATCTGTTGGTAAGGGATGTCAACAAACGTCTGGCGGACAGGGAGATTCAGATCGCCCTGACGGAGAGCGCAAAAAACGATATCGTAGAAGGCGGTTACGACCCGGCCTATGGGGCGCGGCCCTTAAAGCGTTACCTGCAGAAGCATGTAGAGACACTGGCGGCGAAGCTGATGCTTGAGGGTGAAGTGCATGCGGAGGATACGATCCTTATCGATATGGCGGACGGAAAGCTCTTAGCGCGGGCAAAACGATAGGATCAGCGGAGGACAGGGAAGATGCCGGTAATTTTCCATATCGATGTGAATTCAGCTTATCTGAGCTGGACGGCGGCAGAACAATTGAAAAATGGCGCGGCGGTCGATCTGCGCAGCATACCCTCCATAATCGGCGGAGACAAGAAATCCCGCCACGGGGTAGTGCTTGCTAAGTCGATACCGGCGAAAAAATACGGCATTCGCACGGGTGAACCTGTGGTGAATGCCTTTGCCAAGTGTCCGGACCTTACGATGGAGCCGCCGGATCACAAGCTGTATAAGCAGTACAGCAGGCGGCTGATGGATTTCCTCTGCACCTACACTGAGCGGATCGAGCAGGTCAGTGTGGACGAATGTTATATGGATTTTACGGAGGCGGCGAAGAATTATTATTCCCCTGCCGAGGGAGCAATGGAGATCAAGAACCGGGTGCGGGAGCTGTTCGGCTTCACGGTAAATGTGGGTATTTCCAGCAATAAGCTCCTGGCGAAGATGGCATCGGATTTTGAGAAGCCGGATAAGATACATACCTTGTACCCGGAGGAGATCCAGGTGAAGATGTGGCCGCTTCCCATCGGGGAGCTTTATATGGCGGGACGTTCCAGTGTAGAATATTTAAAAAAGCTGGAGATCTGTACTATCGGGGATCTGGCCCGGACAGACCCGCATATTCTTACGATGCATCTTAAGAGCCACGGCAGGCTGCTCTGGGAATTTGCCAACGGAATCGGCAACGACCATGTGGAGCCGGAGCCTGCGGAAGCCAAGGGAATCGGTAATTCTACTACGCTTCCAGAAGATCTGGAGACAGAAGAGGAAGCGGAGCCGGTGTTAAGGAGCCTGGCAGAAAGTGTATCGGGAAGGCTGAGAAAGGCAGGGCAGAAGGCGGGGATGCTCAGTGTGGAGATCAAATATTATAATTTTGAGAGCGTATCCCACCAGAAGCAGCTGCAAAAGCCGGTGATCTGCGGGGAGGATATCTACAGGGAGGCATTGAAGCTGTTCGAGGAGCTATGGGACGGCCGGCCGATCCGGCTTCTTGGCATCCGGACATCGAAGCTGGCAGACGAAAGCGAGCCGGAGCAGATGAGCCTGTTTGACGCCGGATTTCAGGCTGATGCGGTAAAGCGGGCGAAGAAAAAGAAAATTAATGACGCGCTGAAAAAGGTTCAGGAAAAGTACGGCGAGGATATTGTAATACGGGGGTTAAGGAGAAAGGATTAAGAAATAATTAAAAAACGGATAAAAGAATAAGCTTGTGAAATTGTAAATATTTTGTTAGACTGTAAGGTATATTTGCTGAGGGGAGAGTATGTCAGAAAAGGGAGAAGGTATTACAGGTTAGGAGATTACAGATGATAGGCTTTTATGATTACACAGTGATTCTTACATACATAGGGTTTGCTTCCGGGATTACAGGGATGTTCTGTACGACGACGAAGCACCTGAGGCTGGCGGTGTTTTTCCTTGCGCTATCGGGGCTGTGCGATATGTTTGACGGGAAGATCGCGCGGACGAAGAAGAACAGGACGGCGGAGGAGAAAAGCTTCGGCATTCAGATCGATTCTCTCTGCGACATGGTCTGCTTCGGCGTGCTGCCGATCATGATCTGCTTTAAGATCGGCATGCGTCAGATCTACAGTATGGTGCTGCTGGTCTTTTACGGGCTTGCGGGAGTGATCCGCCTGGGCTATTTTAATGTGATGGAAGAGAGGCGCCAGGAGCAGACGGATGAAAACAGGGAGTATTATCAGGGGCTTCCGATCACTTCGATGGCGATGGTTCTGCCGTTGTTCTTTCTGTTCTCACCGTTTTTGCCAAGCCGTCAGGCATTTGTTGCTGTGCTTCATATCCTGGTGGCCTTGGTGGGGTCGCTGTTTGTCATCGATTTTAAGATGCGGAAATTATCTGCAAAAGAACTTTTTTCGCTAGCGGCCATTGTGACTGCGGCAGCTGCGGCCGTTCTTTTTATCTGGCGGAGCTGGTACATCAGATGATGTGCTAGTACATCAATTGTCTGATTTTCCAGATATTGTTTTTCGGTGTACTGGTGGGGATGCTACATTTTTACGGATAGGGGGAAGGGAATATGCATCTGGTCGCAGACCGTGAGGGAGTGATCGTGGAGGAAGATTCTTTACAGGACAGGATTTTGGAATGGCTGTATGGATGTAAGGCGGGGAGGGTGATCTTAAGGCCGCTGATCTCGCCTGTGGTGTCCAGACTTGGAGGCATCCTGCTTGATTCGAGGATTTCGCGGGTACTGATTGCTCCTTTTGTGCGCAGGCATTCTATCGATCTGTCGCAGTATGAGAAGTCGTGCTATACTTCCTATAATGATTTTTTTACGCGCAGGCTCCTTTGCGGGGCGCGCCATATCGAAGAATGTCCAGAAGTGTTCGTAAGTCCGTGCGACGGAAGGCTCGGGGTCTACAAGATCAATGGCCTGCGCGCATTTTCCGTTAAGCACAGCAGATATACGGTGTTTGGACTCTTGAAGAGCCGCAGGCTTGCAAAAAAGTACGCCGGGGGATATCTGTGGGTGTTTCGGCTGTGCGTGGAGGATTATCACCGCTATATTTATGTGGATGGGGGCAGGGAGTCAAAGCGCGTCCGGATTCCGGGAGTTTTCCATACGGTGAATCCGGCGGCGGGGGACAGGCTGCCTGTTTACAAAGAAAATACAAGAGAGTATTCCATTCTGAAGTCGGACAATTTTGGGGAGATCGTCCAGATGGAGGTGGGAGCTATGCTCGTAGGCAGGATTGAGAACAGGCCGGTGAGGGACCGCGCCAGGCGAGGGCAGGAGAAGGGGAAATTTGCCTTTGGCGGTTCTACGGTCATCCTGATGACGAGGGAAGGAAGGGTGCGGCCTGATGAGGACATCCTGGAGAATTCCGCGCGGGGGATCGAGACGAAGGTCAGTCTCGGGGAACGTATAGGGGTGAAGCCCTGCGGTGATAATAAGCCGGAGGGAGTTTAGGTTTTGTTGAGGAGGTTTTGATTTGAAAAAGATTAACTGGAAAGAATTGGGGATTGATCTGGCGGTAGACGTGGCGGCAAGTATTATTATTGCAGTCGGCATCTATAATTTTGCCATGAGTGCGGATTTTCCGGTGGCAGGATTTTCGGGGATCGCGATCATAATGTATCATCTGTTAAATATACCGGTGGGCGTGGGGACGATTCTGTTAAATATACCGGTGGCAGTTTTTTGCTATAAGTTCCTCGGCAGAGATTTTTTCTTGCGCTCCATAAAGACGACAGTGATCTCTTCTGCATTTATCGATTACGTTGCGCCGCTGTTTCCGGTGTATGAGGGTAACCGGCTGCTTGCGGCGCTCTGCATGGGTGTGCTGTGCGGAATCGGTTATGCGATGATCTTCATGCGTAGCTCTTCGACCGGAGGGCAGGACTTTATCTCGATGTCGATCAAGAAGGTTAAGCCGCATATTTCGCTGGGGATGATCACCTTTGTGCTGGATATGATGACGATCGCTGCCGGGAGTATCCTGGTGTTCAGGGATGTGGATGGGTTTATCTACGGGATTATCGTAACTTACCTGATGGCGATTGTGATGGATAAGATCATGTATGGTATTGATGAAGGTAAGATGACGCTTATCGTCACGGAAAAGGGTGATGAGATGGCACAGCATATCGACGAGTATTCGGGGAGGGGTTCTACGATCCTTAAAGGGATCGGCAGCTATTCTAAGAAGGAAAAGGCGGTTGTCATGTGCGCCTGCAATAATAAGCAGATGTATACGATAAAAAAGATCGCTCATCAGATAGACCCGAAAGCCTTTACGATCATTATGGAGTCCAACGAAGTATTAGGCGAGGGCTTCAAGGAAGATGTGGGGCTGTAAGGCTGTCTGGCGGATGGCTGGTTACTTATTATTCGATGTTAGCTGGGTGAGGGACCGGATAAATAAGATGCTGAGAGAAAAGCTGCCGCGGCCGGTGTTAAGCCGGTTATGCGGCAGCTTAATCTTTATTTGGCGTAAAGCTTTACTAATTCCATCATCACGTCTACGCTCTTGTCCATGCCCTCGACGGTGATATGCTCGTACGGTCCGTGGTATGCATGCCCGCCGGTGCCAAGATTCGGGCAGGGAAGTCCCTTAAAGCTTAACTGGCAGCCGTCTGTGCCGCCCCGGATCGGGATGACAAGCGGAGTCACGTCAGCGGCTTCGCAGGCAGCCTTCGCGTTGTCGATCAGGTGCATGCAGCCGGCGATGATCTCAGCCATATTCTTGTACTGCTCAGTGATCGTAAGGGTTACGGTGCCTTCGCCCCATTTCTCGTTCAGATCCTTTTCGATGAGCCGCAGTGTCTTTTTGCGGGCCTCGAAAAGATGCTTATCGTGGTCGCGGACGATGTAGTTAAGCTGCGCCGAAGCACATTCGCCGGACATGCTTACGAGATGATAGAAGCCTTCGTACTCTTCTGTCCCGCGGGGTGTCTCGCAGCCGGGGAGCATATTGTTGATCTCCATTGCAACTAAAGATGCATTGATCATGGTGTCCTTGGAGGAGCCGGGATGGACATTAAAGCCCTTGATCTCGAAGCAGGCCTTGCAGGCGTTGAAGTTCTCATACTGGATCTCACCCTCGGTGTCTCCGTCCATGGTGTAGGCATAGTCGGCGCCGAACTCCTCTACATTGAAGTGGGCTGCCCCGGTTCCGATCTCTTCATCCGGGGTAAATGCAACGCACAGTTTCCCGTGAGGGATATCTTCGGCCTGCACGCGCTCGATCATGGTAAGGATCTCTGCGATGCCTGCTTTGTCGTCGGCACCCAGCACGGTAGTCCCGTCGCTGGTGATCAGGGTGCGGCCTTTTAAAGACGTAAGGTGCGGAAATGTCCCGGGACTTAAGATGAGTCCGCTCTTGCCGATCTCTATCGCTTCTCCGCTGTAGTTTTCCGTCAGGATGGGTACGATATCGTGATCGCAGAAATCAGCCACGGTATCCATGTGGGCGATAAAGCCGATAGCAGGCTTGTCTTCATATCCTGCCGTTGCCGGAAGGTTCCCGTACAGGTAGCACTGATCGTCCAGATGCACATCCTTAAGGCCTAATTCTTTCATCTCTGTCTCCAGAAGTTTTGCCAGATCAAACTGGCATGGTGAGGATGGGACAGTCTCGCTGTTCTCATCGCTCGGCGTACGTACAACGACGTACTTTAAAAGTCTTTCATAAGCTTTCATCATGTCATTCCCCTTTCTTTCTGATACCAGCAGTTATTGGTGTGTATCAATATGCCGCTTTGTAATCTGAAATCAATCATAACATATTTTACACGGTATGGCGAGAGGGCTAACGGCGGTCGAAGAAAATATTTTTCCCGGTTATGCTCAAGGGAATGCCCATCCAGCAGAAGCCATCCTTAAAATCTTCCATTTCAGCGGCCGCTTTTCCGGCGGACCACATAATGCGGTTGTCAACATGGTCATTCGCAGCGACATTGACAGCGGAGGATACGGCGATTCCCAGATCGACAAGGAGATGTGCGCAGACGCCGCCCGCCTCTTCGCAGGTATGGCAGTCCCAAAAGCCGCACAGGCCGCAGTGCGGGATACGGCGGTAATCCTTCTTTGCTCCGATAAGTACAACCGCCTGGCTGTCACGGACATTGGCGGCATCTCTTTTGTACCACGCTGCTTTCTCTTCACCGAAAATCTGTATGCCGGTTTCTTCTATCTTGTCAGCCAGCCGCTGTTTATCGGTCTTCGTCAGAACGAAAGTGACGATAGAATCCCTCCCCATTGCCTTTGGAGCCGTTCGTGCAGCGGCGCACATCCTTGCAGCGATATTGAATAATGCTTCTTTTTCCATCTCAGTACTGTTATAGATCATAGTCTTCTCCTTAGAATCTGTGCTAATAAATGTTAATGGGTCTTTCAATTAATATAAACCTTAGGGTTTGGGGATGTCAATGTTTTCAAAATTTTGCTGGGTACTGTTAATTTTATTTGGATTATGCTAAACTTAAGGAGAAATATTTCAGGAGGCATAGTTTATGAAGTTATCGCAGTTATTAGAGCATTTGCAATATGAAGTAGTAAGGGGCAGCGACCAGATTCTGGTGACGGAGCTTTTGAATGATTCGCGGCGGGTATGTGCGGGAAGCGTGTTCGTGTGCATCAGCGGGGCGGTGTCGGACGGCCATGACTATATCGCGGACGTGGCAGAAAAGGGCGCGGCGGCAGTGATCGTTGAAAAGGAAGTGGAGGCGCCGGATGGCCTGACCGTCATAAAGGTGCCTGACACCCGCTATGCGCTGGCCCTGATGTCCGCCGCCTACTTCGGTTATCCGGCCCGTAAGCTTAACGTGATCGGCATCACCGGCACGAAGGGGAAGACGACGACGACTTACATGATAAAGTCTATCCTTGAAGGCGTGGGGCACAAGGTAGGGCTGATCGGGACGATCGAGGCGGTTATCGGTGACAAAGTAATCCCGGCAGGCAATACTACGCCGGAGTCCTTCGTGATCCAGAAGTATTTCGCCGAGATGGTAGAGGCGGGATGCGACAGCGTGGTTATGGAGGTGTCCTCTCAGGGGCTGATGCTTCACCGGACGGCAGGCATTCCATTTGAGATCGGTATCTTTACGAATCTTGGGGAAGACCATATCGGTCCAAATGAGCACAAGGATTTTGATGATTATAAGCGCTGCAAGGGACTGCTCTTTAAGCAGTGCAAGCTTGGCATTGCAAATGTTGACGATCAGTGGTACGAGGATGTGTTCGCGGAAGCTGCCTGCCGGGTGGAGACTTTCGGGCTGTCGGATAAGGCAGAGCTTCGGGCGGTGGATATAAAGCATATCTCAAGGCCGGGGTATCTCGGGGTGAACTATCATGTGTCAGGGCTGATGGATTTTGATGTTGAGATCGATATTCCCGGGGAGTTCAGCGTCTATAATTCCCTGACAGCTATCGCAGTATGCAGGCATTTTGACGTGCCGGTGGAAAAGATCAAAGCGGCCCTCAAGGTTGCGAAGGTAAAGGGGCGCATCGAGATGGTGAAGGTGTCGGACGAATTTACCCTGATGATCGACTATGCCCACAATGCGATGGCGTTAGAGAGCCTTCTTCATACGCTGCGGGATTATGACCCGGGGCGTATCGTGTCGGTATTCGGGTGCGGCGGCAACCGTTCAAGGACGAGACGCTACGAGATGGGCGAGGTATCCGGGAGGCTTGCGGACTTTACGGTCATTACCTCGGATAATCCGAGATTCGAGGAGCCGCAGGAGATCATTGATGATATCATTACGGGGATGAAAAAGACGGATGGAAAGTACATTGATATCTGTGACAGGGGTGAGGCGATCAGATATGCCATTGAGCATGGGCGCCCGGGCGACGTGATCGTGGTAGCCGGAAAAGGACATGAGACTTATCAGGAGATCAGGGGCGTCAAGTATGACATGGATGACCGGGTGCTGATTCAGAAAGCCCTGAAGGAAATCGCAGAAGGAAGATAAGATAATTTACAGATGTATGCAGATGTTATTATAGATATTACCCATGAAAAGCTTGACAGAGTGTTCCAGTACAGCATCCCCTCCGGACTGGAGGGGGCGCTTTCTGTAGGGGCGGAGGTTATCGTGCCTTTCGGGAGGGGAAACAGGGAAATTTCCGGGTATGTGGTGGCATTTTCAAAGAAGACGGAGTATCCGCCCGAGAAGATAAAGCCGATCCTTAAGAAAGCGGAGAAGAGTATCGCCATCGAGTCAAAGCTGGTGGCTCTGGCGGCGTGGATGAAGGAGCAGTACGGCGGGACGATGATCCAGGCTCTTAAGACAGTCCTGCCGATCAAGCGGAAGGAAGCTTCGCGCGTTAAGCGCAAGGTGCGGCTCCTGCTTGACTTAAAGGAAGCAGAGGTCAAGCTTAAGCTGTATATGGATAAGAACCAGAAGGCGCGCGCCCGTCTGCTGGCGGGGCTTATGGACCAGCCGGAGCAGGATTATGAGCTGGTGACGAAGAAGCTCAACGTCACGCTTGCCGTGATCCGTTCTCTTGAGGAGCAGGGCGTGCTGGCTCTGGAGTCGGAGGAGATGATGAGAGGATCCGTCCGCTACCGGAAGCATGATGATGAGCCGGTGTATTTTAATGAGGGACAGGAGCGGGCGATCAGCCGGTTCTGGGAGGATTACCGGAGAGAGATGTACGGGACGTATCTGGTGTATGGGATTACGGGGAGCGGCAAGACTGAGGTCTATATTGAGATGATACGCAGGGTAGTGGGCCAGGGAAGGCAGGCGATCGTGCTGATTCCGGAGATTGCCCTTACTTACCAGACGGTGATGCGCTTTTATGCCCGCTTCGGGGACCGGGTGTCGATCCTGAATTCCCGGATGTCGGCAGGAGAGCGGTATGACCAGATGGAGCGGGTGAAGCGGGGCGAGGTAGACGTGATGATCGGCCCACGTTCTGCCCTTTTTACGCCCTTCAAAAGCCTTGGCCTGATCGTGGTGGATGAGGAGCATGAGTCAACGTATAAGAGCGGTCAGGTGCCCCGGTATCATGCCAGGGAGACGGCGGCTGCAAGAGCGCGGCTGGAAGGCGCAAGCGTGGTGCTTGGCTCGGCGACTCCGTCCCTTGAGGCATTTTATCGGTGCAGGATGGGAGAATATACACTCCTTACCCTGACGTCCCGGGCGGCAGGACGGGAGCTTGCACAGGTATATACGGTGGATATGCGGGAAGAATTAAAGCAGGGGAACCGTTCGATCATCAGTGACCGGCTAAAGGAGCTTATCTGGCAGCGGCTGAAGATGGGCCAGCAGACCATGCTTTTTCTCAATCGGCGCGGATATGCGGGATTTGTTTCTTGCAGGTCCTGCGGATATGTAGTAAAATGTCCTCATTGCGATGTATCGCTGTCGGCGCATAAGGGTGGAAGGCTTGTCTGCCATTACTGCGGATATGAGGAAGGCGCGAAGGATGTCTGCCCTTCCTGCGGATCCAATTGCATCGGCGGGTTCAGGGCGGGAACGCAGCAGATCGAGGATATTGTAAAGCGCGAGTTTCCAAGGGCGGGAGTGCTCCGCATGGATATGGATACGACGAAGAAAAAGGACAGCCATGAGAAGATACTGTCTGCATTTTCTAATGGAGAGGCGGATATCCTGGTCGGCACGCAGATGATCGTCAAGGGCCATGATTTCCCTAATGTCACGCTGGTCGGCATCCTTGCGGCTGATATGTCCTTGTATTCCAATGATTACCGCTCCGGCGAACGTACCTTTGAGCTGCTTGTACAGGCGGCAGGCCGGGCAGGACGGGGGAAGCTTCGGGGCGAGGTAGTGATCCAGACCTACAGTCCGGAGCATTACAGTATCCGCATGGCGGCAAAGCAGGATTATGAGGGCTTCTATGAGGAGGAGATACGCTACAGGGAGCTGATGGGATATCCGCCGGTCAGCAATCTTCTGGCGGTCCTGATGACGGGGATGGAGGAAGAGCATCTGGAGCTTGCAGCAGGATATTTAAAGAGCTTTGCAGTGCGGGCGGACCGGGAGAAGCGGCTTCAGATCATCGGGCCTGCAAGCCCTTATGTGAGCAAGGTTAATGATGAGCATCGCAGGATCCTGTATCTAAAATGCGGGGAGAAAGAAAGCCTTATTGAGATAAAAGATCTTCTGGAGCAATATATTGAGATGAACAGAGGTTTTGACCGGATAAAGATACAGTTTGACCTTAACCCGATGGGAGTGTTTTGAAATAGATTTTATATAGTATTAGGAGGAAATGTCATGGCGTTAAGAAAGATCCGTGAGATAGGTGAGGAAGTGCTGACTAAGAGCTGCAAAGAGGTTACGAAGATGAATCTTCGTACGAAGCTTTTGATCAATGACTTGTTTGATACGATGTATGAGGCGACGGGCGTGGGTCTGGCTGCCCCGCAGGTAGGGATTTTAAAAAGGATCGCGGTGGTGGATGTGGGCGACGGCCCGATCGTGCTGATTAACCCGGAGATTATCGAGCGGGACGGCGAGCAGACCGGCGAAGAAGGGTGCTTAAGCGTGCCGGGGAAATATGGTATCGTGACAAGACCCAATTATGTGAAGGTGAAGACACTGACGGAGAATATGGAGGAAGTCATCATCGAGGGCGAGGAGCTTCTTGCGCGGGCGCTCTGCCATGAGATTGAGCATCTGGACGGCAAGTTATATGTGGAGCTGGCAGAAGACGGGCTTCATGATGTGGAGGATGAAAAGGAGTAGCGTATGAGAGTGATATTTATGGGAACGCCGGATTTTTCTGTGGGGACGCTGAATGCCCTGGCGGAGGCGGGACACGACGTGGTTCTCGCGGTCACGCAGCCGGATAAGCCGAAGGGACGCGGCGGGAAATACCAGCTCACCCCGGTGAAGGAAGCTGCGATAGGGCGCGGGATTCCGGTGTTCCAGCCGAAAAGGGTCAGGACGCCGGAATGTATCGAAGAGTTGAAAAAATATAAGGCGGATATCATGGTCGTCGTCGCTTTTGGCCAGATCCTCCCGAAGGAGATCCTGGAGATGACACCTTACGGGTGCGTGAATGTACACGCGTCCCTCCTTCCGAAGTACCGCGGAGCGGCGCCGATCCAGTGGGCGGTGATCAACGGGGAAAAGGTGTCGGGAGTCACGACGATGCAGATGGATGAAGGGCTTGATACCGGGGATATGCTGCTTAAGACAGAGATTGTCTTAGATGAGAAGGAGACCGGGGAGAGCCTTCATGACAAGCTGGCGGCGGCGGGAGCGAAGCTTTGCGTAGAGACGCTTAAGGCGCTTGAGGAAGGGAGCGTGGAGCCTAAAAAGCAGGGGGAAAGCCCGACAGAATACGCAAGGATGCTGGATAAGAGCCTTGGAAATATTGACTGGAATGATTCGGCTGTGTCTATTGAAAGGCTGATGCGGGGATTAAATTCATGGCCGGGCGCTTATACAGACTGGAATGGAAAAGTTATGAAACTGTGGACTGCAGATGTATACATGTCGCAGGAAAAGGCGGAATGTGAAACCGGCAATGCAAAAAAGATTGTTCCCGGTACAGTCATTAAGGTGGAAAAGGATGGTTTTTATGTACAGACCGGTGAGGGGTTACTTAAGGTAACAGAGCTTCAGATTCCCGGTAAGAAAAAGATGGATGCGGCAGCTTTTCTGAGAGGGTATAAGCTTCAGGAGGGCGAGATATTAAGAAAAATAATATACGGGTAGTATTAAGTGGGAAGCTTATTAGCGTTTCCCACTTTTTTTGTACACAAAAGAAAAAGACCAGAGTTTGTATAGAAGGATGAAGTTGTGAGCGAAAAAAATAATGAATATGACGGGAAAATTATAATAAAAGTCAGAAATTAATTAAAAAAGCGAATATAAAACTAAAAATATATTGACTAAAACGCAGAAGATTGTTATTATTATAACTATTAACAAACCGTGGTTTCTAAAAATGAACGGAGGTAAAAATATGGTTTATACTGAAATATGTAATACGATTTGGATGTTTTTGTGGGTGGGGTTATTGTTGCTTGCAGTCGTTTTACAATGTCTTGTATTTATGAAAAAGGCATGGAATCACGGAAAAGAGATCGGACTTAAGCCGGCGTAGATGAAAAAAGGATTGACAACAGGGATTTCGGCCAGCATTATGCCGACATTGCCTGTATTGATGGTTCTGCTTTCTCTGATGCCTCTTTTGGGGATTCCGCTTCCCTGGCTTCGCCTGTCGATTATTGGATCGGCATATTATGAGACTTATGCTGCGTCTACAGCGCTCGGATGTCTTGGCGAGACTTTGCAGGTAAATGGATACAGTGTGGATGGCTGGGTGGCGGCAGCATGGGTTATGACAGTGGGCGGAAGCGCAAGCGTACTTTGGTCTTCACTGGCAACGAAACCGATTTCTATGATTTACGAGCGGGCTGAAAAGGTTGATATGAGATTAGTGCTCTCGATCGGGAGCGGATGTCTTGCAGGGGTTATGGCGTATGTTTCTGTGTCATATGGATTTAGCGCGATGTCAACGAAGGGTATAGTATTCTGTATCAGTTTTGCGACAGGGGCACTGTTGGTATATATACATAACCGGAGACCAAAAGCAAAGTGGATGTCGGATTACCTGATGACGATTAGTATGCTTGTTGCCATGATAGCGGCCTGTATAATATTTTAGGAAAGGAAGTGGAGAGGATGAAGGAACAGTCAGGTTATCAGAGATGGATTCATAAATTTGGGATTATATCAAGTCTTTTACTGTTTGTGGCAATGACGGCGTTTCCTGTTACTATAAGTGCTGTTTACGGACTTTGGCCGGACTTTAAGGCGCTTTGGCCGGGATTTGTGGCTGTCATTCTGCTAATGGCTCCGTATTGGCCGGCAGAAACGATTGGATATATGTCTGTAATGGGGCCGGGCGCTTTGTATATGTCATATATAACAGGTAACGTTACAAACTTAAGAATGCCCGCGACAGTCGGAA
>Ga0137306_102521_pt1 | contig 15129 bp, 17 predicted proteins | sample Inofroosms_March_FD_97187 | JGI IMG/M metagenome (GOLD analysis project Ga0137306, IMG submission 97187) | Mouse cecal microbial communities from Vienna, Austria - N-Acetylneuraminic and N-Acetylglucosamine D2O microcosms_March | ecosystem: Host-associated > Mammals > Digestive system > Large...
CCCTCCGTTTAAAGAGACACAGAATTATGTGAAGCGTGTGCTCGAGTACGCTGGAGAGGACTTTAATATCAACCAGAGCGTGAATGTGCAGGCGGCGGATGGCAGCGTTCAGGAACAGGCTGATACGGCGGTTCAGACGCTGGGGTCAGCAAGCGACGACCTGTGCAAGATGTTCGTCCAGCTGATGCAGCTCCAGATGCAGCAGAAGCTCCAGAGCATACTGGACGTTGATGGAGATGAGAACAGCAGTGCCAGTACCTTTTTATAAATATTATAAATATGTTTTGATATGGATTGTTTGTGAAATATATGGAATGATCGCACATAAAGGTTGACAGGAAAAAAGAGAAGTAATATACTTTATTAGTGTATTTTTCTGCTATTTTAAGACATTTTGAGGCGGAGGACAACGAAAATAGATGTTCTGTTTTGCCTTATAAATAAGAACAAACTAAGATTAAGATCAAACTAAGATAAGGAATGGTGAGATGATGAATCAGATTTTTGGAAATGGCATTCTTGTTTCGGAAAAATCGCTGGATTTTTTGTGGAAGAAGCAGTCGGTCACTTTAGGGAATATTGCTAATGTCGATACGCCGGGATATAAAGCGAAATATGTGACGTTCGAAGACATGTTCCGGGCCAAGCTTAAAGGGGCGTCGGGTGACGGAGCGGCAGTCAGGCAGGCGACCGGCTCTGCGAGATGGCTGATCGAGGAATCGGAGACGGAGACTGCCCGCATGGATGGCAATAACGTAGTTGCGGATGCGGAGATGTCGGAGCTGACTAAATCGGCTCTGCAGTATCAATTTGCGCTCAGGTCTGTGAACGGCGAGATATCAAGGCTGTCTTCGGTAATTAAGGGCTGATCAGGCGTCATAACATAGCAAATATAAAGCATCAAGGAGGATAAAGAGACATGGCGACGGAATTCATTACGCCGATCCAGCCGTTACAGTTCGGCGCCGGCGGAATCACAACTAAGAATTCGATTGTAGAGGAAGGAACTGCCCTGTTCAAGGACATTTTTTCGGATGCGATACAGAATGTGAAGGACTCACAGAAGAATCTGGAGGATAAGCAGTATCTTCTGGCGACAGGCCAGATCGATGATGCGCACACGATACCGATAGCTTTATCAGAGGCTCAGTTATCTGTGGATCTGCTTGTTCAGTTGCGCAATAAAGCAGTAGAGGCTTATAACGAGCTGATGCGTATTTCCTTATAAAATTATAGATGGGACAGACTGACCAATGAAAGAGAAGCTGAATGCAGGAAAAGAATATCTTGCGAACCTGAGCAGGAAGACGAAGATCATCGCTGCAGGCGTACTTGCAGCCATCGTTGTCGGCGCGGTCATCATCACTGTGGCGTTGAATCACAAGGATTATGTGACGCTTTTTACGAATGTGACTGAGGATGAGACGACCGAGATCCTGGCGAAGCTGCAGGAGATGCAGGTACAGTATACATCTGACGGCTCGGGCAATATCAAGGTGCCGTCAGACGTGGCGGATACTACCAGGGCGCAGCTTGCGCAGGAGGGGTATCCGAAGAGCGGTTTTACATATGACGTATTTACGAATAATGCGGGTGGTATGACCACGGATATGGAGAAGCAGACGTATAAATTATATGAGCTGCAGAACCGTATAGGGGCGACCGTGCGGCTGTTCGACGGGGTGAAAGATGCGAAGGTCACGATCGCCCTCGGCGAGGAGAGTAAGTATGTGCTGACGGATGATGAGGCGGATTCTGATGCGCCGAGTGCATCCGTAGTTGCGATTATGAAGGATGGTGGTTCTCCGACGGCCAGACAGGCTGTGGGTATCCAGAGGCTGGTGGCGCAGAGCGTGCCGAATATGAAGATGGAGAATGTCACCGTCCTGGACGGGAATGGAATTATCGTTTCTGATTCTGACGGCGGCACGTCTTCGGGGGAAGAGGGGCAGGAGCTGTCGAAGCTTATTGAAGCGCAGCTTGCCCAGAAAGTAATCCATGTACTGGAGCCGTTCTACGGCGAGGACAATATCAGAGTGTCAGCCAAGGGTACGGTGAACATGGAGAAGATCATCCGGGAATCTACGACATATACGACACCGGAAAAGATCGATGAGGAAGACAAGACGGGGATTCTTTCCAAGGACACCGGCTCAAGAGAGAGCGGCGACGACGGGGCCGGCGCCAATGGTGTCGTAGGTACGGAGACGAATTCGGATATATCACAATATACAGCCAATGCTAACCAGAATGGAAATGGTTATGCGAGCGAGAGCTGGACGAGAGATTACCTGGTAAACCAGATTAAGGAGCAGGGCGAGATAGATACAGGAGTCCTCCAGGACGTGACGGTATCTGTTGCGATCAACGGCAGGACGCTCGGCGACCTTACGACCAATAAACTACAGGAACTTGTAGGTAATGCGGTGGGTATTGCCCCAGAGGACCGGATCGATAAGATCGCCATCGCCAATGCGCCGTTCTACGCGGATCAGGAAGCACAGCAGAAAACTGCGATGGAGGTCCTGACAGAGACGCTCAAGGATAACCTGCTCTTTGTGATCATCGGGGGTATCGCATTGCTCCTGCTGCTGCTTGCACTGTTCATCTTACTGAAGAAGCGCAAGAAGAAACAGGAAGAAGCGGAGGCGGAGATGCTCGAAGAGATTCCGGAGGAACTGCCGGAAGGCGAGCTTGCGGAAGGAGAAGGCGAAGGCGAGGAAGAAGATTCCCTGACGCCAGAACTTCTGAATATCCAGAACGAGAGAAGTCAGGAGCTGCGTGAGAAGGTAAGAGCATTCGCGGATGAGAATCCGGAGCTTTCAGCCCAGATGCTTAAGATCTGGCTGCGCGGAGGTGATGAGGATGGCGATTAATGTAAACGGGACGCTGGTGCCGGAGCAGAAAGCGGCGGCAGTAGTAATTGCGCTTGGAACCGATAAAGCTTCAAAGTTATATCAATATCTGAGCAATGAGGACGTGGAAAAGCTTACGCTGGAAGTGGCAAAGCTTGGTCATATCGAGGCGGAGCAGACGGAGCAGATTCTTGATGAGTTCTACAAGACCTGCCTGACACAGAAGGTTGTGACGGACGGCGGTCTTGAGTATGCCAGAGCAGTATTAGAGAAGGCATACGGCGAGAATATGGCGACGGAGCTTCTGCAGAAGGTGTCCAAATACCTGAAGAACCGTTCCTTTGATTTCATCGAGAAGGCGGATGTGAAGAATCTTTTCTCCATCCTGCAGCATGAGAGGGCGCAGACGATCGCGCTCGTCCTCTCTTATGTGGAATCCGATAAGGCGGCGTCCGTGATCGCGGAGCTGCCGGAGGAGAAGCGTATTCAGGTTGTTAAGAGTATCGCGATGATGGACAGCGCTTCACCGGATGCGATCAAGATCGTAGAGCAGCAGCTCAGAAGCAGATTTGATAACGTTCTTACTACCGACTTCACCAGTATCGGTGGTATTGATTACATTGCGGATGTCATGAACCACATGGACAGAAGCAACGAGAAATACATTTTCGACGAGATGGGCAAGGACGATCCGGAACTTGCGGAGACGATCAGAAAGAAGATGTTCGTATTCGAGGATATCCTTACTATGGACAACAGATCTATCCAGCGTTTCATCAGGGATTGCGATATGAAGGATGTTGTGTACTCGCTGAAAGGAGCAGGCGAAGAGATTCTGGCTGCTTTCTATTCCAACATGTCCAGCCGTATGGCGGAGCAGGTCAGGTCAGATCTGGAGGTTACAGTCAATGTAAAGCTGCGTGATGTAGAAGATGCGCAGTCACGTATCGTTGGTGTTATCCGGAAGCTTGAAGAGGAAGGCGAGCTGGTAATCAACAAGGGCGGAAAGGACGAGATCATTGTATAGAGTAGTGAAGACATCGCAGGCGCCGGAGGAGATACAGAGCACCTTCGAATATCCGTTGTTTGATGTGAAGAGAGAGATTGAGAACATTCTGGAAGCGCAGGACGATATAGACGCTGCGGAGACCGAAGAGCCTTCAGAGGAAGAATTGCGGAAAGCAGAATGGCAGCGTCAGATGGATGAAATGATGCTGCAGGCAGAGAAGGTTCTGGAGAATGCCAGAGAAACCGCAGAGAGGATTAAGAATGAGGCTTACGAGGAAGGTCTTGAGGCCGGCAGGAAAGCCGGCTATGAAGAGGGCTTCCGGGAAGGCGAGGCCGAAGGTCTTGACAATTACCGTAAAAAGACTGTGGAGCTTGAGGATATGCTGGCGTCATGCATCGTCGATGTGGAAGCGCAGAAAGCGAAAACTCTTGAAAAATATATGGATGATCTGAAAGAAGTGTCTCTAGCTATCGGAGAGAAGATTGTCAGAACCAGTCTCCGCTCTAATGCCAGAGTGATCGAACGGATGATCCTGGCAGCTACGGAGAAGCTGAAAAAGAGCGCGTGGGCCAAGATCTATATCGGCGCCACGCAGGAGATCGGGCGCGATATCAGCGCTGACCCGAGATTCCTGCAGGAGCTTGGCAATCTCTCTGATACGGTGAAGATCATCATCATGGAGGGCGAAGAGCCGGGAACATGTATTGTCGAACGCCCGGATGAGATTATCGATGTGAGTGTAGGAACACAGCTTGAGAACATACGTGAGATTATGAACAATGCCAGATTGTAAAGGAGCTTGGAAAGTATGCTTAAAGAACTGCCGGGGAAGATTCTGAATGCCGAGACGATCAGTTATATCGGAAAGATAGAGAATATCACCGGGATGTCGATGCAGGCATCCGGCAGCAATACAAGTATCGGCGATATCGTCCTGATCTACAACGAGAAGCAGAAAAAGGAAATTCCGGCGGAAGTTGTAGGATTCCGTGATGACAAGGTACAATTAATGGCATATGAGAATATTAATGGTATTGGGTCGGACAGTTACGTGCGCAATACGAGAAAGCGGCTGAAGATTCCGGTGGGGGAATTTCTGAGGGGCAGGATCATCGATGCACTTGGACATCCGATAGACAATAAAGGGGCATTTGAGTCGGGCAAATATTACTATGTAGAGAGTCCCAATATTAATCCCCTTGACAGGCCGCCGATACGTGAGACGCTTGAATTTGGCGTCAAGGCCATCGACGGGCTTAACACCATAGGCAAAGGACAGCGTATCGGTATATTTGCCGGAAGCGGTGTGGGCAAGAGTACCCTGATGGGTATGATCGCCCGGAATGTAAAAGCAGATATCAATGTAATCGCCCTTGTCGGAGAGCGTGGAAGAGAGGTTCTGGAGTTCGTAGAGCGGGATCTGGGACCAGAGGGAATGAAGCGTTCAGTGCTAGTCGTGGCTACGTCTGACCAGCCTGCGATGCTCAGGATGAAGTGTCCGATGGTGGCGACTACGATCGCAGAATATTTTAAAGACCAGGGTAATGATGTTCTGTTGATGATGGATTCGCTGACACGTTTTGCCATGGCACAAAGAGAGATTGGGCTGGCAACCGGAGAGCCGCCGATTGCCAGGGGATATACACCTTCGATCTATGCGGAGTTCCCAAAGCTCCTTGAGCGGAGCGGAAATTTCGATAGTGGTTCTATTACTGGGGTATATACCGTATTAGTAGAAGGAGACGATACGAATGAACCGATTGCCGATACTGTGCGCGGTATCCTTGACGGACATATCGTATTGAGCCGTAAGCTTGCCAATTCCAATCATTATCCGGCGATAGATATCAACGCGAGTATTTCCCGTCTGATGTCGTCCATTGCAGCACCGGAACATAAAAAGCTGGCGGGCAGGCTCAGGGATTTGTACAGTCTGTACACGCAGAACGAAGACCTGATTTCCATCGGGGCGTACAAATCCGGAACAAATCCGGAACTGGACTACGCGATCTCTAAGATCAAGCAGATCAACCAGTTTCTTATGCAAAGCGTAGAAGAACCATGTACTGTAGACGAGACAGTAAAGATTTTGCAGGAAATGTTCGATAAATAAAGACCTTGGGGGACATTACAGTGAAAAAGTTTGCATTTGCGCTTGACAAGGTACTTAGTTATAAACGTCAATATGAAGACAGCATCCGCAACGAGCATGCGGCGATCATGCACGAGATCAGGGTTCAGGAGGAGATGTTTCAGGAACTGAGCGACAAGGATGTGGAGATCAGACAGCAGATGAAGAGAGAGCAGGAGGAAGGGTGCCAGATCCTCAGGATACATACCTATGAGAATTATCTGGAATATCTGAAAGGCGAGATGTTCCGAGTGACCCAGAGGCTTAAGAGCCTTAGAGTACGCGAGGAAAAGAAACGCAAGGAGCTGATTGCGGCAAAGACAGATACGACGTCCCTTGATAAGCTTAAAGAGAAAAAGCTGGAAGAATATAATAGAGAAGTTCAGAAAGAACAAGAACAGCTCGTGGAAGAATTTGTAAATCATGGGCTGATTGTCGCGCGATAGTAATTTCTGATTTACAGATTACTATAAAATGTTATATAATAAAAGAGACAGATTAACATTTGTCTTTTTGGAAAAGAAAGGAGGTAATAAACATGGTGAGCAACATTGTGGACGCTATGAAAGGAACAAGCGGTTCAAAGGTTTCGCAGGCACAGAAGAGTAAGAAGACTTCGTCTAAGGATAAGTCGGATTTCGGCCAGGCGCTGACCGATGCGGCGGGAGCGGCTAATTCAGCCAACAGCCAGGCAGAACGTCAGAACTACGACCAGAAGGAAGCTTCTGCTGCGGAGAAGGGACCAGAAGGTGTTGCAGCGGTACAGGAGAGTCCGAATCAGCAGGTGATGCTGGCGCCTGAGGGTATGGAAGGTCAGGATCATGCGCTCATGGGCCTTGTGCAGGGAGCAGAGAGCAGCCAGACAGCAGAAGGCGCGGAAGCGCTCTGGGGCCAGAATATGGCAGAAGCGGTCAAAGGAGCTGATGCGGTATCAGCGGCGGATGTACGCGGAAAGCAGACAGAAGCTTTAGATCATCTGACAGGTTCAGGAGCGGTGAAGGATTTGCCTCAGGAAGCTGTGGCAGAAGCCGAGATGACGGTGAATCCGGAGGAGCTTGCAGCGAGGATGAATATCCCGGAGAACCAGGCTGATGCTAAGGGTCAGCAGACTACTGCAGATTCGGGCGGTAAAGCAAGTGGTGTGGAGCCGGTGAAAGAGGAGACTAACGTTGTAGATGTCAGGGCGGAAGCAGCGGCTGATAAGGCAGGCATGTCCTATATACAGCAGCAGGGAAGCAGCGACAGCGGCGTAGTAGAGGCCCAGGTAGAGGTTACCGGTACAGGCGAGATCAAGCCTGAGTATACGAATATGCTCAAGGATATTATCGCGAAGCAGCTTAGCAGCGGCAGGCAGGAACTAGAGATCAGTCTGACACCGAAGAACTTAGGCACACTTTTAGTCAAGGTGGCAGTCGAAGCCGGAGAGACGACAGTATCGATCATCTGTACTAATGCTAAGGCGATGCAGGCGATGTCCAGCAAGGCGGCAGAGCTTGGCCGGATGCTTGAGGGTACTCTCGGTGATAAGATGGACGTTGTGGTGGAGGATAAGAATAATCAGGAATCTCATTTTTATGATGAGGGGCGCAACGACACCGGAGCGCAGGCGCAGAAAGAAGAGCAGGAGCGCAGGCATGAGGAAAGCCGCAGAAGGATGGAACAGGAATCAGGTTCCGCAGATTTTTTGCAGCAGCTTAGATTAGGTCTTGCATAAAAGCAGAAAGAGGATAATAAGATGACGGTGGGAAAGGAGAGAAGATATGCCAGTAGATGGAATTAATACCTTAGCTGCACAGAATACAACAGCAACTAATGGTTATACAAGAACAGATGCAACACAGAAAGCAGATGTCTATAAGAGAAATAATGTATCAGCGACGACAGAAGAGCTGACCATGACGGATTTCTATAAGCTGATGGCAGCGCAGATGCAGTATCAGGATCCGGATAACCCGATGGATACGTCAGAGCTGATGTCAACAATGGTTCAGTCCAAGATGATCACGGCGATGGCGCAGATGACATCGACCAGTATGATCACATATGCGACATCCATGCTTGGAAAGGAAGTAAGGGTTGCAGAGGTAGACAGCCTGGGACGCGGAACCGGCGAGTATACAAAGGGGACGATTACCGGAGTTTCTCTTGCGGGAGAAAGCCCGACAGTATTTATCGGAGATAAAGAGTATACGATGTCACAGATTATGTCTGTCGGCGATGTAAAGCTTCAGGATGAGGTTAACAAAGGTGAAGAAGACGATAAGACAGAAGGCGAAGACACGACAGGCGGAAGTGATGAAACTTCCAAAGACGAGTCGGTTTAAGCAAGTAAAACAGCCCTTATAGGCGTGTAAACGGAAAGGCGGTGGAGAGGCGATGGGTGTTCCAAAGATTACAAATGTATCGAATATATCTGAATTAAAGCTTTCTCATCAGCTAAACGTACCGGGGAAGACAGGTTCCGCCAGCTTTGCGGATTCTCTGCAGGCAGAGTATGACAAGAGCGGAGTACAGTTTTCCAAGCATGCCGCGCAGCGTATGCAGTCCCGCGGTATGGAGGTGACGCCGGGACTTCTCAGCAATCTGAATCAGGCTGTACAGCGGGCCAGGGACAAAGGCTCTAAGGATGCAGTGCTGATTGGTGATAAGAGCGCTTTTATCGTGAATATCCCGAATAACACGGTTATCACGATGATGACGGAGAGAGAGATGAAGGAGAATATATTTACCAATATCGACAGTGCCGTTTTATTCTAGCCGGACCACATGTGGAGGCAAAGGGCGTTTTGTCCGATTGACAGGCGCCGTGACGGTACACAGGTTTAACAGAAAGGAAGTATAAGCATATGGTCAAATCAATGAATGCAGCAATTGCAGGTTTAAAAGCACATCAGACAAGACTTGATGTAATAGGCAACAATATTGCGAACGTTAATACATGGGGGTACAAGACGAGGACAACGAACTTTAAGGATTCTGTATATACGAACCTGATCAATGGTCAGTCGGGTAATGCAGTGTTGGGTAACCTTGGTGGTATCAATGTATCGCAGCTCGGTTATGGTTCAGTTGTAAGTTCGGTAAGCGCGAACTTCGGAGCATCGAACGGTCAGTACACTGGAAATGATCTGGACTGTATGATTGACGGAACAGGATTCTTTATCGTAGGACCGTACCGGGATGCGGTCGATAATATTCAGGCGGTTGAGGGAGAAAATACAGAAGGACAGTTTAATATTGCGAACAGCGGTATGCTGCTTTCCAGAGTTGGTATCTTCACACCGGATGCTAACGGCTATCTGGTAGATGACAGTGGTAATTATGTATTTGGTTATATACCTGATAACCAGACGCCGAACGAGAACAATGTTGTGCCGATGAACTATGATAATTTGGTTCCGATAAGAATACCGGTTAATGAAGAGACCGGTGAAATGTATTCTATCTCATCATGGCGTATCGGACAGAGCGGTACGATCATTGGTACGGCGACCAACGGAGATATCGTTACGATCGGTCAGATTGCAGTTGCCTCTGTAGAGAACCCGAACGGCCTGAACCAGAAGACAGGTTACTACTACGAAGTAGGTAACAACGCAGGAAGATGTATCGCTATGCAGACGACGGCAGCGACAGGAAATATCAACAGCGGTTTCCTTGAGATGTCTAATACAGACATTGCAAGCGACTTTGCCGCGATGATTACCACACAGCGTGGTTACCAGGCAAACACAAAGATCATCACAGTAACAGACGAGATACTTGAACAGCTCGTTAATATGAAACGTTAACAGATATACATAAGCAATTGAGGAAGGCAGGATGAGACATCCGCCGTTCTGGCGGATGTCTCAGGACAGGAGGTTTCGGTTTGATTGTATTGACAAAACTGAATGGGGAATCCGTTACGGTAAACAACAGGCAGATTGAATATATAGAACAGATACCTGAGTCAAAGATAAACATGATGAACGGAAGGTATCATATCGTCAGAGAAAGCCCGCAGGAGATCATTGAGAAAGTGACCCGGTTTAATAAAGAAATTGTGAGCGGGATTAAGGTGGAGGTGTAATTACAGTATGGATCCGACAACAATTATAGGAGTAGTAGCCGGTTTTGGATTTATCTTATTCGGTATCATGTCAGGTGGAGAGCTTGGGAACTTCTGGGATCCGGGAAGCGTTCTCATCGTAATAGGCGGTACGTTCAGTGCCGTTATTGCAAGTTTCCCTCTTGACAAATTAAAGAAGATGGGAAAGCATATGACGAAGCTGATCTCAGGTAAGAAATATCAGCCGGAGCCGGTTATTGAGACGATTATTGAATATGCACAGATGGCAAGGAAAGACGGACTTCTTGTTCTTGAGGAGAAGGCGAATGAGCTGGAAGACCCATTCTTTAAAAAAGGAATTCTCTTGGTTGTAGACGCGATGGAGGCAGAAAAGGTTCGTGAGATCCTGGAGAATGAGGTCGGCAGCATGATCGAGCGTCATGATGGGGAAGTTGCCATCTATGAAAAAGCATCCAGTTATGCACCTGCATTCGGTATGATCGGAACATTGGTTGGACTGGTTAACATGCTGAAATCCATGGACTTATCCTCAGGATCGTCCAGTAACCTGGGTGTCAGCATGGCGACGGCGTTGGTTACGACCTTCTACGGATGTATCCTGGCTAACCTGCTTTTTGGACCAATTGCAAAAAAACTTCGTATCCGTAACGACGAAGAAGTAATATACAAACAAGTAATCATCGAAGGCGTTGTAGGAATTCAGGCCGGAGATAACCCGAAGGTGCTGAAAGAGAAACTGGTATCCCTGCTCCATCAGACGAACCAGCAGAAGATTCTGAATGGTGAAGAAGGCGGCGGGAAATCCAAGAAGTCTAAGAAATAGTAAACAGTTGGAGTGAGTATAGATGAAAAAGAGAAATAAGGCACCGGAGGAAGGCTCATCCTGGATGGATACATACGGCGATATGGTTACACTGCTTTTGTGTTTTTTCGTACTATTATATTCCATATCATCTGTAGACCAGGTAAAATGGGAAAACCTTGTTAAAAGTCTTAATCCGGACGCAGCCGAAGAAGTATCTCAGCTTGTTACCACAGAGACGCAGCCGGGCGACGACGATGTGCCGGGTACGACGGATCTTCCGAAGGACACTAACCGGGATGCAATCTATGAAGACGATCTGAACGATCCTCAGGAGAATACCGGAAGAAGTCCGGAAGAGCAGGAAGCGCTGGATGAGCAGTTCGACTCTCTGTATGAAAAGCTGCAGGATCTTAAGGAACTAGCCGATGATGCTACAGAAGTTGAAATTGCTAAAGGAGATGGGTATACATTTATCACATTTCGTGATAAAGTATTCTTTGACGGCGATGACTGGGTGATGAGAGATGACGGGAAGAAGATGATAGACCGTTTTGCTCAGATCATTAAGCCGAGTGCAAAGGCGATCGAGCAGATTCAGATTATCGGCCATACGTCTCAGGGAAGACCGGATAAGAAAAACAATATCAATACAGACCGAGAGCTGTCGGCTATGCGGAGCGCAGTTGTAACTGCTTATCTGCAGAAAAAGAATGTTATTGCCGCTGACCGGCTTTACAGCTCGGCTTTCGGGCAGCACCGCCCGATCGCATCATTTGATACGCCGGAAGACAGAGCAAAGAACCGGAGAGTGGAGCTTTTGATTACCAAGACAGGTAATATAGAGAATCAGCTTGATAAATATTACAAACAGGTATACGGCGACAATATTACTGAATAGAAGGAAATGTGAATCATTATGTCAGATGTATTATCACAAAGCCAGATAGACATGCTGTTGAATTCCATGAAGGAAGGTAATTCAGGAGCTGCCAAACCGGAAGAAAAAAAGCAAAAAGAGTATAAAAAGTATGATTTTTACAGCCCGAAAAAGTTCACAAGAGAAAGGCTTAAGATCCTTAAAGGTATTCATGACAATTATTGCAGGATTATCGTGTCTCAGTTGAACGGTATTTTGCGTATGAACTGTGAGATTGAGGTAATCTCTGTGGAAGAGCAGCGTTATCATGAGTTCGGGAACTCTTTGGGGGAGAATGACGTCATGGTACTTCTGTATATGAAGCTGCCGGATGATTCCAAGAATCCGCCGATCGTATTCCATATAAGCCAGCTTCTGGTGACCAACATGATCGACAGAATGCTGGGCGGTGAAGGGGATGCGTCAGAGCTTCCGGTGGAGTATACTTATACAGATATCGAACTGGCGCTTTATGAACGGCTGTTAGGGTATTTTTCCGGCGCGTTCAAAGACTCATGGAAAAATTATATTAACCTGTCAGTGGAAAACAGACGGCTTGAGCAGTCACCCAGCATGTTCCAGGAGATTGGGATGGATGAGACGATAGCGATCATCATGCTGGAAATGAAGATTCCCAATGCCAGCGGCTACATCAGCGTATGTATCCCAGGAAATCTTCTGACGAATATCTTCTCGATCATGGATAAGCGGCGCAATGTTGAAAGTGCTTATGACAACGGCATTGCCAACAGCAGGGAGATCATAATGGAGAAGCTGAGGAATTCTGCGCTTGACATGAAAGTTCAGCTTGGCACAGCGAAGCTGAGTTTCCGGGAGGTATATGGTCTCAAGGTGGATGATGTGATCGATCTGAACAAGAGTAAGGGTTCCGATGTAAGGCTGTATGTTGCAGGGCAGCCGTGGTATGACGCTAAGCTTGGCGTACATAAGAACAGTGTTGCCGTACAGTTGGATGAGAGGATCGAAAAAGAGGAGATTGAACCAACGACAGAAGAGCATGAGCAACCGGCAGAGGAAGTATTGGCAGAGTAAGTACCAGTGGAATAGGCCACTGTTACAATATATAAGTAATTAAAGTAAAAACAAGGAGAGAGGTGCTGAAATGGCTAAGATAATGGTAGTTGATGACGCAGCATTTATGCGGATGATGGTTAAGAATGCGCTTGCGCAGGGTGGATATACGGATGTGATTGAGGCCACAGATGGTCAGGACGCTGTAAAGACATACAGCGAGCAGAAACCAGAGCTGGTTCTGATGGATATCACAATGCCGAATATGGACGGTTTGGAAGCGTTGAAGAAGATTAAGGAGCTGGACAGCGATTCACAGGTTGTAATGTGTTCCGCTATGGGACAGGAAAGTATGGTTATTGAGGCAATTAAGTCTGGTGCTAAGGATTTCATCGTAAAACCGTTCAAACCGGAAAGAATTCTTAAGACAGTAACCGGCCTCTTGGAAAAATAGGAGGAACAGGTATGGCTTTTTTAAGTTCATTAGACATCAGTGCGTCAGGAATGACCGCACAAAGGCTGCGGCTTGATGTCGCAGCGCAGAATATTGCTAACATTGAAACGACTAGAACAGAAGAGGGCGAGACTTACCGCAGGAAAGTGGTAAGGTTCCAGGCCCAGGAAGAATCCTTCAGTTCTGTGCTGCGCCGTACCAGAAACGCAGGGCGCTCCGGGGAGCGCAACGGTGGAGTTATTGTGACTGAGATTGCCGAGGACCAGACAGATTTAAAGATGGTATATAATCCGGAACATCCGGATGCAGATGAAAATGGCTATGTAGCAATGCCCAATGTGGATTTGATTAAGGAAACTACGGACAGTATGGCGGCAACCCATTCTTATAATGCGAATATTACTGCGTTTAATGCAATTAAGCTTATGGCTCAAAAGGCCCTTGAGATTGGTCAGTAACGGCGTGAAGGGACCGAATGATGCCGGAAAGAGGGATAAGAAAAATGGATACTTACAATTTAAGTAATATGGAAATAGACGCCGTCGGTGAAATCCTTAATATCAGTCTTGGGGCCTCCGCGACCGCTGTTTCGACCATGCTGGACACCAGAGTAGATATCACGACACCGATAGTTAAGGTAAAGCGTAAGGACGAATTTGAATTTGCAAGTATTGAGCCGGCGGTTGGAGTACAGATTGGCTATGTGGAAGGGCTTGATGGAAGCAACATCATGCTGTTGAAGCGTATTGATGTGAAGGTAATCGTTGAGCTGCTGATGGGAATGAAGATTCCGGATGATCAGTTTGAGCTCGATGAGATGAATATCAGCGCGATCTGTGAGGTTATGAACCAGATGATGGGCGCTTCAGCGACGGCGCTGTCCGAGCTTCTTTCCAGAAGAGTTGATATTTCCACTCCTGTTTCCTTTGAGGTGGAGAGTCCGGAACAATTTAAAGAAAAATATTTTGCGGAAAATGATCAGATGGTAGTTATCCGGTTCAATCTGATGATTGCGGATAAGATGGAGAGTGAATTCCTGAATTTGATGCCGATTAGTCTGGCAAGGGAACTTGTATCAGGATTCTTCCCGGATGGGCTTTCGGGCGGCGAGGAGAGTGCACCGTCACCTGCTCCAGCTCCGACTCCGGCACCGCAGCCTCAGACGGCAGCACCGGCGGGGGGGGATGGCAACAAGATGATGTCGCAGGAAGAGATTGAGAAAATGTTAAGTGGAGGAGCAGCTGCAAGCACACCGTCACCGGCAGCGCCGGAAGCTTCAGGCAGTGACGGAGGTGTAATGTCACAGGAGGCAATTGAGCAGATGCTTAAAGGAATGCCTGAAGCCGGCGGGGCAGCGCCGCAGCCTGCAGCTCAGCCTGCACCAGCAGCATCGCAGCCAACGGCTCAGCCTGCACCAGCAGTTCAGCCGGCAGCAGCGGGGCAGATGCCGCAGGCTCCGGTATATGTGCAGCCGCAGATGGATCCGGCGCTCATGAACAATATGATGCAGATGATGGATATGATGCGTCAGTCTCTGGAACAGCAGCAGCAGCAGATCCAGCAGCTCAGGGAATCGGCTTCAGGGCCGAAGAAGCTCAGAGTGCAGTCAGCGCCGCAGCCTAATCTCAGTGCGAGTGAGGGAGCGGACGGGATAACAGACGAGAACCTTGACATGATGATGGATGTTCCGATGGAGCTTTCTGTTGAGATCGGAAGAACGACCAAGATGGTCAAGGATATTTTGGAATTGAATAAAGGCTCACTGGTAGTATTGGATAAACTGGCAGGCGAGCAGGTAGATTTGTATGTAAACGGACAATGTATTGCCAAAGGCGATGTTGTTGTCGTAGATGAT
>Ga0137306_102523_pt1 | contig 15123 bp, 15 predicted proteins | sample Inofroosms_March_FD_97187 | JGI IMG/M metagenome (GOLD analysis project Ga0137306, IMG submission 97187) | Mouse cecal microbial communities from Vienna, Austria - N-Acetylneuraminic and N-Acetylglucosamine D2O microcosms_March | ecosystem: Host-associated > Mammals > Digestive system > Large...
ATGGATGCAATAATAGCATAAAACCGATTATTTTCCGATAGAGTGGATAGATAAAGACGAAAGAAACGGGAGAGGGGCATATATGAAGCTGAAATGGGCGGTGGCCGCCATGACAGGGATTCTGTTGGACGTCCTGTGCATTTGGCTGGCTGCCATTATATAGTTCCAGGGATATGCGACCGGGACAGGGAAGACTTTTTGGGATTGCAAACTGGTTTATTGCGAATGAGACTGTAAAAGATATTTGCGACAATTAATAACAGGAATGAGATGAGGTGCAGGCATTGAACAACAGAGTGTATGAGTATGAGTCACTGATTTATGAAGCGGAGAAGAAAGGGGCGCTTATGTCATTTTTCCCTATGATATCAGGAAAGAGTTTGGACGGGGAAGGGTGAAGGTACATGCCACGTTTGACGGGGAACCCTATGATGGCAGTGTTGTAAATATGGGGGTAAAGAACGCTGACGGGAGTGTGTGCTATATTATCGGCGTGCGTAAGGATATTCGTTTCCGGATAGGAAAGCAGCCGGGGGACAGGGTTCTGGTGACGGTCAGAGAACGGGCATGACAGTGCCTGACAATTTACATGTTGTTCTGTAAAATCAATCATTAACCGGGATTTGTACTGCAGGTTTAGTCTGGAGGATATTATGAATATTGAACATTTGAAGGATAAGGGAGTTGATATTGCAGTCGTTTCCGGTGACGAGGTGGTAATTGCTGATACGCAGTCGGCTCTGGATTTGGCAATGACTGTGAAGTATGAGACAGGTGCGGAGCGGATTGATTCTGTATGGGAAGGCATCTCTTCTGGAGGTGCTTTTCTTTTGTCTTACAGGAAATACCGTGTCACGCTAACGCATGAAAGTATTTCCTGTGAGACAGAATAATTATGCGCACTCGCATGAATGGAATGATGTCGTTAAAGGGACCATGCCCGGCGCGTCAAAGTATCCAGGTCTACGGTCTGCTTCAGTCCGCGCTAAACGGACATCCACCGGATGTCCAGCGCCCTGAAAGTGGACCGTATCGTTCTCTTTTTTTATATAACTGGTGTCAGATGTAAAAATTTATGGTATCATAAAGGAAACAGAGAACCTGAGAATTATGGAGGTGTCAGAATAATGAAGTTAGCGGATATATCACATGGGCCGGACTGGATTGTATGGGCTGCATTCATCGTATTTGCAATACTTTCCGCAGTCTTAATTTCGGGACATGGAAGCGGACTGATTTCCGGTTATAATGTAGCCACAAAAGAAGAAAAAGCAAAATATAACGAAAAACGCCTGTGCAGAACAATGGGAACCGGAATGGCTGTAATAGCTTTTTGCATTCTTACTTCTGGTTTGTTTGAAAATGTGCTGCCGGCGAGTTTTGTATATGTCTTAATTGGCGTTATTATTACCGACGTCGTTATAATTCTCATTCTCAGCAATACAATTTGCAGAAAATGAGAATTTCCGGTTCATAACAGGCAGTTTTTGATGACTGTCCGGATAGTGGTTGACAAGCGGGAACAGTAACTTATATAATATTTGTAACATCAGGAAAAAGGGTTGAATATGCAGACTGAGACATCTCATATTTCAACTATGCAAGCAGGGGGTACATTGAAATGAAAAGCATTCGAACCAAAATCACTTTAAGTCTTATTCTGACGGTTCTGATTGGGCTGGTTACATCCGGAACTTCAAGCATCATGCTGAACTATAACAATACCATGTCCACAGTGGAACATATGATGAGCCAGACTGCAGTTCTGGCGGCAGGACGGGCGCAGCAGGAGCTGGCGGCATATAAGAACGTGGTCATGGAAGTCGGGTGTATTCCGCAGCTATCAGACCCGGAAGTGCCGGTGGAAGAAAAACAGGCCATTATCGACGAGCGCGTTTCCATGCATGGTTTTCAGAGAGGAAACATTGTGGGCGCGGATGGTATCAGTATCTTTGATGGAAATGATTACTCAGACCGTGAATATGTGCGGCAGGCCATGGACGGGAATATTTTTGTGTCAGAGCCTTTAATCAGCAAGATTACAGGTGAACTGTCCATTATGGTGGCAGCGCCTTTATATGACGGAGGAAATTATGGAGAATCCATTGTGGGCGTCGTATATTTTGTTCCCCACGAGACTTTTCTGAACGATATTGTATCCGCTATTCAGCTTGGTGAAAACAGCAGAGCTTACATGATTAATAAATCCGGCAACACAATTGCAGATATTACGCTTGATACCATTACGGTTCAGAATATAGAAGCGGAGGCACAGAACGACTCTTCACTGAAGGAACTGGCAGCGATTCATGCCGAAATGCGCCAGGGGAAAAACGGATTCGGAGAATATACAAGCGGAGAAGATAAGATGTTTGCGGCCTATGCCCCTGTGCTGGATACGGACGGCTGGAGTATTGCAGTGACCGCACCTCAGCTTAATTATCTGGCGTCCACGCGGGATGCAATGGTTATCAACATTGCAGTAATCGTGGTTTCCATACTGCTTTCCGTTATTGTTGCTCTGACCCTGGCACTCAATATCGGTAAACCGATGAAAGCCTGTGTAAACCGCATGAAGCTCCTGGTAGAGGGCGATTTGGACACGCCAATGCCCAGGATTAACAACAGAGATGAAACAGGCGTGCTTGTGAAATCCACCGAAGCCCTGGTAGAAGGGCTGTGCACGGTTATCAACGATATCAGTTATCTGCTCAACGAGATGGCAAACCAGAATCTGGATGTCCATACGGAACATGAAGAAGTATATGTGGGCAGTTTTCGGAATATTCTGCTCTCCATGCGGAATATGAGAGTGGAACTGAGCGGCGCCATGCGTCAGGTAAACCATTCTGCCGAGGAGGTGGCGAATGCCAGCAACCAGTTATCCTCAAGTGCGCAGACACTCAGCCAGGGAACTACGGAACAGGCCAGCTCGGTACAGGAACTGGCAGCGCGGGTCAGCGTGATTTCTGAAGAAGTTAAAAATACAGCCAGCGGAGCGCTGGATGTGAGAGGCCAGACCCATCAGACCGGCGAAGAAGTATTCCTGTGTAATCAGAAAATGCAGAATCTGGTAGATGCCATGGAAAAGATTCAGAGCAGTTCCGAGGAAATTGAAAAGATTCTTAAGACAATAGACGATATTGCATTCCAGACCAATATACTTGCGCTGAATGCAGCAGTGGAGGCAGCCAGAGCGGGAAGTGCGGGAAAGGGATTTTCTGTTGTTGCCGAGGAAGTACGCAGTCTTGCCGGTAAATCTGCGCAGGCGGCTAAAAATACATCGGAACTTATTGCCAATTCTACGGATGCGGTACATATCGGTACGGAAATTGCTCAAAATACAGCAAATGTCCTGCTGGGCGTCGTAAACAGTATTCAGTCTGTGGTTGATTCCATAGACCATATTGCAATCGTATCCAATGAGCAGTCAGAGTCGGTTGAGCAGGTTTCCGAAGGTATCAATCAGATTTCGGTTGTTGTACAGAGCAACAGTGCTACCGCCGAGGAAGGAGCAGCCGCCAGTGAACAGCTTTCCGCTGAGGCTGCCTGTCTGAAAGAACTGGTAGAACAGTTTACCCTTGCTTCAGAATAGCGGTAAATGCCGGAACGCTGACTCTTTCACTGATAAGTTTTTCGCTGAAAATATTTCCTGAGACTGATGGAGGAAAACAGTATGAACTGGGAAGAAGCCAGAGAAATCATAGAAGAAGTAAAAAAGAGAACCAGGACTTATGCATATTCCCTGGTCATTGACCCCGAAACGAAACCGGATTTGTCGGACAGTAAGTTCGGCGGCCTGCCCTGGTGGGATATGGAGAAAGAATATCCCACAGACAGCGAAGGCAGGAAACTGATGCTCCTGGCCCAGATTAATCTGGAGCAGATGTTTTGGAATCCGGAGGGGGACGAGCTGCTCCCGGAAACGGGAATGCTGCAGTTTTTTATCGCATTGGATGATGTATACGGGATGGATTTTGATGAACAGGATGCCCAGAAGAATTTCAGGGTGGTTTATCATGAGACCGTAAATGAACAGGTGACGGAAGAACAGGTCAGAAGTCTGGGAATTCCGTCATGTACAGATGATAATCCGGATGAATTTTCGCCCATCTTCAGGGAAGTGGCTCTGAAAATAACCGGAGAACAGGTGTTTATGGGAGGAGAAGATTATCGGTTTGTCACGCTCTTTCGGGATATTGCTCAGGAAAAATTCGGAAAACAGTGTGAAGGCCAGTCCCTGTATCAGATTCTGGACGGTGAGGCCCGGAAAAAAGTATGGGAAGAATTTTCAAACGAAAATCACTGGCTGCTGGGCTATCCTTATTTTACCCAGACAGACCCAAGAGAGTATGAGGAAAGGTATCGCTATTACGATACCCTGCTGTTCCAGATGGATTCCGATTACGGCGGGGATGAGGATTATATTTTATGGGGAGACGCAGGGGTGGCCAATTTCTTTATTAACCGGGAAGATTTGAAAAAGAAGGATTTCAGCAAAGTCCTGTACAACTGGGATTGCTGTTAAAGGATGCAAAATGAAAGAGCGTATAAAAAAATACCTGCCTGCGGCCGGAACATTACTGGTGATATGTCTGCTGGGCTTTCTGGCAATCTGGCTCAAAAAAGAGAAAGAACAGCCTGAGGTGAGGGAAACGGTAAATATCTATACAGATAAGAAAAGTCTGTATGCAGGTTCGGCAAACTGGCTGGAGCAGAATTTATCTGAGGAAGACAGGCAGGCAATGGTACGGGCATTTACCATTTATGAACAGAAAGTTCATACGTTTCTGCAGGGGCCGAAGTCCTGGAGCGAAGGAATTCCCTGGTCAGGAGAATGGTGCCAGTTCAGTGTAGAAGGAAACCCTTTTGGAGGATTCGGGTGCGGCCTGTGCTGCATGGCCAATATCTATAATACCTTATCTCCCTATGAAGTTTCCCCCTGGGATATGTTTGAATATGCAGTCTCATCTTCCTCTTATGCGCCGGATGGAAGGTATGGGGCCATAGACTGGAAAGAAATGCGGCATGTTCTGCGAAAATGCGGCGTGAGATGTAAGCTGTACCGAAAACCGGAAACCTATGAAATGTTCCAGGAACAGATGAAAACATTAAAATCAGCGGTAGTGCTGATTACCAGTGCGGAGGATGACACTTACTGGCAGAATACCCCCGGACATTATGTGAATATCTGGCTGTATCAGGAAGAAGATGATACGGTATTTCTGGCGGAGCCGGGAAATCCAGAAAATAATCGTTCCAGAATTCCCCTTCGCTATATTTATGATGCATTGAAAACAGTCAGCAGATTTCAGTATCTGGCGGTAGAAGGTTATCTGGAAGAAGACAACCAGTGGAAAGCTCACGGAATTGATGAGAACTGGAACCGTCCTTCAGAATTGCAGTGAGATGGGAGTAACATATGAAGAAAAAATGGATTATGACGGCTGCCATAATTATTCTGGCAGCACTGACCGGTGGATGTCAGAACAAATCCTCCGGCAGCAGGAAAACAGAAACTTCTGACAACCGGCAGGAAACCACCGATACAAAGCAGGAAGGCGTCGTAGACCTGCTTGTATGGGGAGGAGAAGAAGACGAAGCACTCTTACAGGAAATGTTTACAGACTTTCAGGAGGCATACAAAGACCAGGCAGAATTTGAAATTACTTTCGTAGCGGAAAGTGAATCAACCTGTAAAGATACTCTGATGAAAGATCTGGAAGAAGGGGCAGATGTATTTGCCTTTGCAGATGATCAGCTGAACACACTGGTAGCTGCCGGAGCATTGGAGCCTGTGGAACAGGCAGAACAGATAAAGGCGGCGAACTCCCCGGAATCGGTGGCGGCAGCCTCAGTGGGCGATACCCTGTATGCATATCCCATGACAGCGGATAACGGGTATTTTTTTTATTATAACAAAAAATATTTTTCTCCGGAGGACGTGGCTTCCCTGGATAAAATGCTGGAAATTGCAGCGGCAAATAATAAGAAGATTACCATGGACTGGTCCTCTGCCTGGTATGTATATACTTTCTTTGGAAATACGGGGCTGGAGGTAGGGCTGAACGAAGACGGGATTACCAATTACTGTACCTGGAACGGAACAGAAGGCCCTGTGAAAGGTGTGGACGTTGCAAAGGCAATGGCAGACCTGGCAGCCCATCCGGGATTTGCGCTGCTGAGCGACAGTGATTTTATGACAGGTGTGCAGAACGGCAGCGTAATAGCAGGGATTAATGGCGTATGGAATGCGGTAGGCGTGGAAAAAGCCTGGGGAAATGATTACGGAGCCGCAAAACTTCCGGTCTATAACTGCGGAGAAACGCAGATTCAGATGGCCTCTTTTTCCGGATATAAACTGGCCGGGGTCAATGCTTATTCCAGACATCATGACTGGGCAGAAAAACTGGCGGAGTGGATTACCAGAGAGGAGAACCAGAGAATCCGTTTTGAAAAGCGGGGACAGGGCCCTTCCAATATAAAAGTGGCGGAATCAGAGGAAATTCATGCTTCACCGGCAATTACCGCCCTGCTGGAACAGTCAGAATTTTCCTGCCTGCAGCGGATTGGCGGCAATTACTGGGAGCCGGTAACCGAATTTGCCGGGAAACTGGCTGAGGGGAATCCGCAGGGAGAAGATTTACAGACATTGCTGGATAAAATGGTGGAAGGAATCACTGCCCAATAAGGTATGGTCAAAGGAGAGTCGAATGAAGAAAACGCTCAGTATTAAATATCTTTTAATGCTGCCCGTTGCACTGCTTGGAATTGTGGCAGTTATATCCAATGCACTGGCAGTAAACAACATCAGGAATGTGAACAATAATGCTGCAGACATTTCTGATAATTATATGATGGGAAAGTCTGCTCTGGAAGAAATCCACCAGGATGTGCAGACCATACACCGGCTGGCATTGTCCCATATTGTGGCCACCGATTATCAGACCATGATTACTGTGGTCAGTCAGATAAAAGAAAAAGAAGCCGCGCTGGACGGGAAGCTGGAACAATACAGTGAATATGTGACGGAAAATGATAACACTGCTTATCAGAACCTGCTGGAAAATTATGATTCTTTCAAACATGCACTGGTACTTCTTGTATGTGCCAGCGCCGACAGAAAAACGGCGGAAGCCTATGGCTGTGCGAACGGCGATGTGGCAGCTTTTGGAACCGCCATGGAAGAAAATGTGAATGAACTGAATCAGTCTGTCAACCAGCGGACTGCTCTGGCCAGAAAGCAGCTGGAGTCCGTATATAAAACATCCATGCTGATCAGCGTGATTTCCGTCACTATCTGTATCCTGCTGATACTGACGACAGTTGTTGTAATTGTGCGGAGAGTGGTAACTCCCATTACCCATGCGGAAAAAGAAATTTCTGATATCATCCGTGATATTGACACTGCTCAGGGAGACCTGACCAGACGTATTACCATTGTGTCTAACGATGAAATTTCAGCCCTTGGGATGGGAATTAATACGTTTATGGAAAAGCTGCAGAATATCCTCCATGTAATACAGGGCAGTTCCAGGAAAATTGATGATGTGACAGGGGAAGTACTGGAACGGACCAGAACTTCCAATGCCAGCGCCACGGATTTGTCAGCTCTTGCAGAAGAACTGTCAGCCACCATACAGCAGGTGGCAAACAATGCGTCGCTAATCAATGCCAGTGCGGAAGAAATGAAACGCGATGTCACGGAAATGGCGGAAGAATGTAATGAAATCAATGAATACTCCATGAAAATGAAAGAACGGGCAGATACCATGGAACATTCTGCTCAGACAAATATGAATACCACCGGAGCAAAAGTAAAGGAAATTCTGGAAGTATTAAATGAAGCCATTAAGGAGAGCAAAAGCGTAGACCAGGTAAACAGCCTGACCAACGATATTCTGGAAATTTCCGCCCAGACCAATCTGCTGGCGCTGAATGCTTCCATTGAAGCAGCCAGAGCCGGAGAGGCTGGCAGAGGATTTGGGGTGGTGGCAGATGAAATCCGCCAGCTTGCAGATTCCAGCAGGGAAACGGCAAATCATATTCAGGAAATCAACGGCATAGTCATCCATGCGGTACATAACCTGTCTGAACATGCACAGAATCTGGTAAATTACATGAATGAATCCATTCTGGTGGAATTCCGTGAATTTGTAAATTCCGGCAAGCAGTATAAAAGTGACGCGGATTATATCAAACATAACATGGATGATTTTAACGAAAAGACAGATAAACTGCTGACCGCCATGGTGGAAATTGCTGACTCCATCGCCACCATTACCAGAGCAATTGATGAAGGTGTTACGGGAATCAGCGGAGTGGCAAGGAGCACTCAGGCACTGGTGCAGGATATGGAAACTATTACCAGCCGCATGGACATCAATCAGGAAATTGTGGGAGAATTGCAGAAAGAAACGGATGTCTTTACAAATCTGTAATAACTGGTTATGAAAAAACTCGTAGATATAACCTGAAGGAATACATATCAAAAATAATTCGTATGGCTGCCGGGAAAACAACGGGCGGAATCTATTGACAAACCGATTTAATATGCTAAACTTATTAGTAATCGCGCAGGTGAAAGAAACCACCTCAAAATATCTGTGAACAGAGACAGCGCGGAAAGGAAAAGGCAGGTTTTGTACATGGAAACACAGGCATTATCAATTCTGGTTGAGAATACACCCAATGTACTCAGCCATGTATCCGGTTTATTCAGCCGGAGAGGATATAATATAGACAGCATATCTGCCGGGGTAACGGCAGATCCCAGATTTACCAGAATAACCATTGTTTCAAGCGGCGATGAGCTGATACTGGAACAGATAGAAAAGCAACTGGCCAAACTGGAAGATGTGGTGGATATTAAAAAGCTGGAAAGCGGCAGTTCCGTATGCCGGGAGCTGATTCTGATTAAAATCCGTGTAAAAAGCACGGAGCGGCAGGCAGTGATTTCCCTGGCGGAAATTTTCAAGACAAAAATTGTGGACGTAACCAATGATTCCATGATGATTGAACTGATTGGAAGCCAGAGCAAGCTGGAGGCTTTTCTGGAATTGCTGGAAGGATATGAAATCCTGGAACTGGCCAGAACGGGAATCACCGGACTGACAAGAGGTTCTTCGGATGTCAAAATGTTTGACTGATACAGGGCAGCAGATATTATCCGCGTCTGTGAAATACATGGTATGGAGCAGATACGATATTATAAATTATTTCAGGAGGATGAGAAAATGGCAAAAATATTTTATCAGGAAGACTGTAACCTTTCTTTACTGGAAGGAAAGACAATTGCGATTATCGGGTATGGCAGCCAGGGACATGCCCATGCATTAAATTTAAAGGAATCCGGATGCAACGTGATTATCGGACTGTATAAGGGAAGCAAATCCTGGGCAAAAGCAGAGGCACAGGGCTTTGAGGTACTTACCGCAGACGAGGCAGCGAAGAAAGCAGATATCATTATGATTCTCATTAACGATGAACTGCAGGCTGATATGTATAAGAGAGATATCGAGCCCAATCTGGAAGCAGGCAATATGCTGATGTTTGCCCATGGATTTAATATCCATTTCGGAGCAATTGTACCTCCGAAAGATGTGGATGTTACCATGGTTGCACCGAAGGGGCCCGGACATACCGTAAGAAGCGAGTATCAGGAAGGAAAAGGCGTTCCCTGTCTGGTTGCAGTGGAACAGGATGCTACCGGAAAAGCACAGGATCTTGCGCTGGCATATGCACTGGGAATCGGCGGAGCAAGGGCCGGAGTTCTTGAGACGACTTTCCGTACGGAAACAGAGACAGACCTGTTTGGTGAACAGGCAGTGCTGTGCGGCGGTGTCTGCGCGCTGATGCAGGCAGGTTTTGAAACGCTGGTGGAAGCAGGATACGATGCGAGAAATGCATATTTTGAATGTATTCATGAGATGAAGCTGATTGTGGATTTGATTTACCAGTCCGGATTTGAAGGAATGAGATATTCCATTTCCAATACTGCCGAATATGGTGATTACATTACAGGGCCGAAGATTATCACAGAAGATACCAAAAAGGCCATGAAGAAAATCCTGTCAGATATTCAGGATGGAACGTTTGCAAAAGATTTCCTGCTGGATATGTCTCCGGCAGGACGCCAGGTTCACTTCAAGGCAATGCGTAAGCTGGCAGCAGAACATCCCGCTGAGGCAGTAGGCAAGGAAGTGCGTAAACTCTATAGCTGGAACAACGAAGATGATAAACTGATTAACAATTAAACAGGAATATATACTTTTGTAAAAAGGGCTGCCGCAAAGCCGCTGTATACAGGACATGCCATTCAGACCGTACATGGTCTCATCCGTATCCTGTATATAAGCTGCATATTGCGGCAGCTCATTTTTTCATCTTACAGGGTCTTCTACACTTTGTTCGATTCTGAATGATAGCCTTCATAAAAATCAATAAAATGTTCCAGAGACTTTGAAATTCTGGCGTCTTTCTTATAGGCAAAGCCCACAAACCTCCTGGGAATGGCAGCGCCAAGGGGAATTTCCACAAGTGCTCCGGTTTTCAGTTCATTCTGGACGAAATCCCGGATGACGCAGCCGATGCCAAGACTGATTTTGGACATTTCAATCAGAAGGTCCATATTGGAGACCTCGATTATATCCTGAATCAGCATATGGCTGTTCTGAAAATAGTCGTCAATATACTGACGGGTCATATTTTCCCTGTCCAGAAGCAGAAGGGTGGAACTCTGCAGAAGAAAAGGCTTTTCCACGCCGCGGGTTTTCAGGTTGTGCAGATAATCTCTGGTGGCCACAAAAATATCTTCGATTTCCCGGATTGGATAGAAATTCATGTTTTTCAAAAATTCAGGCTTGCCAATAAGACCAATGTCCAGCCTTCCGTCTTCCAGAAGTTTCAGCGTCTGATTGGTGGAATGGCAGGCAATGGAAATATTGATATGAGGATATTTTTTGATAAAATCCTTCAGATAAGGAAGCAGGATATATTTGCATAAGGTAGAGCTCACGCCGATGGTCAGATTTCCCACCCCAAGGGCAATAGAGCGGCGCAACTTGTCTTCTCCCAGAGTGAGGGTCTCAAAGGCTGATTTTACATGGGTATACAAAAGTTCCCCTTCCGGGGTCAGGAGAACTCCTCTGGAACTGCGCTCAAACAGCTTTACCCCGATATTTTCCTCCAGTTTCTGTATGGATTTGCTGATAGCCGGCTGGCTGATATAGAGCTCTTTTGCCGCTTTGGAAATATTGCCGGTATTGGCAACAGCATAAAAAATACGGTAAGATGAAAGATTCTGTTCCATGAATGTCAGTCCTTTCCTGTTCTTTGATCTGATGGGACAGGTCCCCTCTGTTTTGCCATAACTGTACATTATAATGATTATACTTAATATGTATTTCTATTATACTACGGAATATGCTAAAATAGCAAGCAGAAAGAAAGGAACAGGAGGATTGAAATATGGGAATGACGATGACGCAGAAAATTCTGGCAGCAGCAGCGGGCCTTCCGGAAGTAAAGGCAGGGCAGCTGATAGAAGCGGAACTGGATCTGGTGCTGGGAAATGACATTACCGCACCGGTGGCGATTCATGAAATGGATAAGTTTACAACAGAAGGTGTATTTCATAAAGACAGGATTGCTCTGGTTATGGACCATTTTGTGCCCAATAAGGATATCAAATCCGCACAGCACTGTAAATGTGTCCGAGAATTTGCCTGCAAACATGATATTACCAATTATTTTGATGTGGGAGAAATGGGAATTGAGCACGCCCTTCTTCCTGAACAGGGACTTACTGTGGCAGGGGACGTGATTATCGGCGCAGATTCTCACACCTGTACCTATGGGGCGCTGGGCGCCTTTTCCACAGGAGTGGGAAGTACGGACATGGCAGCGGGAATGGCTACCGGAAAGGCATGGTTCAAGGTTCCTTCCGCCATTAAATTCAACCTTACCGGCAAGCTGCCCCGATGGGTCAGCGGAAAAGACGTGATTCTGCATATTATCGGTATGATTGGCGTAGACGGAGCTTTATATAAATCCATGGAATTCACCGGAGACGGTATTGGCAGCCTGTCCATGGACGACCGGTTTACCATTGCAAATATGGCTATTGAAGCAGGAGGAAAGAACGGCATTTTCCCGGTGGATGAGAAAGCAGTTGCCTATATGAAAGAACATTCTGACAGGGAATTCAGGATATACGAGGCAGATGAGGATGCGGAATACGAAGAAACATATACCATTGATTTAAGTACCCTGAAACCTACCGTGGCATTTCCCCATTTACCGGAAAATACAAAAACCATTGACCAGGTGGGAGACATTGCCATTGACCAGGTTGTGATTGGCTCCTGTACCAACGGACGGCTGGATGATCTGCGCACAGCGGCGGAAATATTAAAGGGAAAGAAAGTGGCAAAGGGAGTGCGCTGTATCGTAATTCCGGCCACCCAGCGGATTTATCTGGATGCAATGGAAGAAGGACTTATCCGAACGTTTATAGAATCCGGCGCCATTGTAAGCACACCTACCTGCGGACCGTGTCTTGGAGGTTACATGGGCATTCTGGCAGAGGGAGAACGCTGTGTGTCCACCACCAACCGCAATTTCGTAGGACGTATGGGACATGTGGATTCCGAAATATATCTTGCAAGTCCGGCAGTAGCCGCAGCCAGTGCGGTAACCGGTAACATTTCAGCACCAGCAAAACAGGAGGGAAAATAAAATGAAAGCCAGCGGAACAGTATTTAAATATGGAGACAATGTGGATACGGACGTGATTATTCCGGCAAGATACCTGAATTCTTCAGACCCGAAAGAACTGGCCACCCACTGTATGGAAGACATTGACAAAGACTTTGTAAACAAAGTCCGGCAGGGAGATTTGATTGTGGCAGATAAAAATTTCGGATGCGGTTCTTCCAGAGAACATGCCCCCATTGCCATCAAAGCTGCAGGTGTGAGCTGCGTGATTGCGGAAACATTTGCAAGAATTTTTTATCGGAACGCCATTAATATCGGTCTTCCCATTATTGAATGCCCGCAGGCAGCACAGGGAATTGAAGCGGGAGATGAGGTAGAGGTTGATTTCGACAGCGGAATCATTACCGATAAAACAAAAGGAACTACCTTCCAGGGACAGGCGTTTCCTGAATTTATGCAAAAAATTATCAAAGCGGAAGGGCTGATTAACTACATCAATCAGAAAGCATAGAAAGCGGCTTTCTCATCGGATGAAATCAGTTACAGACATGGGCCGGAACAGATTACGGAGTAAAATTCCGGCCCGTCAGCATGTGCAGGTCTACGCTCCGCTTCGGTCCGCGCTAAACGGACATCCACAGGATGTCCAGCGCCCCTCAGGATTGAGGGGCAGGGGAGTTGAAGCGGGCTTGCCCACTTTGTTCCAGATACCGGATATACTTTTCAGAAATTTCCGTCTGGCTGTAGACTTCAGCATATTCACGGGGGGAATAGTGCTCGAGATAATTGGTCTGGAAATTTCTGGAAATTCCGTATTTTTTTGCAAGATCCACAGCTTTATTGTAAGCAATTGCAGCTTTTTCTTCATTGTGGTAGATTCCTACCATATAATTTCCATTGATATGTATCTGTACTTTATAACATTCCTCTCCGGAGGCGGCAATTTTTGTCACACCGTAATATTTATTGATTACAATAATATTGGAATAGCGGTAATCTGTGGCATCCCCATTGGCAAAATAGTAATCCCGTCCCGCCAAAGAATATTCACCTGCATTCCATAGTCGCTCACAAAAAGATGTCCCTGACGGCGCATGATTTTGTGGCTGGAATAATAAAACAAATCGTCAATATCGAATTTTAATTCGTCCCATCTGGAAATATAGTAAATGAAATAATTATTCCTCAAATAAACAGGATTTTTAAAATAAATGAGATTATCCCGAAAATTCAACAAAGAAATCACTTTATCAAAACTTAAAATAGTTGGTAGTGAGAAAGCGTCTTCGAAAGAGACAGAAGTGTCCTGCAGAAGACCGGATGCTTCGCAGTAGGCAAGATTTGCTTTCTCCTCGGTATCAAAGCTGCCCAGAGATATATGCTTGCCATGATAAGTGATACTGGCGCGATAGTAAGCAGTTCCGTTTTTTTTGTAAGCAATATAGACACCTGGCAGCATAATACCCTCCATAAATCATATTTCCATGTATTTTTTTCGGTAAAAAATACAAAATAAGTATATCACAAAAATGCAGAAACGCAAGTTTTTGGGATGCTGGAAAATAATGGTAAATTATGGAACAGTCAAATGGAAAAGAGGAACGATTATGTTGACAATTCAAAACTTACTAAAGAACGTATATTGTTGTATTCGAAATATATCCAAAAAGTCCTATCGGAATTGTGCAGTTCTTGTTTCCGGATTTTCGGTATTTGCAATGATTTCTCTGAATGCCCATGGATTTGGCGGTGCAGGTAAAAGCAGGAGCGCGGTGGAATGCAGCAGCATAAAGGGGCCGGAGGAGGAAACTCAGACAGAAAATCTTCAGGAACCGGAATTGTTGCTGCAGGCAGAAAATACGGATGAAACCGGCGTGTCTGCCGGGAATGGCAATTCCGGGGAGGCTGAGCCTGTAACAACAGGAAATTTTGCAGCTTCCTGCAAACGGGCAGTGGAATCAGAACAGAGTAAAATAAAGGATGCACAGAAAGCACGTATTGAGAAACGCGAGGTAATGGCAGTATGCGCCAGTATCCGGCCGGTTCACAATGAAATACAGCAGGTGCCGGTGAATCCTTATGGAGATATTATTCTTACAGAAGAAGACTATGACGCTCTCCTTCGGATTGTACAGGCAGAAGCAGGAGGAGAAGATGAGCAGGGGAGGATTCTGGTGGCTGAAGTGATTCTGAACCGGGTTCTTGCAGAAGAATTTGAATCTTCCGTCTATGAAGTGATTTTTGAGCGAAGCGGCGGAAGTCCTCAGTTTGCACCTACCGCTGACGGAAGATACTATTCCGTGGAAGTAACACAGACTACGGTGGATGCTGTGGAGAAAGCCATATATGGAGAAGATTTTTCCCAGGGGGCATTGTTTTTTTCTGCCCGCAGAAAAGCAAATCCCT
>Ga0137306_102525_pt1 | contig 15112 bp, 12 predicted proteins | sample Inofroosms_March_FD_97187 | JGI IMG/M metagenome (GOLD analysis project Ga0137306, IMG submission 97187) | Mouse cecal microbial communities from Vienna, Austria - N-Acetylneuraminic and N-Acetylglucosamine D2O microcosms_March | ecosystem: Host-associated > Mammals > Digestive system > Large...
TGTAATTATGTGGTACGGGAAAAAATCAGTTTATCAGGAAAAATTTGACGATGAAATGGGGATTTATTTTACAAAAGAAGAGTTCCCGGAATTGCAAGAGAACCAAGATGACGTCAGCATTATTCTGCAAAAAGCAATCGGACGGCTGATAGAAGAGCAGAGCTATGGGATTCTCTATATCCCATCAGGAGAATACCGGATAAAACATACGGTAAAAATTCCGCCTTCTGTCCGTCTGATCGGTTATGGAAAGGAACGTCCGGTGTTTGTGCTGCCGGAGGATGCAGGAGGCTATGACGGAGAGACAGATAAGGAGCTTGAAAATCCGATGCAGAAATTCATGGGCGGATATCCCGGTGCAAAGTATATGTTCTGGTTTATCGGCGAAAAGGACTTTGCGAAGGAAGAGCCGCGTGATGCTGATGCGGCAACCTTTTACAGCGCAATCAGCAATATTGATTTTCGCATCGAAGGAAACCATCCGGGAGCAATCTGTATCCGTGCGCATTTTGCACAGCATGGATTTATCAGCCATTGTCATTTTGAACTGGGGAATGGTCTTGCCGGTCTGTTTGATGTAGGAAATGAGATGGAGGATCTTACTTTCAGCGGAGGCAGCTACGGCATCGTTTGCCGGATGTGCTCTCCGGGCTGGCCGTTTGCATTGCTGGATTCGGTATTTGAGGGGCAGAAAAAAGCGGCAATTTTAAGCGCAATGACCGGATTTACCGGTTTCAGGCTTCGGATTTCGAATACGCCAAAGGCATTTGATCTGTATTTGCCGGGAGCCTGGGAGAAGCTGTACTTAGAGGACTGTATTTTTGAAAATATTTCAGAAGAAGCGATTACATTCTACCAGTCGGATAATGTGATTCAGCAGACGAACCTGAAACGGATTTCCTGTAAGCAGGTGCCGGCGCTTATAAAGAAAGCCGACAGTGGAGAGTGCCTTCGGATGGATGAGGACGTCTATCAGGTGGAGGATTATGCCTGCGGTTATGTGATGAGCGATGAGGAAGAGGCGCTGCAGCAGGAAGTTTTTAAAATTACACCGCTTGCAGAAATGCCGGAGCTTGCTGCAGGGGATATTCCGCCGGTGCCGGATATGGCAAAGTGGGTGTCGGTGAAGAAATATGGAGCGGTCGGAGACGGCAGGACGGATGATACGAAAGCACTGCAGCAGGCGCTTGACAGTGAAGAGATCTTATATTTCCCACAGGGAATCTATAAGATAACAGATACGCTTACTATGAAGAAAAACGGCTGTCTTTACGGGTTAAGCCCGATTACGACTCAAATCGTTATTGAAGATGACACGCCTGCATTTGGAGGCTTTGGAGCACCGAAGGCTTTGGTAGAGACCGCCGAAGGGGGATTTGCTTATATCAACGGAATCGGAATTGATACGGCAGGCAAGAATCCGAGAGCGGCGGGAATCAAATGGATGGCAGATGAGACGTCCTACATGAATGATGTGAAATTTGTAGGCGGTCATGGCTTGATGTTTAGGGACGGCAGAAATGCTTATGCATATCTGTATAATGCCAGCAGGACTGCGGATTACGATCCGGACCGTATCTGGGACTACCAGTATTCCAGCCTTTGGATTACAAACGGCGGCGGCGGTGTATTTAAGGATATCTGGAGCGCCAGCCCTTATGCGGAAGCAGGGATAGCGGTTACGAATACTTCTACGCCCGGTAAGATGTATGCGATTTCTTTGGAGCATCATGTCAGAAGCGAGATGAAGCTGCTTCAGGTAAAGAACTGGACATTTTATGCAATCCAGACAGAGGAAGAAAAGGCAGAGGGGATGAAGTGCCTTCCGATGGAGCTGGTCTCCTGTGAGAATGTCGCTTTTGTAAACTTCTTTTTGTTCCGGGTAGTTGCAGTAGATCAGCCTTACGAGACGGGAATCCGCCTTTGGGACAGCAGGAATATTACATTTTTCAACCTGCATAATAAGGCGCAGATGCAATATGTATTTACCCTTACACTGGAGGATAAGACGACAGGATTTTATGCAAAATCACCAGAGTATGCAAGACTAACGGTGTCTGGGAATGCAAATCGCAATCGGAAAGCGCCGGAAGCCGAGGGATATGAGGTCATTGCTGAGGGCTTTACCTATGCACAGGGAACTGCTTTTGATACGGAAGGCAATCTGTACTGGTGCGATAAGACAGAAAAGAGAATTTACAAATTTGATAAGAAGAGAGAATTGGCGCTTCCATTCTTAGATATTCATTATATGCCGTCTGCATTGGCGGTGGATACTGCGGGACACCTTCTGGTGGCGGCAGACTATTCGGAATTGAAAACGACAAAACCGGGACAGTTGTTCCAGACGCATGACACCTCAAATTTCCATCCGTTTTTCTCATGGTTCTATAAGCGGAGTGAGAAGGTATATGCGGTGGCATTAAATGACCCTTATAATACAATGGAGGAACTGGAACGAAGGAATGCAGGCGATTGTGCACCGGAATTTGTATTCCGTCCGGCACAACTGGATTATCCGGGAATGTTTTCGATGATTGCAGAAAAGCCGGTAGAAGGATATTATCTGGCGCCGGATAAGAAAACGGCATTGGAGGGAACGATTGACCTCGCAAGGACGCTTTTCTTAAAGCCTGCGGCGGAAGGAGAAGAGTTCCTGCTTACGGATGATGCGGGCAGGACGGTTTATTCCTATGAGACTGCTGTCGGCGGTAACTTTAAATCCGGCAGGGCGGTAGCGCATAGAGGGCAATACGGCGCTTTTCGTGATACAGATCAAATTGTCTGGACGGTAGAAGATAAGCTGTATGGATTTTTGGACGGAAAGCAGGTCGAATCCCATGAGATACCAAGAGACGTCTATGGAATCGCGGGCTTCCAGAATGAGACATATCTGGTAGGAAGAAGCAGAATTTACCGGATGAAATCCCTTGAAACGCAGAATCGGGCATGATAGGATAGAGGTGTTTGAAAGGAGCATACATGGAAACGCGGGTAGCATTGATTGGAATTATTGTAGAGAATACCGATTATATAGAAAGCGTGAATTATCTTTTGCATAAATATAGCAAGTATATCATTGGACGAATGGGAATTCCATATAAAGAAAAGGAAATTCATGTCATAAGCGTGGTCATTGACGCTCCGCAGGACGCCATCAATGCGTTGACAGGAAAATTAGGACGGATTGCGGGAATCAGTGCGAAAACAGTCTACCACAATGTTAAATAAAACCTGCGGAATATGTCCATGTTGGGAATAGAGCATGAAGCGGAAGAAAGAAATCATCGATGAACTGGAACGGGAACAATGTCTGCCGGAGGAAGGCTTAAGGGAGCTGCTTTCGACAAAAGAGAAAGAGACTTTGGAGTATTTGAGGCAGAGAGCCGAAGCAGTCCGCCAATCTGTGTATGGCAATCAGGTTTATATCCGGGGTTTGATAGAATTTACGAACTACTGTAAAAACGACTGTTATTATTGCGGGATACGCCGAAGCAATTCCCTTGCCGAGCGTTACCGTTTGAGCCGGGAGGAAATTCTCTCCTGCTGCAAAATGGGATATGAACTGGGATTTCGTACCTTTGTCTTACAGGGCGGAGAAGATGGTTATTATACGGATGAGCGTCTTTGTGAAATTATCCGGGCAATGAAAAGCAGTTATCCGGACTGCGCCGTCACCATGTCGGTAGGAGAGCGGGACAGGGAAAGCTATGAAGCTATGTATCGGGCGGGAGCGGATCGTTATCTGCTTAGGCATGAGACGGCGGATGAGGCTCATTATGGGAAGCTCCATCCGAAGGAACTGACACGAAAGAGCCGGATGGAGTGCTTAAGGACGCTCAAAGAGATTGGGTATCAGGTCGGATGCGGATTTATGGTAGGTTCTCCTTATCAGACGACGGATACTTTGATTCAGGATCTGTTGTTCATCAAGGAATTTAAGCCTCATATGGTAGGTATCGGACCGTTCATTCCGCATAAGGATACGCCGTTTCGTGACGAGGCGGCAGGAACCTTGGAAATGACGCTTCGGCTGCTTTCTATCATACGGCTGATGCACCCTTTGGTCTTGCTTCCGGCGACGACAGCGCTTGGTACTATTGACGCTAATGGACGGGAGCTTGGAATTTTGGCGGGAGCAAATGTCGTGATGCCGAATCTGTCTCCTCGGGAAGTAAGGGGAAAGTATCTTCTGTATGACAACAAAATTTGTACCGGAGACGAGGCGGCGGAATGCCGTTTCTGCATGGAGAAGCGGATGGAAAAGATTGGCTATCAGGTGGTTGTGGACAGAGGCGATTATATAGCTTATGAGAATCCCGGTTCTGGATTCTCATAAAAGGCGCCGGATTTGCGCCGTCCATCTGATTATGTGAAGCTGATTTTGCTTCGCATAATAAAGAAAACTAACGGGAAAGTGTGTTCTGACCCGGAAGAAAGGAAGAAAGTATATGTATGATGAAAAATCATTAAAAGCGGAGGAGTTTATTAGCCACGAAGAAATTGAGGAAACCCTCGCCTATGCAGACGCCAATAAAGAGAATATTGCTTTGATTGACAATATTATTGAAAAGGCGAAACTAAGAAAGGGATTGAGCCACAGAGAGGCTTCCGTACTCTTAGCGTGTGAAATGGAGGATAAGATTCAGGAAATTTATGAGCTTGCAGAGCAGATCAAAAAGGATTTCTACGGCAACCGGATTGTATTGTTTGCCCCGCTGTATCTGTCCAACTATTGTATCAATGGCTGCGTATACTGCCCGTATCACGGAAAGAATAAGCACATCGCAAGAAAGAAGCTGACGCAGGAGGATATCGTGCGGGAAGTGACGGCGTTACAGGATATGGGACATAAGCGTCTTGCGATTGAAGCGGGGGAAGACCCGCTCAATAATCCGATAGAATATATTTTGGAATCCATTCGGACCATTTACAGTATTAAGCATAAAAACGGCGCAATCCGCCGCGTGAACGTCAATATTGCGGCAACTACGGTAGAGAATTACCGCAAGTTAAAAGAAGCGGAAATCGGAACCTATATTTTATTTCAGGAAACGTATCACAAGGAAAGCTATGAGAAGCTGCATCCGACCGGACCAAAGCATGATTATGCATATCATACGGAAGCGATGGACCGGGCAATGGAGGGGGGCATTGATGATGTAGGGCTTGGCGTGCTCTTTGGACTGGAATTATACCGCTATGAATTTGCGGGGCTTTTAATGCACGCCGAGCATTTAGAGGCAGTGCATGGAGTGGGACCGCATACCATCAGCGTGCCAAGAGTAAAACATGCCGACGATATCGACCCGTCTGCGTTTGACAATGGAATCAGTGACGAGACATTTGCAAAAATCTGTGCATTAATCCGCATTTCCGTTCCGTATACCGGGATGATTATTTCCACCAGAGAATCGCAGGCGGTTCGTGAGAAGGTTCTTCCACTCGGCGTATCCCAAATCAGCGGCGGCTCTAAGACAAGTGTGGGGGGCTACTGTGAGCCGGAGCCGGAGAGTGAGCGTTCCGAGCAGTTTGACGTCAGCGATACAAGGACACTTGACGAAGTGGTGAACTGGCTGATGAAGCTGGGATATATTCCGAGCTTTTGTACCGCCTGCTATCGTGAGGGCAGAACCGGCGATAGGTTCATGAGCCTTTGTAAGAGCGGACAGATACTAAACTGCTGTCATCCGAATGCTTTAATGACGTTGAAGGAATATTTAGAGGACTATGCAAGCGCCGAAACGAGGGATATCGGCAGGAAGCTGATTGATGAGGAATTGGAAAAGATACCGAATGAAAAAGTAAAGAAAACTGCTTATGAGTATATTCATGATATCGCAGAGGGCAGGCGTGACTTCCGTTTCTAAGCCGCCGTATATTGCGGAGCTGTTTGACATATGTGAAAAGGCGTCGTATGTGTTAACTATGAAGGCATGTCAGAAGGAGAAAATATGGCTGTTACGTTAAATGAAACGCCGGCGTCGAACCGGCTTCACATTGGATTTTTTGGAAAAAGAAACAGCGGAAAATCGTCGCTGATCAACGCATTTACAGGACAGGATATCTCTATTGTATCGGATGTGGCGGGAACCACTACCGATCCGGTTTCTAAGGCAATGGAGATACATCCCCTTGGACCGTGTATATTGATAGATACCGCTGGTTTTGATGACGAAGGGGAGCTTGGCGGCATCCGGGTGGAAAAGACGCGCCTTGCGGCGGAGAAGACAGAGATAGCCGTTATTGTGTGCACAGATGCGGAGCTGTCGGAGGAATTGAAGTGGTATCGTTTCTTTCGGGAGAAGCATACGCCTGTGCTTATGGTAATCAATAAGATAGATATACTTACCGATATAGAGGATATCCGGGGACGGATAGAGGCGGAAACAAAGACAGCGCCGGTACTTATGAGTGCGAAAACTTGTCAGGGGCTTGATACGCTGCGGGAAGAGCTGACGCGCCTTTTGCCTGAAAATTACGGAGCACAGTTTATCACCGGAGAACTGGCGGGAGCAGGAGACTTGGTGCTGCTTGTAATGCCGCAGGATATTCAGGCTCCTAAAGGCAGGCTGATTCTCCCGCAGGTGCAGACGCTTCGGGAATTGCTGGATAAGAAATGTCTGGTGATGAGCGTGACGACGGATCAACTGACAGCGGCTCTGGAGAAACTAAATCAGCAGCCGAAGCTGATAATTACAGATTCCCAGGTGTTCCCCTATGTCTATGAGAAAAAGCCAAAGAACAGCATGCTGACCTCCTTTTCGGTTTTGTTCGCCGCATATAAAGGGGATTTACCTTATTATGTGGAAGGAGTGAAACAATTAGATAAGCTGAACGAAGGGTCGAAGGTGCTGATAGCGGAATGCTGTACCCATGCGCCGCTTTCAGAGGATATCGGAAGGGAGAAGATACCGAACATGCTTCGAAAAAGGGTCGGTGCAGGCATTACAATTGAAATTGTAAGTGGAACGGATTATCCGCAGGATTTGTCCGGGTATGATCTGATTATCCAGTGCGGCGCCTGCATGTTCAACCGGAAATATGTCATGTCCCGGATAGAACGTGCAAAGGAGCAAAATGTGCCTATGACAAATTACGGAGTAACGATTGCGCATCTGACTGGTATTCTTCCTCATGTGACATTACCATAAAATAAATCAATAAAAGTGATTAAATTTATCACTAGAACCATTGGAAGTTGTGTGTTACCATAGGCATAGTTGAAAAAGCAAAGAAGAGGAATAGTAGCAACGGAACGGTATCCAGAGAGCCGCTGGCTGGTGGAAAGCGGCAGAAGTGAACTTGTGAACTCGCCTTGGAGCTGCTGGCTGAATGGAGTAATTTACTCTGGTAGGTATAGACGGATTCCCACCGTTACAGGGGAAGAGCATACATCCTTCGAAGATATGGATAAGTGCTTGCTGAGTGCATGACAGGTCATGAAATAGAGTGGTACCGCGAAGTTTTTCGTCTCTATGATAGCAGATATCATAGAGGCGTTTTTTATGTACACGGGCTCCAGAGGAAGATTGCCAGCAGAGCTGGCGGAGCCCGGCACGGCGAGTAGGGGAAGATAAACCTTCCCTACTCGATTGTACAGGGGCGCATAAGGAAATAGGAAAATAAGTGAAAGGAAAATAAAAATTATGGAGAATTACAAGAAATATGAAAGAGCGTATTTTATGCCGGAGAACCCGACCTATGACTGGGTCAAAAAAGACTATATAGATAAGGCGCCAGTCTGGTGCAGCGTAGATTTGCGGGATGGGAATCAGGCGTTGATCGAGCCGATGAGCTTAGAGGAGAAATTAGAGTTTTTCCAGATGTTAGTAGATATCGGATTTAAGGAGATCGAAGTAGGATTTCCGGCGGCTTCTGAGACGGAGTATACCTTTTTACGGACGTTGATTGAGAAAGACATGATACCGCAGGACGTGACGATTCAGGTATTGACTCAGGCGAGAGAGCATATCATAAAGAAAACCTTCGAGGCGGTCAAGGGAGCGCCCCATGCAGTGATTCATCTCTATAATTCTACGTCTGTGGCGCAAAGAGAGCAGGTATTTCATAAAAGCAAGGATGAAATTAAGCAGATTGCAATAGATGGGGCAAAGCTGTTAAAGCAGCTTGCTTCCGAGGTAGAGGGAAATTTTTCGTTTGAATATTCACCGGAGAGCTTCACCGGCACAGAGGTAGATTATGCAATTGAAGTCTGTAATGCGGTATTAGATGTCTGGAAGCCGACGCCGGAGCATAAGGTCATTATCAATATTCCGGCAACGGTAGAAAATGCGATGCCCCATATATTTGCTACTCAGGTGGAATATATCGACAAGACGATGAAATATCGGGATTCCGTTATTCTCAGCCTTCATCCCCACAATGACAGGGGCTGCGGCGTTGCGGCGGCAGAGCTTGGAATCCTGGCAGGAGCAGACCGGATCGAGGGAACCTTGTTTGGGAACGGGGAGCGTACCGGTAACGTGGATATTGTTACGCTTGCCATGAATATGTATTCTCATGGAGCAGACCCCGAGCTGGATTTCTCCAATATGTCCAAAATCAGCGAGACATACGAGCGTTTAACGAGAATGCTGGTTCATGTACGTCAGCCTTATGCAGGCCAATTGGTATTTACCGCATTTTCCGGCGCAGAATAACTGTGATATCTGGACCGTACCGTATCTTCCGATTGACCCGAAGGATGTGGGAAGGGAATATGACGGAGACGTTATCCGTATCAATAGCCAGTCCGGTAAGGGCGGCGTAAGCTACATTCTGAAACAGAACTATGGAATGGCGATACCAAAGGAAATGCAGGAGGACGTGGGATATACGGTAAAGGATGTTTCCGATAAGGAACATGCAGAATTGACGCCGCAGCAGATTTACCAGATATTTGAGGATAAATATGTCGCAAATTGTTCGGTATTTCAGGTCACAGAATGCCACTTTAAGCAGGTGGACGGAATTCTGGCAGATGTTACCATTGTGGACGCCAAAGGAACAAGGGAAATCAAGGCAAACGGAAACGGACGTTTAGATGCGGTCAGCAATGCCATCAAGCAGTATTTTGGCATCAGCTATGAATTGTCTGTCTATGAAGAACATGCGTTGAGCCGGGGCTCTTCCTCAAAAGCAGTCACCTATGTAGGAATTAGCTGTAAGGGGAAAAAATATTGGGGCGTCGGAATCGAAGAGGATATTATCAAATCTTCCATAGAGGCGTTGACGGCAGCCGTAAATCAGATTGAAGATATTAAGAGCGCTTCCGGCAGTATGGATGAGAGAATGAGCGAAATCATTAACTATATCCAAGCGAATTATGTGACTGTGACATTGGATGAACTTTCACAGAAGTTCTTCCTCTCCAAACCGTATCTTTCCAAATATATCAAGGAGCAGTCAGGTCTGACGTTCGGCGAAAATGTAAAGAAGATACGGATGAAGAAAGCAAAGACGCTTTTGAAGAATGGAAATATGAAGGTAGAGAGCATTGCAGAGTCGGTTGGATATCAGAATGTGGAGCATTTTAACCGTCTCTTTAAGAAGCAGTATGGAATGACGCCGGTGCAGTACCGGAATTCAAAGCTTCGTTAATATGAAATAGCTCAGGGCGAAAAAGCAATCGGAACAGACCAAGTTTCGATTGCTTTTTTTATTTTTTAAATTATTTTGCAAAAATTTACATTTTTCGGGAACCAAATGACCTTAAAAATAGTCTATTATATGTAGGATTCGTATGCACCGGATATGTATGGACAAATCCTAAGAAGAATTTGAAGAAGGGGAATGTTACATGTTTCAAATTGCAATCTGTAATGACGAGAGGTTGTTTTGTGAGTATATGAGGGGACAAATTTTATCATTTTGTGAGAAGATGCAGGCAGAATGCAGTATCCAGATATACAATACGAAAGCGGAACTGATAAATAAATTGAAACAGAGAAATAGAATAGATTTACTATTTTTGGATATAGAGCTGGCAGATGGTAATGGAATTGAATTGGGGGAATATATTCGGGAAAATCTGCAGGATTTTCAGATGAAAATCGTATATCTTTCCCATGAGCCTAAGTATGCTATGCAGTTGTTTCAGACGGAGCCGATGGATTTTTTGATAAAGCCGATTCGAAAAGAGCCGCTTGAGGGAGTACTGCATAGATTTTTCAGACAACAAGCCGGACTGCAGAAAGTATTTTTGTATAAAAGAGGACATGGAGTGGGGCAAATTTCCTATCATTCGATTTTATATTTTCAGAGCATGAATCATAAAGTAGTGATTCATACTACGGAAGGGCAGAAGGAATTTTATGGAAAACTTAAAGAGGTGGAGGAGGCAGCGCCGGAGAATTTTATTCGCATTCATAAATCATATCTGGTAAATGAGCATTATATAGCACGGTTTCAGTATGAGAAAATAATTCTTCAAAATGAGCAGGTATTGACCATTAGTAAGTCGTATCGGAGCGCCATCCAGAACAGAGTCTGCCAGTATGTAGGGAAGCAGTAAATTTGAGATAAGAGCAGCAAATTTTCGAGGTTGTTTTCGTTGGTTACATGGTCATTTTCGTCGAGAACATTTCATGAATTGGCAAATTATGGTACTATCAAAGTGTCAATTGATAAGTTGGCAAATAAAAAAGATAAAGGAGAAAAATGTAAAATGGGGGAAAAAATCATGTTGGCTTACGAGAGAACCGGAAATAAGGAAAGTAATACTACGCTGGTGTTTTTACATGGTTCTACAATGACCAAAAAAGGGCTGCTTCCGTTAGCAGAGGAATTTAAGGATTACAATTGTATTGTTTTTGATCTGTTAGCGCATGGACAATCTGCCGGGGAAGAACCGGAAGAGGTGAAGGTGTTTGCGGAGGCTGTAGAGTATTCCATTCAGGAGCTGCAGCAGCAAAAGGTGGTTTCTGAACAGGTCATTCTGCTCGGATATTCTATGGGTGGTGCAATTACTTGTGAAGTTGCGATACGGAAGAACATAACGTTAACGGGCATAGTGCTGCTGAGCAGCGGCGGAGATTTAAAGAACCATACTCCGTTGGTAGATGCGTTAAAGGAAATGCCGGCAGAGCAGTTCAGAACTGTTGCAATCTTAGGAGAGCTTTTTGGTTCAGAAGCATCTGAAGATGAAAGGGAACGTATTTCAAATTTGTTTGCAACTACAATGGTGCCGGACATCATTGGGTATGGAGACTTGATGGCATCGAATCGTTATGACAATTTAAAAGCATGCAGTGAAATCTCCATTCCTGCTTTGATGGTACATGGAAGCGAGGATAAGATTGTTCTGCCGACCGCTGCAATTGAAACATGGAAGGTGATTGATAATAGCCAAATGCTGATGATTCCATACAAAGGACATGCTGCTATATATGAAGATACGGGAGTTATAAGGGATAAGATTATAGCATTTGTTGAGAAATGCGTGTAAAAGAAATTAATTAACATTTTACGAACAGAAAAAGTATAATAATTGAGGAGTGCTGCTTATGGACAATAATGCAATGATCAGAGGGATAGCCTGCTATCATCCGGAACATAAAGTAGATAACGAGTTTTATATTGAGCATTTCAAAAAGAAAGGTGAAGATATTGAAGGACTGTTAAAGACGACTGGGAGAAAGAGCAGATATATTTCAGATAATGAAGCAGAAAATATCCTTACAATGGGATATCAGGCAGCTAAAGAAGTATTGGAGAAGGTATATGTGAAGCCTGCACAGATTGGTATGATTATTTTTTCTTCAGGAACGCCTGAATATATGCTGCCGCCCAATGCGGTGAAGCTGCATTCTATGTTGGGTGCGAGTCCAAAATGCTGTGTTTATGATTTGAATGCCAACTGTGCAGGGATGATTGTAGCCTTAGAACAGGCGTCCAGAGCAATGCAAAATAATCAAAACATAAAGTATGCATTACTTGTGGGATCTGACCAGTTGAACCGGTATTCCAGATATGATGAGGCGTTAGCATATTCTAATTTTGGAGATTCGGCATGTGCGATAGTATTGGAAAACGTGTTTCACACGGATAGAGGCTTGTTAGATTCCGATTATTATACAAATTCCAGCAATCATGATAAGATGGTGTTTCCCGCAAAAGGATTATCCAACGTCATGAGAGATAGGAATCTACCGACACAAGATAAGTTGGTTCAGTGGATTCCGTTTGACTATAGCGGAGCATTTCATAGTGCGGCAGTTTCTATAGAGGAGATTCTCTTCCGAAATAATTTGGCAAAAAGCGATATAAAGAGATATTTTATGTCTCAGTTTGCCCTAAAGAGTATCGAAGGTGTATGTGAAGAATTGGGTGAAGATATGAACAAATTTACTTTTATCGGCGATGAATATGGTTATACCGGAACAACAAGTCCGATGATTGCCTGTGCAAGAGCTATGGAAAACAATGAGTTGAAAAGCGGTGATTACGTTATATTCTGGACGGTGGGCGCTGGTACGACTTGTGCTTGTTCGTTGTATAGATTTTAGAAAAGGAGTTTTTTATGGAGTTACAGATACTTAAAAATGAAGAGAAAAGGATGAATGTCATTATGTTTTTATTTTTGGCAGTCATACCTATCGTTGCGTTTACATATGTATTGTTATTTAATGGTGCGGAATTTAAAAGGGACAGTATCGTTCTTCTTATGGTACTGGGAAATCTGCTTGTCCGGCTGTTTCAAAAGCAGCTTGGGAAATATGCAAAATATTTCTATATTGCTATTTTGCCGGTGATTGGTTCAGTAGTAATTGTGCTTGGTACGCCTGCGTGTTATGGGGCAATGGTAGAGGCATATTTTCTGGTACTGTTTTTAGCCGTTCCGTATTATGATTTATCTCTGATTATAGTATGTGCAGTGGCTACTGTTGTGCCAAATGTAATTGCAATGATAATATTTCCGCAGCAATATCTGGCAATGTATACCATATCTATATGGATATTTGCATATATGGTATATGCGCTGGCGCTTCTTGTTTCGGTGATGATAATACAAAGAGCACGCTCGCTGTTTCTGGCGGTAGAGAAAAATGAAGTTGAAATTGAAAATTTACTTGATAGGGTAAACAATGTTGCAGATCAATTAGGAGAAGCGAGTCAGGTATTGGTTGGCACTGCCCAGACAGAGAGCGCTTCTACACAGGAGCTTTCTGCAATCAGTGAGACTCTGTTGGAAAGCAGTGAAAGAATGCTGGATAAGTCAGAGAGGAGCAGAGATAATCTGACGAATCTTGAAGAGAGCAGCCATAACATGGAATTAAAGATGCAGGATGTAAACCGTATTTCTCAGGAATTAGTGGAGATTTCCGTGTCGAATGAGAAAGCGCTGAATCACCTGATGGGAATGAGCGAGGAGGTAAAGAACTCTACAAATCAAACAATGGCAGTTACGGATAAGCTTTTGACGGAATCCGGCGAGATCGGTAAAACTTTAGATATTATTAATGAGATTGCAGAATCCATCAATCTTCTTGCCCTAAATGCTTCCATTGAGGCGGCGCGTGCAGGCGAGGCTGGACGGGGCTTTGCTGTTGTAGCGCAGGAGGTTGGACATCTGGCGGAGAACACGAAAGAATCCTTACAGAATGTGAATGACGTAGTTACTCGTGTGCAGATGGGGACAAATGATGTTTCTGAATTTATGAACAAAAACACGAAACAGCTTCTTGAGCAGAACAAAGTTATTTTAGAGACAGTAGAAGGTGTCCGTAAGATGATGGATTTGTTGAAGAAGTCTGTAGAGGCGATTGAACAGGCAGAATCCATTCGGGAAATCCAGAATAGAGAGATTTTAGGAGCCGTAGAGATTAATGAAGAGGTTGTAACGAGCATCCAGTCTGAGAATCAGGAATTTTCGAATATTGCCAGCATGGTACAGAGCAGCAGTCAGGAGATTGTCGCACTGTCTGAGCAGGTCGATAATATTAATGCTATGGTAGAACAATTGGAGAAATTGTTGGAAAGAGAATAATTTAAAACAATTATTTAAGTGCATAATTTGGCAGAATTGGATTTATTTCAATTCTGCTAGATTTTTGTTGTAAGATTTGAAAGAGATGAATGATTGACAATACTGGTGCGAAAAAAGTATAATATAAAAGAATGATCACATGGAGATGCTTAAAATGTATTACATATGGAAGGAATCGGACAATGTATGATGAATTGACCCAAAAGGATATTGACAAGATAAAAGAAGAAATCGAATACCGTAAGCTGGTGGTCCGTAAGCAGGCGATTGAAGCAGTGAAGGAAGCGAGGGCGCATGGCGATCTGAGTGAAAATTTTGAATATCATGCAGCCAAAAAGGATAAGAACAAGAATGAAAGCCGTATCCGTTATCTGGAGCGCATGATAAAGACGGCGGTGATCGTTTCAGAAGATTCCAAAGAGGACGAGGTAGGCTTAAATAACACTGTAGAAATCTATTTTGAAGAGGATGATCTGACGGAAGTCTATAAGCTTGTCACAACTGTGCGCGGTAATTCACTGGAAGGAAGAATCAGCATAGAATCTCCGCTGGGTAAGGCAATACTTGGTCATAAGGCAGGAGATAGGGTAGAAGTTCAGGTAAATGACAACTATTCGTATTATATTGTCATCCGCTCCATTGAAAATACGATAGATGATGGTACAGATAAGTTGAGAGGATTTTGATGATGGATAAATCATACGGCAGAAAGGAGTGAAAGAATGGAAAAGGGAGAGGTGACATTTACCTATTCCGGAGTATTGACGAGGAATAACCGAAAGCTGATACGTGTTCGCTTCGAGAGAAAAGGGAATTCCGGAATTGATTTTGCAGAGGGTAAGATACCGGAATGCAAAATTGAGAAGCAAAATGGATTTTCACAAGAGGAAATCCGGCAAATGGAAGAATATTTGGAGATAGAAAAGGAAAACATTATTCGTGAGGCAAAGAAGTTAAATAATATTAAAAACCTTTTATCCTGATGAAAAGTGATTGACAGGCTCTGGTAGAACTGAGGATTTTTCAGCTCTGCCGGAGCTTTTTTATACTAGGAAATGTCATGTTTGGCATATAATTGTTAATAATATACAAAATGGCAGTTGGATTTTTGTGGATGAATTT
>Ga0137306_102527_pt1 | contig 15103 bp, 13 predicted proteins | sample Inofroosms_March_FD_97187 | JGI IMG/M metagenome (GOLD analysis project Ga0137306, IMG submission 97187) | Mouse cecal microbial communities from Vienna, Austria - N-Acetylneuraminic and N-Acetylglucosamine D2O microcosms_March | ecosystem: Host-associated > Mammals > Digestive system > Large...
TACCCATTTCTGCATGACCTCTTTAGCACGTTCCACAGTTGCCATGCCCGCGCCGCCGCGCTCCTCATCCAATTCCGCCAACGTATTTTCTAAAACATAATGAATAAATGTCCCAGTTTCCGGCGCGGCAAATGCCGCACGCTTGCGCGGGCGTGCCCGCAAACCATGCCGCATGAAAAACGCAAACCGGCAGGAATAAAATAAATCCACACGGGAGGCGGTCAGCCCTGGGATTTTCCCATATAACCCTTCGACCGCTTTACGGCTTTGGATTGGCCCGCGCCCTGTGCGCGCCCCTCGCGCACGGTGGACGCGTTCATCATCAGCAAAATATGCCAAGGCAGATTGCGCCGCTTTGGTATGCGCCCCGGATAATGCCGCACACGCCAATTCTACTGCGGGACGGTCAGCATATAACCGGTCTTTGTCAATGATTTCTGTTCCTGTATCCACTGGCAAACCTGTCAGCCGGGCACGAAAAGTTTCCAATAAGTACGATGGACGTTTTTCCTTGCCGTCAGCACCCGTCAAATGACAGGACAATAACAAGGTTTGGGTAGGACACGCCAATGCACGGTAAATGGTTTCCTGTTCCATGAGCATCCGTTCCGCCCCAAAAGATGACAGGCTTACCCCAAAATTATCAAGCGCTAAACGGTCATTATCAGTGAAAATGCCGCCGCTTTGCGGCGCTTTTGGCAAAGTGCCGTCATTTACCCCCAATAAGAGCAAATGCGGATAATGTTTTTCCCCACAAACCCGGTCGATTGCGCCGCAGGTGACACGGTCAAGCGATACCGGAATGGACGCAACATGATATTCCCCCAAAACAATGGTAAATAATGACGCAAACTTTGCGGTATCCATTGGGCTGTCCCCGCAGACCCATGCCATTTCTTCCATGGCGCTGACAACAATTTCCCATAATTGCCGGTATTCATCCGCAAGCTGTAAATCCCCTGCTTGTTCATGCTGTATGGCACGTTGTGCCATACGTTCGGGCGTCCCTTCCATCACCAGGAAATCATATAACACCTGAATATAATCCCGCGCAGTTGCCGCCGCGGTAAATCCGTTGGCTAAAAATGCAAATGGCTCAGCGGTACGCCGCCGCAGCTGATTTAACGCTTCTAATTGTTCTTTCGCCTGGTCATCCACAGCAAGCCCATAACCATTGGGATGCCCCGTAAATTTGGTGCGCCATGCGCTGCCGCGCACCCGCCATGTAATTACATAATTCTCTAGTTTATCAATTTCATCGGGTTCAAGGCTGCATAATCCAGTTTTCAGGCATCCAAAAACATCTTCATACCGCCAGCCATTTGTAATCACAGCCAATGCGCCGGTTAATAACCGCATTGGCGGGCGCGATAATAAATCGGCACGGGTGCTTTGGAAAATCGGGATATCATATTTTGCCATTGCCATTTGCAATGCCGCTGTATAACTATCCTCTTCCCGGCAGACAACCGCAAAATCCCGCCAATGCGCCCCGGTTTCCAGCACCAAACGGCGGATATATGCCGCCGCGTGTTCACATTCTTCAAATGGCGCATTGGCATAAAAAATACGCACGCTTTTGCCATCGGCTGATACCGGTTCAGCAGAGGGTGATAATCCATCCGCCTCTAATGCCGCCAAATCATGGGGTTTTTGCAGCTTGCTTTCGCCAAAATTTGTGATTTCTGGTTCACTGCCATAACGCATTGCCATGCGGCGCAATAATGCAGCCGTTTTTCCTGCTGATACAAAAATATCCGCCTGGTCGGGGTCAAAGGTAATGGCAATGGTCATATGAAGCCCTTTTTTCATCATGCCATGCAATACCGCGACTTCCTGTGGTGTAAAAGAATTGAACCCATCAATATATATTTCTGTATCATCAAGGAAATGGCAGTCCGGCAGGGCTTCCGCCATACGGGTCAAAGCATCGCGTGGGTCTGGTAAAGCAGTATCACACAAACTGTCATACATGGTATATAACCGCGATATATCTAATAATTTTGCAGACAGCATCGCGTCTTCCTGCTGCAAGCCTTCTGCCGCACGAAAAGTATCTTCAGGCAATACCTGGCACGTTTTGCATTCATCAATGATGGCAAGCATTTCTTTGACCAGTTCCGGACGGTCAGCAAGCCCTCGGTAAATATCCAATCCGCCTTCTACCCGGCGTGCCGCTTCAATCAAAGTCAATAACCGCCCTGCCGGTGTCAGCGCAATATCCGCCAACCCGCCAATTTCCGCAAAAACACGCCCAGTTAAACGTGAAAATGTTAAAACCTCTGCGGTACGCCCGCCATGATTGTTTGTCGCTTCCGCCAAACGCCGTTCATATGCGTGCGAAAATAATTCCGGTACAAGCAATAACTGTTTGCCTTGCCTGTGTTCCGCACGCGTTTTAATTTCTGATAAGATGGCTGCCGTTTTGCCGCTGCAGCCACGCCCAATGAAAATCCGCATTTTACGCCCCCGCTTTCTGAATTTCATCTTCTTTCAGTATAACGGCAGGATGAAGTGGCTGTCAAATGTGACATTTCCCCCGCACAAAAAAATTCTTGAAAAATTTTTTGAAAACCTGTTGACAAATCGCGAATTATCAGGTATATTAAATAGGCACTTGCGAATGGCTCGGTAGCTCAGTCGGTTAGAGCGCCGGCCTGTCACGCCGGAGGTCGAGGGTTCAAGTCCCTTCCGAGTCGCCATTTGCCTCTGTAGCTCAGTCGGTAGAGCAGGGGACTGAAAATCCCCGTGTCGGTGGTTCGATTCCGCCCGGAGGCACCATACTCCATTATTTTCAATTTAACTTGGGCGGAACCCGCTTTTATCAAGCGATTCCACCTCGGTTAAACCCTTCGCGGATGTAGCTCATCTGGTAGAGCGCCACCTTGCCAAGGTGGAGGTAGCGAGTTCGAGCCTCGTCATCCGCTCCAGCATTTTTTAAGCCACAGGTTGAAAAACCTGTGGCTTTTTGTTTCACCTCCGCAGAAACGGCAACGGAAAAGGGCGGCGGCGCCAAAATCTCTGTTACACGTATGCCCGCACAGGACATCTCATCGAGAAAAAATTTTTTTCTTAACTGGTGAACCATACCCTGGTTTACCTGCTCTTTTATACAGGTGCACCAAGAGAAAGGATGTGCGGTATGCAGGATGAATTATTAGTAAGGCGGTTGCAGCAAGGTGACCGCGCGGCATTTGATGAACTCTATACAAAATATCGGGATGAAGCTTTGCGCACCGCCTGCCTGATAACAGGCAGCCGCCCCGATGGCGAGGATGTGGTACAGGAAACCTTTATTCAATGCTACCAGATGATCTGCCAACTGCGTGACCCGTCACGCTTTAAATATTGGCTGTTCCGTTCATTGACACGCACAGCATGGAAATATTGCCAAAGGCACCGCAAAGAAGAACCTGTCGCCCAGTTCTTTGATGATGCCATGACTGCCTCTGAATCAGCCCTCTCCTCTGTGCTGCGTTCAGAAGAACATCATCAGCTCTATGAAGCTGTGCAAGCCCTTGAACCCAAACAACGAATGGTAGTCATTCTCTATTATTTTAATGACATGGCTGTCAAAGATATCGCCCAAACCATGAATTGCAGAGAAGGTACTGTGAAATCCCGTTTGTTCACAGCACGCCATAACCTGCAAAAAACCCTTCGCTACGATACTCCTAAGGAGGTACAATTATGAAAAATCTCGAAAACCAACTGCGGAATACTTTGCACGCCTGCGCAGACCATATTGTTGCCCCCGATACCCTCAAAACCCGTATCGATTTCGCAATTAACAACCAGCCTACCGCCCGCCGCAAAGTTTCCATGTGGAAACGCGCCGCTATCGGTATGGCTGCGGTCATCTGCTTCGCTACCATCGGCGCTTTCGCACGCGGCCCGATTTCTGGACTGGTCACTTCCCTCCACTTTACCCATGAACGTACCGATATCGCCGCTTTACAACAGGATATCAGCAAAACCTTTGCTGATACCGACATTGCCCTGCCTTCTGCCCTCGGCAGCCACGCCTTCACCAAAGGCAGCATCGATTATACCGATAAGCTGGACAGCGATGGCAACCGCTTTGGTACTTTCCCATCGGTTGATGCTTCCTATGGCACTGGGTTAACCTATTCCGCTCGCCTCTATGATGCGGAACTTGATTATGGTACGGATAAACTCTTTGATGAACAGCCATTTGAAGTGCGTGACATTGGGGACATCTCTGTCACCTATCGTTCGGATGATTATCTGTTCATTCCAGAAGGCTATACGCTGACCGCTGAAGAACAAGCTCTTATGGATGCAAATAAAATCCAGATTTCTGTTGGCAGCGATGCACGCGAGGAAGAAACTTACCAGCATATAACCTGGCAGACCAGTGGCATCGTTTATACCATCAGCAGTTTTGATACTGCCTTTTCTGCTGAAGACTTGTTCGCGTTTGCTGAAGAAATTATTAGCAATCAGTAATTTCTATGCTTTCATTATACAATTTGTATTTTCTCGAATGCAAAAGCCCCTGCCATTTTACGGCAGGGGCTGCTTTTTTAACAGCCAATGTTATTGTTACGTATGACAATCCCCCCTCCCTTGCTATTCCTTAATAATCCTCCATAAATCGATTGTACCATGTCCAATATGGCTCCCGCTTCCCACAATTTGGACATACCCCTGTGCCATATAATAATGGCACAATCCGTTTGATTTCTTCATCCCCTGCAAGCGCTAATAATCCATAAAACCATACCGCTTCATCTGTCAGCGATTTTCCATCCCATGTGCCAATTTCTATCGGTTCTAAACATTCCGGCTGATCGCTCAATGACAACGTTTCATCATTCCAGCCGCAAGTGCAAGCCGCACACCATTCTTCCCAACAAGAACCTGACATCAGATAAATCGCATAGGCGTGCTTCCGCTCCCCGAAAATGCTTAATGCGGATAAAGCAAATTCCTGCCCTAACCCAATATCACTTGTAAGGAAATTTTCCAGCTTTGTGTTTTGTATTAACGCTGTCAATTCGCTGCGTAATCCGGTTAACCCTTCCATAAATTGTTCATATGCTTCGGTTTGTGGCTCCAATGGAGTATAATTTTCCGCCGCAATTGCCGCTCCAATTTGCGCAATCAAAAATATTTTATCCTCTGTTGATAATTGTGCGCAAAATGCCGCCAAATGTGGCAAAACATATGCCGTTGCACTGTAATAACTTAACTGATGACTTAAATCTTCTGCCAGAATTGTGATGTTTTCACGGATATCTCCGTTTCCCTCCAGCAAGCAGCGAAGCCATTTATCTGCGTCATTGCCCGCAGCAGACAGTGTTTCCCAAACGGGCGCATTTAAATCAATCATATTGGTTTTATCCCTCCTGATGTCAAACGTATTGCTGTTTTGATTATATCATTTGTTTTGCGCTTTGTGAATACGTTCTGGAACAAAAAGGCTAATGGATATATCCAAAAGCCTTTTTTATTGAGCGTTATTATCATGCCGCGTTCATTCTATGCTTTATTTATGTTCCCTTATTTTTTCTTTTGACGATTTCCCTCCTTTATGCTATGATATCAATAGTAAATAATAATCCCTCGCATCCCCTTATTTCTACCATTTTTGTGAAGGAGCGTTTTATATGAAAAATAAGTTTTGCTTTGCCATTGGCGCTGCCGCTGGGCTGCTCGCCGCTGGATTCGTTTTCTCCGCTTCTGCTGACCGTTCTATCCGCGTCAGTGACCAAATCGCAATCTCCATTAACCAGGCCAGCTTTACCCCCCGTGACCCAAATGGCACTGTTGTTGATGCTTTTGTTTATAATGGCACAACTTATGTTCCAATGCGTGCCATTTGTGAAGCGGTTGGGCTTGATGTTCAATATGATGCTGTGACAAATACTGCCGCTATTTCTCAGAAAAATGCAAATGTGAATTATGTCGCTGAAAATGACGCAAAACAAGCTGCTTTCCGCCATGCTGGCGTCACTGAAGCAAATATTTCTGCCTGCAAAACCAAACTCGAATGGGAACATGGACGCGCTGTCTATGAGGTCGAATTCTATGTTGGTGCAAATGAATATGAATACGAAATTGATGCACTGACAGGTGACGTTTTGAAAACCGAATCCGAAACAAAACCTAATTCGCCTAACCAGCAAAACCCTTCTATCAGTGAAGATGCCGCAAAACAAACTGCCCTGTCAAATGCTGGTCTGTCCGCTGATGCTGTAACCTTTACCAAATGTAAACTCGATACAGACGATGGCGTGCTTGTGTATGAAATTGCGTTTGTCGCTTCTGGCGTTGCATATGAATACGAAATCAATGCGCAAACCGGTGCTGTGAGCAAATCGAAAACCGATACCGTATCACAGTCACCAAATCAGACAAACCCAAATGCTACTATTTCCCTTGATAAGGCAAAGCAAATTGCGTTGGATGATGCCGGGCTGCAAGCGAATGCTGTAAGATTTACAAAATCAAAACAAGATGCTGATGATGGCATACAGATTTATGAAATTGAGTTCATTGCCGCTGGAATGGAATATGAATATGAAATCAATGCGCAAACCGGCGCAATTTTGAAAAAAGAAATCTCCCGCGATTAAATTTCTCCGTGATTTTGAAATGAATATGAGAAATCCCTTGGCTGCGGCCCGTTTCCGCTTTGCCAAGGGATTTTTTTTATTTGATTTGCGATAAACTCATACCTCGTGTGTGCGCTATCGCTTTCCATTCTGTTGTGCGGTGAATCAAACAATAGGTGTTAATTGGCAGCCATGTCATAATGAATACCCAATACGTGAGTATACTGCGCAGCATCGGACGAATTGGCTTGCCCTCTAAAGCCGTGACAGCAAATGCCATTGCCGCACTCACCGCATAAGATACAACGACAGATAAAAATAGACTCGTGAACACCGGTGTGCTTGGGAATAACTGATAATGAATTTGCAGCATCCGCATAAGCTGTCCCGCAAATAGCGAAATTAACCAGAAAATTTGGATCACTGGCGCAAATAAAAAGACAAGCTGATCAAACCGTGCCCGGAACCCCCATATGCCATGCGTGAATAACCCGCGCAGCAATGGCAAGGCATAATATGCTAAACATTGGTATAAGCCCGTCGACCAGCGGCATCGCTGCCGCCAAGACTGCCCAAATGTCAATGGCTGTTCATCATAGGTAATGGCTTGTGGTACCCATTCTACCCGTGTCTGATTTAAAATACATTTTGTGGTGAACTCAATGTCTTCGGTTAATGTTAAAGTATTCCATCCGCCCATTTGACGTAATAACGCTAAATCTGCCATGAAACCACTGCCATTGATAATCGCTGATAACCCAACCGCATTACGCGCATGGGAGTAAAATCGGTTGACCATCCAATAATAAATCGAATAGTTGCCTGATATGTTGGTATCATGTGGATTCTTGCTGTCACGGTAGCCCTGCGCTGCACGTGCCCCACCGCACCATGCATTATTCATTGCCTGCAAAAATCCTGGGTCTACCACATTATCTGCGTCAAAAACACAAATTGCATCGTGTTTGCCCGCTTTGTCTAACATCGCGACCACTTGACGCAAAACATCACCTTTGCTGTGAACCGGGAATGGACATGTTAAAATCTGTGCCCCAGCAGCCCGCGCTGCCTCCTCTGTGTTGTCTGTGCAGTTGTTCGGAATGACATATATGTCATACAATTCTTTGGGATAATCCTGTGCCAGCAGGCTTTCAACCAAATGCCCAATAACTGCTTGCTCGTTCCGCGCCGCAACCAATACCGCAAAACGGCATTTCGCTGGATGCGCCTGCCATATGCGCCGCCGCTTTAAGGCACATGGCAAAAATATTGCGTAATAGCACATATACAGGGTCAAACATACGCTGAGCAGCCATAAAACTGAGTCTAAAGCTGATATCATTCGCATGACCAAAACTCCTCCCGGGCTCCTTTGCCCCACATATTTTTTCAAGCTGTACCACATCGCCTAATACAGTATAAAACCGCACGGAATGCTTGTCAATGTTCTATATGACTTCTTTTGAAATTCTTAAAGTAATGTTTACATTATGGTTTACCTTGAAAGCATGGAAATCTATTTTTACGTTATAAATTTCTATGTTTGTCTGACGGTTTTTGTATTCTCCCTATTTTCCCGCCTTTTTAGTGGGTAATTGTAAATCGAAAATTTTTTCGGCTTTTTTTTTGAAAAAGGCTTGACAGAACGCTTTTTTTCGGCTATTATCATGGGCAACATGGAACGAACCACCGTTCGGAATGAAAGGGGAGATGCTTATCTATGACCAAACAACAAAAAGAATCAAAGCAGCTCTGTGGGCGCCTGCCTGGCCTGCTTGACAGACTCATCCAGTTGGCAGAACAAGAAGACGCTAAACCTGCTACTGTTGTTGCCGCAATGAAAGAAATCCGCGCCGCCGCAGAAGAATTGCAGGAAAATCAAAAAATAGAAATTGTGGTGAAACTTGTTGAACGTGCGTAAATTTATTTTTCAAGTGACACCCCGGCAGCGTGATTTTATTTGCTCGGATGCGGATGAAACCTTGTTTGGCGGCGCCGCAGGCGGCGGCAAAAGCTATGCACAGATGATTGATGCGTTAATCTTTGCGGGACGCTTCCCCGGCAGCAGACAACTTATTTTGCGCCGTACAATACGGGAATTGGAACGCTCGCTTATCCCTGTCAGCAGTCAGATTTTCCCCCGCGCCGCTGGCAAGTTTCTGAAATCTGATTCGCTATGGCTGATGGGCAATGGTTCTGTGATTGAGTTCGGACACTGTCAATATGAAACCGATGTGACAAGATATCAATCCGCTGAATATGATGTGATTCGGTTTGATGAAGTAACCCATTTTACCGAATATCAATATACCTATCTGATTAGCCGGGTGCGCGGCGCGAATGATTTCCCCAAACAGATTAAATCCACAACAAACCCCGGTGGGATTGGACATGACTGGGTGAAAAAACGCTTTATTGATGTGTTAACCCCAAATACTGTCACGCAGTTTGATGGCGGCAGCCGATTATTCTTACCCGCTAAAGTGACGGATAATATTTTTTTAATGCAGCGTGACCCCAATTACCGCAAACGGCTGAAAAATTTGACGCCGCATGACCGCAAGGCTTTGCTTGATGGGGATTGGGATTTGCAGGAGGGGCGGTATTTCCCGGAGTTTTCCCGGGAAATACATATCGTGCAGCCGTTTGAAATCCCGGCACATTGGAAACGTTACCTTTCAGTTGACTATGGGCTGGATATGTTCGCGGCGCTTTGGATTGCTGCCGCGCCAGATGGACACAGTTATGTATATCGGGAAGTCTATGAGCCAGGGTTAATCCTTTCAGAGGCGGCAGAACGCATCAAACAGCTGGAAACTGAATCCGTTTATTTGCGGCTTGCACCGCCTGACCTTTTTAATCGCAGGCAGGAAACTGGCCGTTCTGCGATTGAAATATGGCAATCGCTTGGTCTTTATTTTGAGAAAAGCAGCAACCGCCGGATTGATGGCTGGTATGCAGTAAAAGAACTGCTGAAACCTATCCCAGATGGTATGGGCGGATTTACCGCAAAACTTCAGGTTTTTCCAGAATGCCGCAATTTAATTCGTACACTCGGCGCGCTGCGCCATGACAGCAAAAACCCAAATGATGCTGCAGATACGCCGCATGAATTAACCCATGCCCCTGACGCGCTGCGCGGGTATGCGCTGGCAATCTGTGACGCGGATTTGCCTGAACAGGCGGACTGCTATGGCGGGGATGTGGAAGCCTTTTTAGCTTACTGATTTTCTTTCGTTAAAGTTTTTCTGACGCCGGGTGTTTGAATTGAATGATACTTGTTTTTTTTAGGAGGTGTATCCGATTTGATGGAATCCTTTGTTCTATATATCATTGGCTGTGTGGTGATGTTCCTTGCTGGCGCCGCTGTCAGCCGCGGCTTTGGTCAGCACAAACATTATGATACTGTGCAGCAGCAAGAAAACCCGGAAGATGCTTATGCACGCGATTTCGCCGCGCTGATGGGCTATTCCGGTGAAGTAAATGAAACGGAGGGTCAAAATGAAACATGATTTATCCCCACACGCCGTTTGGCGTGAATATCTTCGCGGACAAGACTATAAACGTGCTACTGGGCTTTATGAACAAGTCCGGAAAAATGAAAATTTTGTGCAGGGCAAACAATGGGAAGGCTTACATGTCAGTACCCTTGACCCGCTAATCTTTAATGTGCTCCGCCGGTGTGTTAACCTTTTTGTTGCAATGCTTGTCAGCGATGATGTCGCTGTCAGCGCAACACCCTTTGGGCGCGGCAAACAGGATGACCAGCTGGAACATATCCTTGAACAGGCTTTTGACTGCGCGATAGAACGCAGTAACGTGAAAACACTTAATCGGCTGGCACTGCGCAATGCTTGTGTGGATGGCGATAGCTGCTTTTATATCCACTTTGACCCGGATACCGAAACCGGTCAGCCCGCCAAAGGCGATATCAAAGTGGAATGTATTGATAATACTAATGTTTATTTTGGGAACACCGCAAGCGATGAGGTCGAACGGCAACCCTTTATTATCATTGCCATGCGGCGCGATGTGGATGAAGTTAAACTGGAAGCGCTCAAAAATCGCCGCCCAAGTGATGATATCAATGCCATTTTACCCGATGGTGAAGACGAAAATATGACGCCAAATGAAAATCACCGGCGCGTTACCGTTTTGCTGCGGATGCGCAAAACCGAAAACGGTATCGCTTTCCTCAAAACAACTCAACACGCTACGATTATGGCAGAGAAAATATTGCCCTATACCCGGTACCCGGTCGCCTATATGAGCTGGGATCGTGTGAAAAATTCCTGCCATGGCGTTTCCCCTGTGACAGAAGCAATTCCAAACCAAATCGCTATCAATAAACTTTATTCCATGTATGTGCAGTGCATTAAACAGGTCGCTTTCCCAAAAATTATTTATGATGTGACGCGTTTCCCCAATGGGTATTCCAGCGAAATCGGTAAGGCAATCGGTATGCGCGGCAACCCAAATGACGCTTTTTTAAGCGCCTTTAAGGCGCCCGATATTTCTGGACAAGTGCTGGCGCTGCTCCGCCAAATGATGAGCGATACCATGGAACTGATGGGCGCAAGTGACGCCAGCTTAGGCAATGTGACACCGACAAATACTTCCGCTATTGTTGCTGTGCAGAAAGCTACCGCCGCCCCGCTTGAACTGGTGAAACTTGAGTTTTACCGCTTTATTGAAGATACTGCCCGCTCGTTCCTCGATATGATGGGCGCACATTATGGCGTGCGGCAATATGTCATTACTGATGAGGATGGGCAGGAACAACAGGTTTCTTTCGATTTCGGCACCATACGCGGCGGCGAAATGCGGCTGAAAGTTGATGTCGGCGAGGCAAGTTATTGGTCAGAAACCGTGCAGACTGTTACAAATGACCACCTCATTGAAACTGGACTGATTGCAGACCCGCTTCTGTATTTGCAGAACGTGCCTGATCAGCATATGAAAGGCAAGCGTGGGCTGATGCGTGCGCTTCAGAAACAAAAGGAGGAGAATAATGGAAAAGAACAAACAGCCGCAGAATCTTATGCAGGATAAGCTGCCGCTTGACCCATTTGATGCGGATGCAGCGCAGACACAGCCTGACCCGCAAAGTGAAATGGTTACAATTACCGTCGATGGGCAGGCGCTGACACTGACCATGGAACAGCTTGTACAGGCGGCAATCGCTGGGCTTTCAAAACGCGGTGAAATGCTCCGTCTGGCTGGCGCTTCCAGCCAAGTGCCTAATGGTCAGGTCTATGCAAACTTTATCTCCGCTTATCCAGATGTGAAACCTGGGGATATCCCACAGGAGGTTTGGCAGGATGCTCAGACAGAAGGCAGTTTGGTTTCCGCTTACCGCAAATATGAAATCGCACTGCTACGCGAAAAACTCCGCGCTCTGGAACAAAATGCTGATAACCGGAAACAGGCGGTCGGCTCCGCCGCTGGCGATGGGCAGCCCGTCCAGATTGACCCTGTGATTGCTGCGCTGCGGTCTTAAACATACCGCATGATTCCATTTTGTATTTTAAGGAGGTCTTTTTACTTATGGCTATCAATCTCGCAACCAAATATTCTGACGAAATCGCTTCCGCCTTTAGCCGCGGTTCCTTTATTAAAGGCAAAACCGCGACAACTTTTGATTTGACTGGCGTCAAAACACTCAAGGTTTATACGCCCATTACTGTCGATGAAGTCGATTATGTGCGTGAAGGCGCAAACCGTTATGGTACCCCTGCTGAAATGCAGGATATCGTACAGGAACTTACCATGACACAGGATAAGGCGTTTACGCTGACCATTGATAAGGGCAATAACCTTGACCAGAACCTTGTCAAACGCGCCGCTGATATGCTCCGCTTGCAGCTTAACGAAAAATCTGCCCCTGCCGCTGACCGGTATGCCCTGCGCCGCTTCGCTCATATGGCTGGGACAATTGCGGCAAGCGATAAGCCAACTACCAGCAATATCATTTCCTTGATTGCTGCCGGGATGCAGGCGCTGGATGATGGGCTTGTCCCAGCTGATGGGCGCTATCTGTATGTTTCTTCGGAAATCCATAAACTGATTTGTTTGTCTACTGAGTTTATTGCGGTTGATGCACTGGGCGCGAAATCTGTCGCAAAAGGCATTTGTGGACAAGTGCTCGGCATGGAAGTCGTCCGCGTGCCCGAACGCTATATGCCCGAAAATTGCTGGTTCCTCATTACCCATAAGGATTCTGTGCTGATGCCTTATAAAATCGCAGATGCAAAAGTCCATGAAGATCCTGTTGGCGTGTCTGGCGCACTGATTGAAGGACGGCATTATTATGACGCGTTCGTCCTCGGCGCAAAATGTGCCGGCGTTTATGCCTGCGTGAAAACAGGTTATATTACCGCTGCTCCTTCTAATGCAGGTGGTACGCTGAGCTGTACCGATACTGGCGCGGTAATCCGGTATACGCTTGATGGGTCTGACCCGCGGTATTCTGATTCTGCTCATGATTATACAAAACCGCTTACTGTACAATCCGGCGAAACTCTGAAAATATTTGCCTGCGCCGCTGGCAAATATCCGTCAGTTGTGGTTTAATTGCTTTTATCCGCCCGCGGGCAGGGAATTTTCATTTCCCTGCCCGATGCCCTATCTTTTTTTAGGAGGTTTGTTTTTCCTATGACCGGAAATGAATGCTTCGCTGCTGCTATGAATTTACTGAATGAACAGGAAGAAGGCTATCATTATTATCAGCAGTTTGCCCTCGGCTGCCTGAACCAGCTCCTTGCAAACTGTTTGCGCGAAATTAATGCTTTGCGTACTGCACAGCAGATGGAACCTTTACGTATCCCCCCAAAACTGGATTCGCTTGATGCGGAAATCCCTGCCGATGAGGCAATGCTTCGTGAATGCTTCCCTTATGGGCTTGCCGCATTGCTGATTTGTGATGAAGATAAAAACCGCTTTAACTGGCTTGGCTCGGAATTTGCCGCCCGCTTGGATTACCATTGCCCTGCCTCCCAGTTCGCAATTAAGGAGTTATATTAAAATGCGCCCTTATCAATTTGAAAATGCTGAACCTGAACGGCAAATTATGATTGAACACTTCAGTGGTGTTGATTTTTCTACCCATTCGACTAAGGCTGACCTTGCCCACTCCCCTGATGCCTGCAACATGATTTCACAGTCAACCGATTTCCTCGTCAAACGCACTGGCTATCACCGTATCGTAAAGCTGAACCGCCCAATTTATGGGCTGTATGCGCTGCCTGGAGATGAACATATCCTCGTCCATGCGGGGGACAGGCTGTATTGTATGAACCCTTCTGGGTCAATGTCCTCTATCGCCAGCGGGATGAATACCGACTTTTCTACCGCTTTCCTGATGAATGGGTGTTTATATCTGCTGGATGGCAAAAAATATCGCCGCATTGAGCAGGTCAGCAACGCTTGGCGGGTGCGTAATGTGACTGATATCGCTTTTGTGCCGACTACCACAATCGCCGCGCCCCCTGGCGGCGGCGGAACCAGTTTTGAAGCGGTCAACTTGCTGACACCCAAACGAATAAATACTTTCGTTGGCAACGGCAGTGCCGTGCAGTTCCAGCTTGATACAAAAAATATCGATACCACTGGCATTTCCGCTACGGTTGATGGCGTGGCGGTTTCTGTCGCTTCGGTCAATGCACAAACTGGTGTTGTCACCCTCGCCGCTGCGCCCCCTAACGCAAATGGACTTGCTAATGTTGCCATTACATTTAGCAAGACCATCAGCGGCGCCGCTGATAAAATCAACCAGTGCCGCTTCGCTGGGCTTTATGGCGGCAAAAATGATACCCGTGTGTTCCTCTCCGGCAACCCTACTGCCCCAAACTGCGATTGGCAAAGCGGACTGTTTGACCCAACATATTTCCCCGATACCGGCTATACCCGCGTTGGGTCGGATGCTTCCGCTATTGTCGGTTATGTGCGCCAATATGAAAGCCAGCTCGTAATCAAGGAAGGCGGCAGCCAGGAGGCAACACAATATTTGCGCACCTTTTTACTCGACGCAAATAATCAGGCGGCGTATCCCCTCAAACAAGGTGCGCAAGGTCCTGGTGGGTATGCGTTCCGTACCTTCGCTTCCCTTGGCGATATGCCCTTGTTCCTTTCCGCAGATGGCGTGATGGGCGTATTTGGTACCGCTGTGACCGAACAGCGCTCAATCCAGCGGCAGTCCCGTGCCGTTGACCCCAGGCTGACCAAAGAGGAAAATCTTGATAAGGCTTGCGCAATCGTTTGGCGTGATAAATATTATCTCGCAGTCAATGGCAAATGCTATGTTGCCGATGGTCGCACTTACCGCGCTGACGGTTCGCCAGAATGGTATTACTGGGATAACTTCCCTGCTATTTCGTTCTGTATTTTTCAGGGACAGCTGCATTTTGGCACAGAAGATGGACGTATCCTGCGGCTGTGTGAAGAAGATGAACAAGACGCTTTTTTGGATGATGGTCAGCCCATTGACGCTTGGTGGTGTACCCCCGATATGCCGCTGGATGATT
>Ga0137306_102528_pt1 | contig 15101 bp, 18 predicted proteins | sample Inofroosms_March_FD_97187 | JGI IMG/M metagenome (GOLD analysis project Ga0137306, IMG submission 97187) | Mouse cecal microbial communities from Vienna, Austria - N-Acetylneuraminic and N-Acetylglucosamine D2O microcosms_March | ecosystem: Host-associated > Mammals > Digestive system > Large...
TCTGATGTGAGAGCTGAATCATTTTGTAAGAGTTACAGTGTGTGGTTGTTTAGACTCATGCTGTAACTAACCATTTTTATTGAATATGTGAAAGGAAGAGTATGAAAATATCAGTTTTTTTTGCGGTCATCTTTTGCATTTTAATGACTGCAGGGTGCAGTGAGAAAGAAAAGAAGATTAAACCAGAAGAGAACACCTTAGACTTCACTGTAGATTCTGCAGAAGAGATAGAAATACAAGAGAGCGGCAGTGGAGGAATGGCGAACGGAAATTTAGATGATGACGAACCGGAAAAGAAAGAATATGCCTATAAAATTAATAACGCAAATATTTATGATATAAATAGCCCTATTGAGATTGATGATATAGTCTTTAAATATAAAAATACAGAATTTAGTAAAGAACTTAAGGCAGATATTTCTTGTGATGATATTTTATATTTCGATGACGAAATTGATGAGAAGGGAAGATTAAAAGATGATTTTACATATATTTATACGGAGCTGGTGATTCGAAATGAGACCGGAAAGGAACAGGAAGTATATCTGAGCGCTGGAAATTTTGTTGTAATTAATAAAGAAAATGACGTAATAGATATGTCTGAGGAACTAAGGTATAGGAGCGGCTATGAGAACCCGGAGAAAAAGAAAGACTATTACAGATGTAGTTTTGGCGAGGGAGAAGAAAAGGAAGTATTACTGGTTTATATTGTTCCGGATAATCTTTTAGAACAGGATAACTTATTATATAGTATCAATCTTTATGGAGAAGGCAGCAGCGATGAACTTAAAGCTTTTAAAATTAGATAATAAGATGAATCAGATGATTAGGATTGAACTGAAGAGAGCTTTTTGCAATGTCAGATTTTTGTATAGCATTCTTGTGGGGCTTCTTATCGCAGGCTCGCAGATTTTTACCTGGGTCATACCTGCAATGGAGAAGGCTGATTATTATTTATTGGGGAAAGGAGAATATCCGGTCTCCGTTTTTAATACATGGATCGGAGCGTCAGGACATACATATCAGCTTACTCTTTACTTTATTATACTGCCTGTTATTTCCTGCCTTCCGTTTTCCGATAGCTGTTTTATTGAGCGGGAGAGTGGATACCAGGCGCATATTTTAACAAGAGTGAATAGAAATGCTTATCTTTTTTCTAAGAGTATTGCTGTTTATCTTTCGGGCGGATGTGCGGTTGTTCTTCCTCTTATAGTAAACTTATATGTTACCATGATGGCAATACCTTCTGTCCTTCCAGAGGCCAGTTCAAGAACCTTTCCTATTTTTGAACATAGTATGTGGAGCGGAATATTTTACACACATCCCTATGTATATCTTGGGGGATATTTTGTGATTATTTTTTCTTATGCAGGGCTATTTTCTCTATTTGGAATGATTTCATCATTTTATGTGAGAAATAGGTTCGTGTCACTTGTAATCCCATTTATTGTGTATACACTGGTGAATTTTGTCCTTGGCTATACAGAATATTATAAGTATTCCCCGGAGCTTTTCTTGCGGCCGGATCAACCGGCAGGTGCGGTGCTTTCATCTATTGTGATGTTCTATATATTCGGTTTGTTAATATGCATGATATTATTAGTTCGCGAAGGAAAAAAATATGATTTATATGTATAGAATGAAAAAAGGATTGTATCATTTATACAGTACCCATGTCATGGATTTTTTTGTATCGTCTGGAAGTCTGTGCATCGCTGCTTTTATATATTGGAAAAGCATGGTGAGAGATTACGGTGGAATGTGCGATTTAACAGTGGCAGATAGTTTCATGCTGTGCTGGATGCCTTTTTTTAGATGTATATTACTTACACCGGTTGTCCTGGCGTTTGTGATGAGGCTAAATCAGCATAATTATATGGTTAACCGGATTATCCGGTATAAGAGCGTAAGAGTGATGTACAGGACACAGATTTTGTATCATGCAAGTTTTTTTGCATTGCTGTCTTTGAGTCTTACAGTATTTATTGCATATATAGGAAAAGCAGATGCAAAAGGATGGGTAGATTTGTGCGGAAGCAGGAGTTTGTTTGTATATATGAATAATGGGATGACGTCTGACGAAGCTTCGTTTCCTTTTATTGTATTTGTATTTTGGTGTAGTTTATTTCTTTATATGGAATTACTTGAAGTTTGTTTTATTTTTTTCAGATTGATATTCAGGGAAAGGGTGATGGCTTTTTTTGCTGTATATATTATGTGCCTCATTGAAAATTATTTTATAAGATTTCCTGTCATTTTTGGCCGTGCAGGGGCAGGATATGAGCGGTGGGTTAACAGAGACTTCCGAATATTACAAACAATGATGATTCTTGTGGTTTTTATAGAACTCTGTGGCGTATTGGCGGATAGAAAGGACTATATAAATGTGGAGTAGTACAAGAAGAGGTATTATAAAGTACGACTTGTGTCAAGGACTTCGTGCCAATATGTGGAAGTTCCTGGCAGGCGCCGTGCCCTTTTTTGGTGTGGTGATGATTGTGCAGGAGAGGAGTGTGTTATTTTCTACAGAGCCCTCTTTTTTTGAATATTTTATTTATCTGTTTAAGGGAATTAGAAACTATACTCCTGTTCCGGGACAGCAGTTTGAGGTTCCAATATTATGGATGATAGTGCAGGTGTCCATGGCCTTGATTGTCTATGATTATCCTGTGGTTAACCTTGAAAAGTATGGGATACAGACAATAATAAGGGCTAAGAGCAGAGCGTTATGGTGGTTTTCCAAATGCATATGGGTAGCCGCCAGTGTGGCGCTTTACTATGCTGTTGGTATTTTGATCATTTTGGGAGCCTGTATGCTGACGGGAAAGATATCATTTATAGCGGATCAGGAGTGGAATATGGTAATGAATGAATTGGATGTTTCGTTAATTACGCATGAGCAATTGTGGTTAATCTGCATATACATTCCGCTTATGTCGTCTATTGCATTATCCTTATTGCAGCTTACTGGCAGTTTTGTCTTAAGTCCGGTTTATAGCTTTTTGCTGCTTTTGTCTTATATTGTTATCTCGGTTTATTATAATCATTCCTGTTTTATGGGGGCGAATTCCATGATTTTAAGAAATGAATTTGCAATGGCAGGAGGAAACACGCTTAGTGGGATTGTAATAACAAATATTATTGTAATGTGTGCGGCAGTCTTTGGTGGTTATATTTATTTTAGAAGACATGATATATACTGAGCGGCAGATTTCATCATCCATGAGTATAACCTGGAAAAACTTATAAATAGTAGGAGAAAAAGATGATTATTCTAAAAAACTTGGATAAGGAATTAAATGGAAATGCGGTTTTGACAGATATTAACTTAGAGTTAAGCAAAGGAAAGGTTTATGGCTTGCAGGGGAAGAACGGTTCGGGAAAGACGATGCTAATGCGCGCGGTTTGTGGATTGATAAAACCAACTGGCGGATATGTGGAAATAGATGGAGAACGTTTGGGAAAGGAATCTGCATTTCCGGAAAGTGTGGGATGTTTAATCGAAAATCCGGCATTTGTGCCCTATTATTCAGGCCTTAAAAATTTACAAATACTTGCGGACATAAAAGGGAGGATAGATAAAAAGGACATCTGCCTTATGATGGAACGCGTCGGTCTGGATCCAGGGGAAAAGAAGCCCTTCCGAAAATATTCGCTGGGTATGAAGCAAAGACTTGGAATAGCCTGTGCATTTATGGAAGCGCCAGATATTATTTTGCTGGATGAGCCATTTAATGCATTAGATACAGAGGGGGTCGAAATGCTAAAGAATTTACTGGGAGAAGCAAAAGAAAAAGAGGCGACTATCATAGTGGCATGCCATGATAAAGAGGAGCTGGAATTAATTGCTGATGAAATTTTTGTAATGGAAAATGGAAAGATTATGGAACACAAAAGTTAATATTCGCAGGTCAGGAATGCGCATAAACTGCGCATTCCGTAAGAAAATAATGCACAAAAATTACGTAAAGAAGGAACATGTTATGAAGGCATATCATAGAAAACGAATGATAGTTATTTTGTCTATTCTGATAGTGGGCAGTTCCATATGGAGATTTGTCTCGTTGAATGAAAGATATCCTAATCCAGGTGTTGTTGTTTACAAAGAAAAGGATAAAATAAAAGGTGGAGACATTGAAATCAGTGTTTCCAGTAGTAACCTTGTATCTATGGAAGAAATGCTGGAACTGCTGTCTGATCATAAGGATGAAATGATCTATGAAGATGAGACTTCTATGCCCCAGACTGAAAGAAAGGTGCTTCTGGTCCGGATAAATATAAAGAATACAAGTAGTACAGAACAGACAACAAGCTTAGTCAGATTTATGGCACAGGCAGGTGCGTGGTCAAATGGAATGGATCTGGGAGCATATTGTGCACTTAATGGGGTGGAAAAAACAAATATTCAGTTAAAACCTAAAGAACAAAGGAGTATGATGATGCCATTTTATCTATATGAATCCCAATTCGCAGGAGATGAATTTCATAAGGTGGACAGGAGAAAGTTTTCTTTGGTCTTATCTGCATACCCAGTAAAAAATATCATTGAATTATTTTAAATTATTTTAAAATATTATGAAGGCTAAAATTTCTTGTTTCTTATATTAAAGAAAAGTATAATAGAAAGTAACTGCTCAAGGCACTGAGCAGTTACAATAGAAATTATAATAATAAAGGGGAGGCGAAAGCGGTGACGAAAAAGAAGAAGGAGCTAAAATACTTTTCTCTTAGTAGTAAGGAGGAAGAGGCTATGAAGGTGCTTTGGAATTCTGACAAGGCATTAAGTGCTATGGAAATTGCGGAGGGAATTCCAGACAGAAGCTGGCCAAGTTCTTCCATACAGAATATTATGCGTAGTTTAGAAAAGAAAGGCGCTATTGTGGTTGACTCTGTTATTAAGCTGGGTAAATCTTATGGAAGAGTTTTCAGGCCTGCGCTTTCTGCAAATGAGTATGCTTCTATGCAGTTTGAACGATTTTATCAGGGAAGAGACCGGAACTGCTTTTCTGTGCTTTCATCTTTTCTGGGTAATACGAAGAGTTCGAAGGAGGAGATTATAGATGCATTGGAAAAATTATTGGAGCAATACCGGGAGGATGATATTTGATGATACTTTCTTACTATTCATTTGTAATGGCTGTTATCTGGGGTAATATATTTGTGGGTACAATTTTTCTTTTTCGCAGATATAGAAATAATTTTTCATTTTATGTATTATTTTACTTGCTGCTATTTTGCATCTTACGGGTTCTGATTCCGGTCGAACTGCCATACACATATACTGTAAACTCAGTTAAGATTTTGCCGATTGTCCAGTCGTTTTTAAACTATACATTGTTCCGCGTGAATTTTCGGGCGGTACCTGTATATTCTGTAATTTTGTTTATATGGCTGGGTACTGCTGCGGTCACGATAGTTGTACATATACTGCAATATTATCATTTGAAAAGAGCACTGGCATTATTGCCGGGGACAGAGGATTACCGTCTATACCGAATACTTTCTGAAATCGGAGCATACAGACAGAATAACCAGGGATTACGAAAAGTTTTCAGTAGGAAGCTATTGCCACCGGATATTAAAATAGCGGTTCATCCGGCGGTCAAGTCACCGTCTATTGTTGGAATCAGGAAACCGGTAATCGTTCTTCCTCATACAGATTTTACAGATGAAGAGTTACATTATATATTTTTTCACGAGTATATGCATTATCAGTATGGGCATGTATTTATAAAGCTTCTTACCGGAGGGCTGCAGGCGTTTTTGTGGTGGAGTCCGTTAATAAAGCGATTTTTTTGCGAAATATCTTACGCGCTTGAGATGCATTCTGACCAGAAGGTATGTAATGTACTGGACAGAGAGCAGAAAGCGGAATATCTCCAGACGATTCTTAATGTGCTGAAGGATTCGGGTACGCATAGAAAGCCGGCTGCTATGACATGTAATATGGTTGAGCCGGGTGATTCGGGTAGAATGGAGCAGCGTTTTCATATGATTTTGAATAAGAATTACTGCAAAAAAAGGAACAGGGACAGATTTGCTGTCGTGGGACTGCTGTTTGTGTTTTTGTTTTCTTACGCATTTGTATTTCAGCCATACGGTGAGCCTGTGGAAGAGGATTATGAAGAGGGGATCATTGAGGGTACAATTTTGCCAGGAACTTATATTGTGGAAGAAGGGGGAAGGTTTAACATCTACAGTCCGAAACATGAATATATAGGTTTCCTTTATAGCGTTGAGGGGTTAGCGGAGTACAAAGAAGAGTATGGAAATCTGAAAATATATACTGAGGAAGAAGGGAGGCATCTGAATCTAATAGATAACAGACAGAATACAGAATGAATGATATTGTAATATATGAATAGGAGGGAAATATATCATATGAAGAATTTACAGAAGGGTTTACTGGTATTGTTTTGTCTATTCGGTTTATCAATTGCATCTAGCTGTTGCACCTTGGCTTGTGATAGTCCTGATAATTATACATGCGAAAGTGCCTTTGGAGGCTCAGCTGAACCGTTTGCAGAAAAAACAGGGTATAGATATAAAATCGAAAATGGGAAGAGGTATAAGAGGCTATGGTCATACACAAAACAACAATGGATATGGCCAGAATGGGTTCTGGCATAAATTTGGGACGGGGTATTTTTAAAAATACCCCGTCCCCAACTGGCTTACGGATGCTTTCCGTATCCGGCCCATCCGACCTGTCCGTCGGCATAGCCCTTTTTGCCATCCATCTTAAGGATGCACCACTGGTGGGTATACTGGTTTGCGTTGGCATGCTTCCATTTATACCCCATATACCCCAAAACCATTCCCAATGCGCGGGTGGCGCCTGCGCAGGAGTATTTTTTGGAGATAAAGACGCCGTATGCCTGGCTGTAATCAGATCCTTCCATTGTATAAGTACATCTCTGGCAGAAGGCGGATACATAGAATGCGGCCTGGCCTACCCGGTCAAGATCTTTGCCTTTTTTGGACACACATTTCGCAACTAATTTCGCAACTCTTTGTGCGTCCTTTGTCTTATTACCGGTCTTTTTATTTGGAATCTTATGGCAGACACCGTTCCATGCGATGATGTAATTTTTGTACAGGGCGGTTTTAACCATGTACCCATTTTTTTTGTCGAAATAATATCTTTTGTTCTTGATTTTTTTCAGACCTGTCTGCATGACGCCTCGCTTGTTAAAATAATATCTGGCGCCGTCAATGGTTTTCAGTCCGGTTACTTTCACACCTCTCTTGTTGTAATAATACTTTTTTCCTTTTACTGTCCGCCAGCCGGTGGCGGGCTGCTGCTGTTGGTCATTTGAGATGGTGACGGAGCTTTGGGAGGCTTCGGACGTCACTGGTATGCACAGACAAAGGGCGGTGCATAATAAGAAAATAATTGTGTTTTTTAAGAACTTCATAGGATCCCTCGCTTTCTCTCTTTTTATTTCTTCTAGTATAATCCAAGGATGTATTAGTATGTTTAGAGTATATCACATATGGGAATTGACTGGTACTTTTTTATGAAAGCAGATATAATAAAATTTTAATTTTTAGGCGCTAATCGAAGATACGGTACTAGAACAGGGGGAATCATTTTGTGGAAGAGCAGAGGATAGATACTGTCGATTCGTTAAACCGGTTCGGGCAGGAGCTGCCGGAAATTAAATTCGTTCAGGTCAGCGTAACCAGTTATGGCTATGGCTGGTCCAGAAGCGCAGGCACTCGCAAGCGTCAAAAGATATTTTTGATGCAGGTTCTCCATTTATTTTAGGCAAAATGGATAAAAGAATGAGAATATATTGTGCAATCTTCTCTCAAATACGGGCTTGTTAATTTATTATCAATGTGGTATGATATAACGAAAGCGACAGCAAAATGTGACAAACATTTTAACCCATGATCGCGGAAAAGAAAATATTTAAAAGGAGAACAAAAACATGAGCTGTAAAGTCACAATTATTGGAGCCGGAAGTGTAGGCGCAACAATTGCGTACACATTGTCTGGGGAGGACATGGCATCAGAGATCGTCATGATCGACATCAACAAAGAAAAAGTAGAAGGCGAAGTCATGGACATTGAGCAGGGAACCTGTTTCAGGGATCCGGTATCCATTATTGCAGGGGACTATGAGGACGCGAAGGATTCAGACATTGTAATCATCACTTCGGGAATAGCCCGTAAGCCAGGTCAGACAAGAATCGAACTGACACAGACAAACGTTAACATTCTGAAGCAGATTACACCGGAGATTGCAAAGGCAGCGCCGAATGCACTTTATATTATTGTAAGCAATCCGGTTGACATTATGACTTATGTATTCACAAAGATCTCAGGAATTCCGGAGAACCAGATTATTGGTTCCGGGACAGTTTTAGATTCCGCACGTCTCCGCTGCGGTCTTTCCGAACATTTTAAAGTTGCACAGAGAAATATCCACGCATACGTATTTGGCGAGCATGGCGACACATCCTTCATTCCATGGTCAGCAGCAAGGATCGCAGGCGTGAATGTAGATGATTATTACGATATGATGCCACATCTTGGGAAAACGGCAGGGAAGCTTGATAAAGACGCTATGCTGACCTATGTGCAGAAATCTGGCGGCAAGATTATTGCAAATAAAGGTGCAACTTTCTATGCAGTTACGAGAGGCGTCTGCCGGCTGTGCAGCATACTCATGTCAGCATCTGAATCTGTAACAACCGTATCTTCTATGATGCACGGTGAATACGGAATTGAGGATGTATGTTTAAGCACGCTTGCACTGGTAGGACCTAATGGCATTCAGGGCAAGATTCCGATGACCCTTACAGAGGAAGAAGTAGGGAAATTAAAAGCAAGTGCAGACGCACTGAAATCTGTTATTGCACAAATCGAGCTGTAAAACGGTAATATTTGATACTTGATTTGAAAAAATGGTCATATTAAAATAGAAAGGAAATATGGTAAAATAACGTAACTATTGAGTGGCTTTGTGCAGGGGCGGCCCCGGATGACCGGGGTTATTCAATGCACAGCTGCAAAATTATAAGAAAGGACAGCGAGAACTATGAAGTACAGTTATTATCCGGGATGCACTTTGAGAACAAAGGCGAAGGATCTGGATGCTTATGCAAGAGCCTCAGCAGAAGCTCTTGGCATTGAACTCATCGAAGTCGAAGACTGGCAATGCTGCGGCGGAGTATATCCTCTTGGCTCTGACGAGATTGCCACCAAGCTGTCTTCGGTCCGTGCGCTCAATGCGGCGAAGGAGAAGGATCAGAGCCTGGTGACCATGTGCTCTGCATGTCATCATGTGATCAAACGTGTCAATGATGATATGAAAAATGTAGAGGATATCCGTACAAGAGCCAACAATTATATGGAGCTTGATGAGCCTTATGCAGGTGAGACAGAGGTACTCCATTTTCTGGAGGTTCTTCGTGATAAAGTAGGGTTTGACGAATTAAAGAAAAAAGTGACGAACCCTCTGACCGGAAAGAAGATCGGCGCATACTACGGCTGCCTGCTTCTTCGTCCAAGCAAGCTTTTAAGCTTCGATGACCCGGAGAATCCGAGGATTATCGAGGACTTTATCCGCGCCATCGGCGCAGAGCCGGTCATCTATCCATACCGCAACGAGTGCTGCGGCGGATACATTTCCTTAAAGGAAAAGGAAATGTCAAAAAATATGTGTGAAAAGATTATGGCAAGCGCAGAAGGCTTCGGGGCAGAGATGCTCATCACAGCCTGTCCGCTGTGTCTCTATAATCTGAATAAGAGTACAGGCGCGTCTCTTCCGGTTGTTTACTTTACGGAGCTTTTGGCAGAAGCCCTGGGCGTGAAAGATGAAGTGAAAAAGGAGGTGCAGGCATCATGAGTTCTGAAAAGAAACAGGCAGAAATGATTAAGGAAATCAGCGGCGTCAATCCACTGAAGTGTATGAAGTGCGGCAAATGCTCTGCGACCTGCCCGTCCTATAACGAGATGGATATCAAGCCCCATCAGTTTGTATCCTATGTAATTAATGAAGATATTGAAAGCCTGGTAGATTCAAAATCCCTTTGGAAATGTCTTTCCTGCTTTGCATGTGTGGAGAGGTGTCCCCGCGATGTAAAGCCCGGGAAGCTGATTGATGCAGCAAGACAGGTTGTCGTGCGTCAGAGGAGCCAGGATTACCTGAAAGCAGACGAGATTCCGGAATTACTGGATCCGGAGCTCCCACAGCAGTTGTTAGTCAGCGCATTCAGAAGATACAGGAGGTGAAACCCAGGTGCAGAGAATAGGTGTATTTGTCTGCCACTGCGGAAGTAATATTGCCGCAACAGTAGACGTAAGTAAAGTAGCAGAGATGGCACTCATGGAGCCGGGCGTTGTCCATGCCGAAGACTACCAGTACATGTGTTCCGAGGCAGGTCAGGCGAAGATCGCGGCAGCGATTCAGGAAAAGGGATTAACAGGGATTGTTGTATGTTCCTGTTCCCCGCGTATGCATGAGACGACCTTTAGGAAGGCGGCAGAGCGTGCGGGCCTGAATCCGTACATGGTTGAGATTGCCAATATCCGTGAGCACTGCTCATGGATTCATAAGGATATGGAGGAGGCAACCAAAAAGGCTGTGATTCTGATGCGGGCAGCGGTTGCCAAGGTGAATTTAAATACGCCGCTTCAGGCAGGCGAGAGCCGCGTTACAAAGAGGGCGCTTGTGATCGGCGGCGGTATTGCCGGAATCCAGACAGCCCTTGATATTGCAGACGCAGGCTACGAGGTGGATATAGTGGAAAAGACGCCGAGTATCGGCGGAAGGATGTCACAGCTTGATAAGACATTCCCGACACTGGACTGCTCCGCATGTATTCTGACGCCGAAGATGGTGGAGGCGTCCGCCCATGAGAAGATTACCATTTATACATATAGTGAAGTGGAGAAGGTGAGCGGATTTGTAGGTGATTTCACCGTAGACATCCGTAAAAAAGCAAGAAGCGTGGATATGAATAAATGTACCGGGTGCGGCGTGTGCCAGGAAAAATGTCCGTCCAAAAAGGCGCCCAGCGAGTTTAACAGAGGCTTAAATACAAGAAGCGCCATCTACACTCCATTTGCACAGGCAATTCCCAATGTTCCGGTCATTGACCGTGAGGCCTGTATTAAGTTCAAGACCGGAAAATGTGGAATCTGCTCCAAGGTATGCCAGGCAGGAGCCATTGACTATGAGCAGAAGGATGAGATCATTACAGAGAAGTACGGCGCAATTGTAGTTGCAACCGGATTTGATACCATCAATCTTGAAAAATATGACGAGTATGCATACAGCCAGAGCAAGGATGTGATCACATCTCTTGAACTGGAGCGTGTGATGAATGCGGCAGGGCCGACCCACGGACATCTGGAGCGTCTTTCTGATGGAAAAGCTCCGAAGGAGATCGTATTTATCCAGTGTGTGGGAAGCCGCTGTGCAGACGACAGGGGCAAGCCCTACTGTTCTAAGATCTGCTGTATGTACACGGCAAAGCATGCCATGCTCATCCGTGATAAATACCCGGATGTGAATGTTACCGTATTCTATATTGACGTGCGTACGCCGGGCAAGAACTTTGATGAGTTCTACAGAAGAGCGGTAGAGCAGTATGGAGTCAATTATATCAAAGGACAGGTGGGGAAGGTCATCCCTCAGCCTGACGGGAAGCTTCTGGTACAGGGGAGCGACCTTTTGGACAACAGACAGATCCTGAAGGAAGCGGATATGGTAGTTCTGGCAACAGCCATTGAGCCGAACCCGGATGTGAGAAAGATTGCAACCATGCTCACAGCAAGCATTGATACCAATAATTTCCTGACAGAGGCACACGCAAAGCTTCGTCCGGTAGAGTCACCCACAGCAGGTATTTTCCTTTCCGGCGTATGCCAGGGACCAAAGGATATTCCTGAGACGGTGGCACAGGCAGGAGCCGCAGCCGTAAAGGCCATCGGGCTTCTTGCAAAGGATAAGCTTATGACCAATCCGTGTACCGCGCAGGCAGATATCCTGCTCTGTAATGGATGTTCTACCTGTGAAAATGTATGTCCGTACGGCGCAATTACATATGAGGATAAAGAGGTGAATGACCACGGCATCCGTGAGACGCGCCGGGTAGCAGTTGTAAATAATGCTCTCTGCCAGGGCTGCGGTGCATGTACAGTTGCATGTCCGTCAGGAGCCATGGACCTGCAGGGCTTCTCAAACAGACAGATCTTAGCGGAGGTGGATGCAATATGCCGTTAGAAAATAAAGAATTCAAACCGAAAATTGTAGCGTTCTGCTGTAACTGGTGCAGTTATGCAGGAGCTGACCTGGCAGGAAGCAGCCGTCTGACTTATCCTGCTGACGTAAAGATTATCCGTGTTCCCTGCTCCTGCCGCGTGAATCCCATGTTCATCCTGAGGGCATTTGAAAAGGGAGCGGACGGAGTGATCATGTGTGGATGCCATCCGGGAGACTGCCATTACAGCACCGGAAATTATTATGCGAGAAGACGTATGACCTTATTATTCTCCATGCTTGACTATCTTGGCGTGGAAAACGGGCGTACACGCGTAGAGTGGGTATCTGCGGCAGAGGGTGTGAAATTCTCTGAGACAATGAACAGCTTTGTGGAGAAGATTTATTCTCTTGGCGAAAATGTAAGATTGGGGGATTTAAGATGCAAGAGCTAATTAACCGTGCAAAAGAACTGCTGGCAGACGGAACTGTGGCACGGGTTCTCGGCTGGAAGGCCGGAGACTTGCCTTATAACCCGGAGCCGGCTTACTTTGAGAGCGCAGAGGAGCTTGAGGATTTTGTATACAACGGCTTCTGCGGCGCGAATTTAAGCAAATATATGATAGAAGCTTCCAAACTGGAAGGGAAGACCATGGTCTGTTTAAAGCCGTGTGATACCTACAGCTTTAACCAGTTAATCAAGGAGCACCGGGTAGACAGAGAGAAAGCTTACATTGTAGGCGTTGGGTGCAAAGGGAAACTTGATATAGAAAAGATTAAAAAGCAGGGCATCAAGGGTATTGAGAGCATTAAGGGCGCAGAGATTACAGATGACGCAGAGACTCTGACGATTCAGACCCTTTACGGAGAAAAGACATGCGCCTATGCAGACGCTATGCTGGAGAGATGCCATGTCTGCAAAGGCAAGGAGCATATGATCTTTGACGAGCAGATCGGCGAATCAAAGGAGACAAAGGACGCAGAGCGTTTTGCGGAGGTGGAGAGAATCGAGGCTATGAGCCCGGAGAAGAAGTTTGCATATTTCCAGAGTGAATTAAGCAAATGTATCCGCTGCAATGCCTGCAGGAATGCATGTCCGGCCTGCAGCTGCCGGAAATGTGTCTTTGACAGCAACAAGTTTGACAGTTCCCAAAAGGCAAACGTGGACTCCTTTGAAGAAAAGATGTTCCATATCATCCGTGCCTTCCATGTGGCGGGAAGATGTACGGACTGCGGCGAGTGCAGCCGTGTATGTCCCCAGGGAATTCCGCTTCATCTGTTTAACCGTAAGTTTATCAAAGATATTGATGAGCTGTATGGTGAGTATCAGGCCGGAGCAGACACTGATTCAAAAGCACCGCTTACAAACTATACGTTTGAGGACGCGGAACCAAGTATTGTAGGAAAGAGGGGATAATGTATGTATAAGATAGCAAAAGAAAATCTTTCCGCATTATTCCAGAAGATCGCGGAAAGCTTTGAACTGTATCTTCCGGTGAAGACAGCCGGACAGACGAACTTTGCGGCGTGGAATGCGGACGCGGAGGTGGATCTGGACACTTTAAAAACCGTAAAATCAGCAAAAGACGCATTTTTCCCTCAGAGCGAGGGTCTCTATACCGTGAAAAAAGAGGGAAAGAAGATGTCCGTAGAGCCGGAAAGCTTAAAGGAGCAGGACTTTGTCGTATTCGGTATGAGGGCCTGTGACGTGAAGGGCCTGGAAGTTCTTGACAACGTATTCCTGGCCGACCCGGTGGACACCTTTTATGCAGCGAGAAGGGATCACGGAACCATCGTAGCTTTTGCCTGCCATGAGCCGGAGGAGACCTGCTTCTGCAAGGTGTTCGGTGTGGACGCGGCGGCTCCGGCATCTGATGTTGCTGTGTGGACCGTGGGGGAAGACCTTTACTGGAAGGCGCAGAGTGAAAAGGGTGAGGCGCTCACAGAGCGGGTAAAGGAGCTTCTTGCTGACGCGGATACTTCAGGAGAGGCGGAAGTCGAAGCGGAAAAAGAGGCGATACATAAGATTGTGGAGAAACTTCCATACATGAACCTTTCTTTAGAAGGATGGAACGGAGACGCTCTTTCCGAGAAATTCGATTCCCCGGTATGGGAGGAATTATACAAGCCATGCCTGGCATGCGGCACCTGTACCTTTGTATGCCCCACCTGCCAGTGCTATGACATCAAGGACTACACTGCAGGAACTACTGTTTCCCGTTACAGATGCTGGGATTCCTGTATGTATTCAGACTTTACAATGATGGCACACGGCAACAACCGTACAAGTCAGATGCAGAGATTCCGTCAGAGGTTCATGCACAAGCTTGTGTACTATCCGGCAAATAATGACGGAATGTACTCCTGTGTGGGCTGCGGCCGCTGTGTGGAGAAATGTCCCCAGGCCCTTAACATTGTTAAGGTAATCAAGGCATTTCAGAATCAGGGAGGTGAAAAATAATGGGTGAATGTACATGTCATAAAAACTATACATTAGATACTCTGATTCCAAAGGTAGGCGTAATCACTGACATCCGCCAGGAGACTCCGGACGTCAAGACCTTCCGCGTCAACGCGCCGGAGGGCGGCAAGCTCTTCGAGCACATGCCGGGACAGTGCGCCATGGTCTGTGCGCCGGGAATCAGCGAGGGTATGTTTTCCATTACCTCCTCGCCGACGAACAAGGAGTATCAGGAATTCAGCATTAAACAGTGCGGAATCCTGACAGATTATCTCCACAGCCTGGAGGTAGGTGATGAGATTACAGTCCGCGGGCCATATGGCAATTCCTTCCCGGTAGAGACAGAACTTAAGGGAAAAAACCTTCTGTTTATCGCAGGCGGTATCGGGTTAGCGCCCCTTCGCTCTGTGATCAACTATGTG
>Ga0137306_102529_pt1 | contig 15096 bp, 11 predicted proteins | sample Inofroosms_March_FD_97187 | JGI IMG/M metagenome (GOLD analysis project Ga0137306, IMG submission 97187) | Mouse cecal microbial communities from Vienna, Austria - N-Acetylneuraminic and N-Acetylglucosamine D2O microcosms_March | ecosystem: Host-associated > Mammals > Digestive system > Large...
CGCATTTGACTCGGGATTATTTTTTCTCCCGTCCGTCCCAGGCACCATCTTTTCCTACAACGTATCGGTCTGGTGTCATTTCATCGCTGTACATAGCGCCATATGGCTTATGCTTGCTCATAGCATCATAATGCCAGGTGCCTGTTTTCTCATCATAATTCCAGGTAGACTGCAACACGATCTCATTGAAGTAATACCATTTTCCGTCAATCGCCTTCCAGCCAGCTGCTATCTTGCCCGTTGTCGGCTCCAGATAATAATAATAGCCATCAGTCGGATCCTGATGCCATCCGGACTGCATTCCGCTTTCCGTCGACACAAAATACCATCCGCTCAATGCATAGTCAAATACCCATCCCGACTTCAAATTGCCATCCGCACCAAATGCATACCACCGGCCATTGATCAACTCCCAGAGTATCTGCTCGACCACTGTTCCATCGGACTGCTCTGCCATATGGCCTCTCGCTATGGTGCCGTCTGCATAGATCAACTTCCATCCTGCCTCGTCCTGCTGCCAGCGAGAATAACCAGCGCCTGCTCCCGTTATGATTCCTGTCTGAGAATTCACTTGTCCTTTTTTTGCATCACTAGTTGCCGGAGTTTTTACGGAACTGCTACTACTGCTAGTGCTCCCACTGCTGCTACTGCTTCCGCTTCCTCCACTACTACCGCCACTACCACTGCCGCTGCTCTTATTGGTAATTTCATAGTTTTGTGCCGCACGTTTCAAAGTATTGGTATCTTTCGTTCGGAACTCAATTCCCAAGGTATGTTTTCCTGGCGTATTGGATTTTTTCAGAGTCTGCCCCCGAATCGTGATCCTGGTGCTGCCAGATTCCGCATCATAATCCACGCCCTTTACTAATTTTTCACCGTCTAAGAAAATATCTACAAACTCATCAAAAACACCTTCGGAAACCATTGTTTGATCCTGATTCGAATTTATGGATATATTCTGTATCCGCTCTGTCAGATAATATCCCTGATCTGTAGCTGCCTCTACATTGCCATCCGTATTCTCAATTATCGTTAACGTAAAGGTTCGCTCACTCGACGAAAAATCATAGTGGCTGTTGTCCATTCTCACGGTAAAGGTAAAGGTTCCTGTCTCTGTGGGGACACCGTACAACTCTCCATTTTGTCTTATCTCCATTCCACCCGGAAGCCGGCCTCCCGTATGATAATAACTTACGGTATTCCATTGATACTTATTATTATTTTGAATCATCGTTCCATACGGAACATACTTTACTCCTTGGGGAATTTCCTTTGTTGTGATACTTGGGTCACCGACGGTACCTGTCAGTGTCAACACCATCAAAACATTTTCCTGTGACTTGATGGTTAAAGTGCCTGTGATGTCCCGTCCGTCCGCTACTCCTTCCTTGGCCCGAATGCGGATCTTTGCCTGGTTCCATAAATCTCCGTATGCCAGAGAAGAATACATCCCGTCAATATCGACTCCTTGGAATGAAGAATTTCCACTTAAGGACCAGTAATCGTCAAGCTCCACTTCTTCCGATACCAACTCTGCCGAAAGAGCTGGGAGTTCTTCTTTTCCTATATTAACCAACACAATATCATGGACATAATCATAACGTCCGTCCAGATACATCTCCCGAATGGAATAAGTTATCCCATTTTCTACTCTCGTCTTTGCTTCTTTATCCGCCAAACTATTAATATAAAGCTTACCGCTCCCGGTTCCTACAGGTACTACCTGAATCCAATAGTTCTTTGAACCTATTCCATTTTCTGCGGAAGCCGTGAACTGTACAGCGCCCTGTGAAAAATCATGGTAGCTCTCTCCACTGACTTCCGGACCGCTGCTGCCCTCTGCATATAATTTCAAATTATGGGCAGTAAATTCCAATGCCAGTCTCGTAAGATCCACATCCTTATCCACCAATATCGTGATATAAGCGCCTTCCGCATAGGAATCTCCTTTTTCCAGAACATAGGAGTCCATAGATCGCCCATCTTTATCTACGACCCCATAGAAATTCACATAGGTGTTACCGCTCAGCGGAGGCTCTCTCATTCCTTCTACGGCTTTCACTTTATAATGGTAAATCTCCTGATTTTCCATGCCGTCTTCCCCTACAAAAATGGTAAAATCAACGACTTGGCTGTAATCTGCCTGAAATCCGGATCGCGAATCTCCAAGCAGCTCATCCTTGATATTTTCTCTTCCGGCTCTGACAGCTTCTGCTATCGAGGAATAATTCCCTACATAAGCGGCTGTTACCTTAGAGTCATCGCATTCTCCTTCTGTATAATAGCTCAGTTTGAGATGATATTTTTCCTCTGCTTTATATCCTTTATACAAGGTATAAGTAACGTCATTATATCCATCCTTACGCCTGTTTTGTTGCCTGTCTGTAATATAAATGATTTGATTTTCTGCTGTCATAGTAAACAGATTTCCGCTGCTGATGTGATTCTCCATATTTCTGTTTCCCAGATACATCTCAAACGGCAGACATCCTGTCGGTTGTCCCGCAGAATCAAAAGTTACCATCGTAAACCATCGACTGTCATATAATTCCATCAAATAACCGGTATCCGCGTTGTTCAAGTCCACACCCATTATCTGATTTGTAATATCAGTTCCCGACAAAGCTTCACTAGCGGATGTGAATATTCCTTCATATACCTTAAGTTCGGCATATCCCGTATGGGAAAAAACTGAGCGGTTAATATCCAGTCCCACATACGCCATTCGGTCTTCCCCCAGATGGTTAGAAGGTACCCACATGTTCAATTCTCTCTCACCATTATAATAATCGTAGTAATCTACATCATCTTCTGGCAATTCCATACTGGTTCTTGTTCCTAAATCATCCTGGGCGCCAATCTTTACTGTAAGCCAGTTTCTTGAACTTGTTATTTTTATATTGATCCGATAACGAATATTGTTTCCATTCAGCTGATCCGCATCTCCTACGATCATCTCCCATTCTTCCCCATAAGAAGATGCATAACAGGTATCATAGCTCAAATCGATGTTATCTCCTGGGAAGCTAATGACAAAATCATCTTCATACGCCTTCGTCCATGCGATTTTATCTGTACTCTGCAAAGCATTCTCGCCAGTGAAGATCCCATCTACGGACACCATCGTCAGCTCTACCGGAGTATAATCACTCAGATCAACGGTAAGATCTCTTTTCTCCAATGGTAACAATGACAAAGGATTTATCTCTCCCTGAACTTCATCCGTGAATTCTTTCTCTTTCGGATAAACTACTACCGTATCCTCGGCTACCTTCAGGTTCATCTGTGTCACTACAGTCCCGTCAAAACAAGCTGATACATAAAAGTCATGTCCGCCAATCTCCACACAATCATCCGGAGTCATGAACCATTCTCTTACCTTCTTTCCCTCATAAGTAAACTCGACCTCATAAGGAAAGAATGGATTCATCTCTGGAATATTGATTACATAGCTTCCATCCTCTTCAAAATATGCATCGCCCAGCTCATGATCAAAGAAATCCTCTCTGCTGACAACATGGTATACATGATTTCCCGTATTAAACAAGATCTCTTCTTCCGAACTGGCAATTGCCTTTTTAGCATTTGCCGGAGTCGCCAGACCGATATCATCCATCAGTAAATCATCTGCATCAAGAAGGTCTTCCTCAAAAAGCTCCTCTTCCAAAGATTCCTCTTCATTTTCTAAACTTTCTTCGGTTTTGGATGTATCTTCTTTTTCAGATACTGCTTTTTCTTCGGATGCAACTTCTTTCCCGGTCGTTTCTTCCTCTTTGGATGTCGCTTCTTCCTCAGATGTCGCTTCCTCCTCGGATTTCACTTCTTCCTCAGATGTCACTTCCTTCTCGGATTTCACTTCTTCCTCAGATGTCACTTCCTCCTCGGATTTCACATCGTTCTCAGCTGCCTCTTCCTCCTCAGACGTCATTTCTTCCTTGGATACTTCGTCTTCTTCAGACGTTTCTTTTTCCGAGCTCTCTTCTTTTGATGAGCCGTCTTCCTCAAAGGCTTTTTCGTCTTCTAGCTTGTCTCCTTTTTCCTCCTCACCTACCTTTTCTGAATCCTGGCCTGCCACATTCTCACTGTCTTCCCAGCTTTCGTTTTCACTTTCTCCGCCAAGCTCCCCAGTGTCCCTTACTTCTGTCACTTCCGGCAATATTTGCTCCCTTGCTAAGACTGGCTGTGCCGGAACCATCAACAGTGCCGCCAGGATTATGGCCAGCCTTCGTTTGATAGCTTTCATCTAGCTGCTCTCCTTTCCTCTTTTTTTGATATTCATCTATCCGGAGTCTTTTATTTCCGGATGGAATATAAGCGGCATTGCCGCAGATTCCCACTTTTTCCATAACTGGAATTAACATAGCTTCCACAAAGCCGCCAACGTTCCCGCAAAAATACAACATCCAAAACTGAAATATGCGTTTTGTTCCTCTGGTGTGTATCTGTGAAACTGTCTGGTGTAAATCAGATGCATCAGATATATCCACAGTCGTCTGCCAGAAGCACGGCCACTCTTTCTGACCATCATCAGAACAACTGCCACCGCTCCGCCGATCAAAACAGAAAACATAATGGTGTATCCACAAAATCTCCCACCGGCCAATGCTCCCACTGCCATATAGAGTTTCACGTCACCGGCTTTCAACACACCTGACATCCAAAACAATATACATGCCATTCCAAGCAGAATCCCTAGCAGACTGCTTTTACAGCCACTGATACCATAAAACAATAGATTCAGAAGGATTCCAAGCCAAATCGTAGGCATGGTCAGTTTATTGTAGATTTTATGATGGTGCAGGTCCGTGACGGCCCCCCATCCTGCCACCAGAACGGCTGCCAAATATAATGCGGGAAAATGTGTTGCCATTTTTCTACTCCTTCCCGACTATCTCTGCCACAATCGCTGAGACATTATCCTTTGCCGCTCCCGGCTCAATCCGATGACGCAAATATTCCGCCTTTTCTTGGGCATTCAATTCCGGTTCTTTCAATACTCTCTCCATCTGTTCTTTTGTCAATGGTTGATAACACCCATCGCTGCAAATCAAAAAGCCATCTCCGGCAAATAATTGACCGGCATAATAATTGCTTTTGGGAACGGCAAACATCCCCATACACATAGTCAGTTTATTCTTCATAATGGAATGCTTTGCTGCTTCTTCTGTCATGCGATGTTGCTTTATCAGTTGAGCCACCACCGACTGATCCTCGGTCAGTTGATGTAAGCTCTGATCCCGCAGCAGATAGATACGGCTGTCGCCGATATTTTCAATATAATATCGGTCTTCATAAAATAAAAGAAGAGATAACGTAGAGCCGGACCGGCAATTCATTCGCTTGTTAAAAGCAAGAATTGCCTGATTGATATCCCAGATCTCCTGTTCCAAAAGCTCCCGGATATCTTCTTCCCGATCCATATTTTCCCGGATAATTCCGGGAAATTCTTCCTCCCACCAATGCCGGAACTGTTCTGTGATATAATGACTTATTCTAGCTCCATGAGAAAGCCCTCCCATGCCGTCTGCCACCACAAACAACGCGCTATTCCGGCCTTCTGCCTGCCCACAAAGCGCCAGAACACTGTCTTGGTTTTCGGCTCTGGCATCTCCTTTATCACTGACCGATCCACAGGTATATGTAAACATACGCACCTCTGTTTTATGTACGGCTACGTTAGTACCGCATTGCTCTAATTCTCTGCACAACGGATTGTGAATTCTGCATCTGCCAGTGTAATCCGATCCTTGTCATGGAGCGGATAAGGAATATTGCTTTCTATCCGCTGCCGGTTTCCATTGATATAAGTTCCATTTTTTGAGTTAATATCCACTACAAAATACCGCTGATCCCGACAGAAAAACTTGGCATGTACCTTTCCCACCTTTGCATTTCTCACCACAAAATCAACCTGACTCTCCAGACGTCCAATCACGACTCCTGCCGGGCTGTTTAGCGGAATCTTGACCAGATTATTATTCTCATAGTATTCCAGGTATGCTGACGCACCAGCCGCGGATACGTCCTCCCACAGCTCTGTCTCGCCCCCTAAATCCGTATCTGCTTCATAAAAATCATCTTTATACCCTGGTCCCATCCCATAGTTCGGTCCAGATGTTCCCCATTCTATACTGCCCGAAGACGGTGGGATTGGCTGTCTGGCAGTCTGCGTCCCAAACTCATGGGATGGCTGTTGAGAAGGAAACGGCGGCGCTATCGGTTGCCGGAATTCCGGCTGTGGTACCGCTGATTGTTGCGGTCCCGGCTGTGGTACTGCAGACGGCTGCTGCGCAACTGGCGGCGCTATCTTCTGCTGTGGCGCCTCCTCTTGTATTGTTTTTTTCCCTGGAAGCGGAGGATTGAAACCTTTTGACTTTCTTTCCTTCCCTTTCTTTTTTTCCTTCTCTGGCTTCTTATTTTCTTTTGCCTTTTTCTCTTTTCCATTGACATAGATTTCCCGATACAAAATCACTTCTGCCAATGCGATTACAATCACCAGCGCAAGAATATTGTTTACCACAATCTGACCGGCCTCATCCACAAATACCCCAAACGAAATGCATCCTGCCACAATTACCATCACCAGCGCCTGTGGAAGCAAAAACATCTTTTTAGCCTTTTGGGGATCCCATTCTTTCTCCTGATCGCTATCACATTCCTTATTGGTTTCTGGTTTTTCTGCTTTTTTTCCAACTTTTTCTTTTGCTTTTTCTTTGGGAACTGGTGGTGTCTTTGCTGATTTTCTGTCCGGCTTCTGTTTCTTTCCTCTGATAAAATCTGCAACATTTTCCGGTGCTTCCTCTTTGGCGGATACCGGTTCCTGCGGCTGTATAGGCATTGGTTGTTGAACTGCTGGCTGACTGTTTTCTACATAGGCATACCCCGAAGCCAGCGGCTCAGGTGGTATGGATGCCATCCGCTGTTGTTCTGTTTTTTCTTTCTGATACGATTTCAAACTCTTTTCTAGACGGTCAAGAGAAAAAGGCTGGCTGTTTAATTCCTTCAGTAAAACCTGAATCAGATTATCATTAGACAGTTCTACCTTATCATGCATAATCAAATTTGAAACCAAATCTTTCAACCCCCACTGGCTAGCATGCTCCATGGGCAAATAAAGAAATTCCGGCGCACAGGATGCCGGATTCACATAGATGGATTCCGGCTCTAGCAAAATTCCTTCTGCTGGCAGGCGATATGCCGCTGCATCCCGAATCGCCACGATCGCCCCTTCTATCAGATTAAGTAACTCTTGCCTTTTCAACTTCCGTTTTTCTAAAACCTGACTGAGAGGGACTTTGGATGTGATGTTATAATAAATCACCATTTCTCCGTCCATCAGCTGTCTGGATGCCGCCAAATGATTCTTAATATTATTTGACAACAGCATCTCCAACTGATAATGGATGATGTCTACTCCCGGTGGGAATATGACAGTCATATAGCTGGAAGCCCCCATCGTCTCATAAGATATCCTCAAATGTTCGTTCATAATGCAAACCTCCCTTTCTATTATTTGATAGCCTTTAGAATCCTCCTATCATCTGTATGACCATTCCTGCCGCCAAAAACGGCACAAACGGAAATTCCGTTTTTAAACTTTTTTTTCGCAGCAACAGACAGATACTATACACAAATGATAAGCCCATTGCCCAAATCAATATTTGTATTGTGTAGCTCCATCCCGCCGTCATCGCCGTCACTCCTAAAAGCCGGACGTCCCCCATCCCCATTTTGCCTCCGGACAACTGCACAAAAAGTAATAACAGTCCGGCAAATATAGCTCCTGTCCCAAGGATGTGCAGCAAAATCTCCGGCCTCGTGCCATGTGCTCCCAAAAGCATCTGTGCAGCAAAATAACAGAGCAAAATCCCATCTGGCACAATCTTTCTTTTTCCGTCCACCATCGCCAAAATCCCATAGGTATATAAAAGATCGATCGATTGTATGATGATATACGAACCTCTAGAAAAACTCCCGAGCAAACCATATAACAAAAACCAGATTCCTGATAGCAGATACGTTTGTTTTTTCATGCAAATCAGGGAAAGGGAAGACTCTTTTCCCTTCCACAAATCAATGCCATATACGGTTTTCATTCCTCCCAATATGGATATGGCAATCCATGTCAGGATCACTCCTGTCTTCATCCCGTCCTCATTCCTGTCAATCAATTTCTTTGGTGATAATCTGGATATCTGGATACCTATCTTGCACCTCTTTCACCGCCTGATCGTATAACGCCCGGTCGATCTTCCGGTCTTTTGTAGAAGATGGGATATAAACGATCAGCTCCTGACTTTTGATGTCTTCCCTTTTTAGCGTCACTCCATCCTGGGTAGTGTCTTTAAAGTTATCCATCTTACTGCACTCTCGGCTGATTTTCCCTTTAATTCCGGACAATTTCTGATAGCTGGCATCGCGAAGATCGATAGAAGTTTCTGCCGTGGCCTTTCCGCTGGCAGAATCATAAGCCGAAAATGCCGGGAAATTATCTGGCAGGTTTCTTACCTTTTCTTGTTCTTGGATCGCTTCTCCCCGCTTCACCGGACGTTCCTCCCATATGCTTTTCTGCTTTTCTTCCTCCTTTTTTCCTCCGCCTTCCTCAAAAGCGGAAGAGCCGCTCATCCCGCGAATACAAGCCCGATTCGCCAGATTCATCGTTGGCAGAAGCTTCAGCGGCATGATCGGATCAATCGTATAACACACGACCAGATCAATGGTTGCCCCATCCTCAAAAAAGCTGGAGCTGTTTAGGTTCAATCCTTTTACGCCATCCACCACTCGCAAGGCACGCAGACGGGCATCGGCTCCATTCCCTTTCGCATCGGCTCCGATATAGCTTTCTATCATCGGACGGGCAACCATCTCAAAAAGCTGCTGGTTGACCTCTCTGCCCGCTTGTCCCAAGAGAGCGGCACCAACGTTCTTAAAAATTTCCTGAGGATCGGTTGTCCCGTTATATTGAGCCGTGACATCACCAGAGCTGAATTCTTCATAAAACTGCATCACCTCGTTAATGTCTCCGTTAAACTGCTTTGTCCGTTCGCTGGTTGCTCCGGCAATCTGCTGATTCAAATCATTCAGACCTGCTACCTGATATAAGTAGGAATACATAGACAGTTCCTTTGCCGTCTGACTGACGGCATGTTGAATCAACCCATATACGTACACGATCCGCATGATATAGAGGATCGTCACAATAATCATCAGGAATATGGAGTAGGAAATACTGGCCTCTATGCTCAATACTCCTTTTTCATCTCTTTTTCTTTTCATACGCAGACTCCCTTAATATCCCTGATAAATCGTATTTTTGTAATGTAACCGCCCGGTATATCCTTTTTTCTCATAAGATGCACCAAACGGCATCACATTGCCGAAAAGATAGCGGATAGACAGATTGGTATCTGCACGCAGATAAGTATAAGACTTTGCCATAGTAAAATCTGCTTTTCCGGCCTTCTTCATATTCATTTCGATCAAGTCTGCCGATCGCATAATCCGTTTTTCCCGACCTTTAATCAGCAGAAGAATCAGCAAATAATCTTCATAAGATACAAAAATTCCCGATTTGCCATAATGATCGATCAAATTTCCTCCCGTTGTTTTGGGAGATGTGGTCAGCAATATATTGTTTTCGTTTTTTATTAACGGGATTTTATATCCCCCGGATATCAGATAATCCATCTCAATAATCGTTTCCGCCGTCACCCAGGCAGTCAAAAAAATCCAGAAAAACACCGGCTCCGGAACGGTTCCTAAACTGGCGGCATAGGCCGCTGCAGCTGCCGCGTGGCAGGCTTTATTGATCGAATCTTTGGCATACATGACAACCATATTATTGGCCATACGTTCTGCAAATATGGTCGCATAGACCGCCGTCTCATTGGCCGTATCACTCCGATTTCCATAGACCAAATATTCTATCTCGCTGCGCAAAACCGTATTGCGATCCTTTTTGGGGTCTAAACGCATATCCACTTCCCCATTAGGATGAGCATAGCGCCATTCTGGCATGTAAAAACAGTTTTTATCCGAGCTCGACATTCCCTCAGAAGAAAATTTCTTCACTCCGGTCAGCCGAGTCTTAAAGGTTCCGAACATATAGGTCAGACACAACACGTCATCCCTCATGGTTTCTCCTATATCCAGAATCATGCTGTGCTTTCCTTGATTTAAAATGTTTTTTGATGCCGTCAGATTGTTATTTTTATTATAGAAATTCGTATCATTGCTCTTCCCGGTATCGGAAGAAAAAGTTTTTGATGGTCTTGCCTGATAGACAGCTTCGTCGATGGTTCCTTTGGCAGCTTCTCCCTCCAGATTAGGATCTTGATTTCCAGTTTTTCCGGACTGATTTTCTGCAAAACTTTCATCAATCTCATTACTGAACGTGTTCGCATATCTTCGAGAGGGATCTACCTGATCGCGATCCCAGCTCTTTCCGGTAAAATAACTGAGATATTGCTGCAAAGCCGGCTGATATGCGCGGGTTCTTCCTCCTGAGGTTATCGCAGACTGAATACTTGTCGTTTTTTGTGTGGAGCTATTCAGATAGTAATAATAATATTCGGTGATCTCCAGCTCGTCGTCTTCGTCATCCTCCTCATCCTGTTCTTCCCGCATCTCTTCTATTTCGGAAATATACTTTGTGATCCCCTCATCAATATCCTCCATCACTTGACTCAGATTTGACTCGATCGCCGAATCTCCGGCCATCTGATTGAGTGTCGAATCATCAATCAGGCGCTGAACTCCTGGCAAATAATGGGTTTTATAGTCTTCAATCGTGTTTTTGGCGTCCTGCAGCAAATGGGTCACCGATTCGTTGTCCGCAGTCTTTCCCTGATTCCGGGACTGAAATTCCTCCAGATTCTTAATCGCCTTTTCCACCTCTGCCTTCGCCTGGTTCGCCTGGTTTTGTACCACTTTCGCCTGCTTGCAGGCAAGCCCTGCTGCCTCTTTGAGCGTACTCCGGTTGCTTTCGTACGCATTGGATGCCTGCCTCTCCGCAGAGGTCAGCTCTCGGTCCTCATCGTCTTCGTCATCCTCCCCGGCATCCGTATTTTCAATATAGATTTTCTTCATCCTGGCTCGCAGAGAGGTAATATAATTATCCAGCGCCGTCTTGACTGTTGCCACTCTGGAATTTAAAGTATCTATTTCTGCTCGCAGCTTCACAAGCTCCTGATCGGCGGCCGCGTTGCCTTCATCCACGCCCATTTTGTCTTCCATTACTTCTGTGGTGACTTCATTTTTCTCAGCCTCCGACTTTAAATTTCCCAGGCCGCTAAAAATATCCATCCGATCTGCCATCACATACAACCCACGAAATTTGGAGTACTCCACCATCTGATTTTCCAACACACTTTGATTGGCTAAGCTATACAGCGGTTCTACCGTACAGCTGTCCACCTGGAAATCATAGAGATTTAGAAAGGATTCTCCCATATAAGATTTTTGTCCGGTCAAAGTAGTTTTCATGATGTCCCACAGTCGCTCGGAGTACTCGTCATCCGCAGACATTCCATGTGCTAGCAGCGTCGCATTGAGGCTTTCCAGATATATACTTTTTAGCTTATTGGCATCATTTTCGTTTAAGGCAAACAATCCAAATTCGTCTTTCAATGCTTGATTATAATCTGACAGCACACTGCTGGCCGCAAGGTCGGTGGCCTCCTGTGTCATCGCCTTGGCGCTGATTATCCGGCTCCCGTCAATCAGCACCGCTGAAAGCAACATGGTTGGGATCGTAATTATGATCAAAAATATGGAGATTGCACCCTTTATATTTCTGTTTCTGAAGATCTTCATACCTTCCCCCGATTATTTTTTAATACTCCTATTTCAGTAAATCAGCGACCTTTTGAATCGCTTTTTTTATCTCATTATATCCCTCTTGAGCGGTACCAAATACTTTTGTCTGGCTGGCCACATCCACAATAATATCCATATTGCGCACAAAATCCGGCGCATCCACCACTGCCGATACTGCCGTCGTATTTACCTCAAAAGGACTGTTCTGGCCAAACATTTTCGCAATGGCATCTACTGGCGTATGATAAGTGCTGTGGATATTCACCCGGATTCGTTTGACGATCAGGTAATCTTCCACGGTTGTATAATTGCCACCATTTTGATTGTCTGCCTGCAAAATATCCCTTTTTCCCATTCGTTCCGCCACATATTTATTTACAAGAGAGGTATACTCTCCCTTTTTTCCTCCACCTAAAAAGGGCACATTCCGATACGGATCCCTTATTTTAAAATCTTCCAAAGTTTTGATTCCCGTCGTCATATCCGATACCCGGGAGCTATACACCACCGAGCCTCGTTCCGAGGCTTGCACAGAAAGACTCTGCAAATTTACCTCTTGATATAAAACCATTCCCATGAATAAAATCAACAGCAGGGAAAAGAAAATAGCCGGAAATATGATCGTAAGTTCAATCGTCAAATACCCTTCATTTTTTCCCCAAAGCCTGCAAAAAGCATTTCGAATCTGCGTTCGAATTTTTCTCATTCTTGTATTCTCCCCGATATCTTCCCTTGGACGCTCACCTGTCATGGCATATAATCCACCGGAACCTTTTCTTCCGGTGGATTGCTTGCTGAAATCAGCCTCCTGTACTAGGATCCTTCACGTAATCCGTTTTAAACACATTTTTCATAATACCTTCAGCAAATTTAAAAATCTGCTCTCTGAACAGCAGGGCAATGCACATCAGCGCCGCAATAATCATGACAAGCTCAACGGTGCCCATGCCATCCTCTTCCTCATAAAACTGCTTTAACAGATCCATCTTCCTCCCCCTCTCTTTCTTATTGTTTGCAAACTTTTTATCATAAAAATATCGGCAAGCCGATATTTTTACCAACACTACATTCCCGACGTCATGCTCAAAACTGCCGGCGTTGCCACGATCAGCACAATCCCCAGAAACATAATCATCATCGGAATCAGAATCTTGGTGCTGGCCTGCTCACCCATGGCTTTTGCCGCATTTTTTCTCATTTCCCAGCATTCCTGTCCTTGTTCTCTTAAAACCGGAACCACCTCCGAACCGCCGCGCTTTAGATTCATGACAATGACCGACACAAACTTGGTCACTTCCTTGACATGACATCGCCGGGCAAATTCCTCATAAGCAATCGCTTCCGGCCTCCCTGCCTTAATTTCAGCCAAAGCATACCGCATTTCATCGTATAAGATGTGTTCTCTTTTGTTTTCATTGATGATTTTTTCCCAGGCTTTTGAGATCGTCATGCCGGCATTGACTAACAAGGTCAGTTTATTCACAAACTCGGGAAACTCCATCTGAATGGAAAGCCGCCGCTTCTCGATCTCTCCTTTCAGGCTGGAATCTACCAGAAATGGCACCCCTATCCACGCCGCCACGGCCGCTCCAGTAAATAACACACCGTCAGAGCTTCCCTGAAACACCTGAATCATGCCAATCACAGAGGCTCCCACGGCCGCAATCAAGGCAACAGCCAAGCGATACCCTTGGTGAATGAACTGATAATATTCCGCATTTTTGGGTCCTCGGATCTCCAATATTTTCTGATAAACCTGATTTTTATGCCGGGCCAGTGTTGTGCGTAACGACAGAGGAAGCGCTTTCTGAAATAGTTCCACTTCCCCCATAGCCAAGCCAATAGGAATAAAATCTTTAAGCCCATACTCTTCTTTGTCCAAATACTCAATATATTCGTCATATTGGCCTTTTGATTTCAGATAAAACACGATAAAAGTGAGCACACAGCCTGCGCAGACCACAGACGAAAGAATCATCGCTACCATACTTATCCCCATCCTTTTTCTTCCCTAAAATGAAATCATTCCTGCAATTGGAATCATTCCCTTATCACACCTGAATCTTCATAATCTTCGATCCCACCAGATAGGCCACCCCAAAAATAGCAATGGCAATGGTCATGGCTATCCGGCCCACAATCTCTGTAAAAACTGGTTCCATGTACTCGCCGGAAGTGACTGTCAGAAACAGTACCATGATAACCGGAAGGACCATCATAAAATGAAATTCATACTTTTTACCGGATATGGTAGTCTCGATCTCCTGCTTGACTTCTATCTTTTCGCCAATCGTGTTGGATGTAGATCGCATAACCTCCATCAAATCGCCACCGGTACGTTTACAGGTCACGAAAATATCCACAAAATTGTCAACATCCTCTAAATGAGCACGCTCCGCAAACTGACCAAACATGCTCTCGATGGTATTGTTCATGCCGATCCCGCGCAGGATATATTCTAGCTCCACCAAAATATCCGTCTGCGGATCCGGATAAATCACCCGCAAATCCTGAAGGGCATCCCGAATTCCGGATTCTACCGACTTTCCCACGGACAAGGCAGACGCCAGAGAATACAACATATCCTTAAACTGCAAAGTCAGCTGATTTTTCCGTTTTTCTATGATCTGTCTGGTACGAATCGCCGGCCACTTCAAAGCAAACAGCATTAAAATTGCCGATAAAATCTTACTGTGATAAAACACATACCCTACGGCAAACAACGCGATGGCTGCCAAAAGAAGGTTCCCTATCTTTTCCTGTTTTCCCATCACATACACATTATAATCGGTCAGCCCGTCTTCCCTTTCCACCATCTCCGGCTTATCCTTCTTTTTTCCAAACATCGTTTCCCCCTTCTATCTTTTAACCATTCTCAAAACATCTGTGTGCCACGCTTGTCTATACCTGATCGGACAAGCCTGCATTGCGGAATTTCTCCGTATGTATCATAGCGTTTTCTGTTCGGGTCAGCTCTCCAATCACTCGCCCGTTCTCATCCTCCCCTTTCTCCACAAATCGGTAAAGAGGATTCATTTGAAACTTCCCATCTTCATATCCCACCATCTCCGTAATCTCGATGGTTCTGCGGGATTTATCCCGCAACCTGGATAATTGAATGATGATGTCAATGGCCGAGGCAATCTGCTGTCGAATCGCTTCTATCGGAATGTTGTTTCCGGATACTACCATAGTCTCCAACCGGCTCAACATATCCTTAGTTGAATTGGCATGTCCAGTAGACAAAGAGCCATCATGTCCGGTATTCATCGCCTGCAG
>Ga0137306_102532_pt1 | contig 15091 bp, 15 predicted proteins | sample Inofroosms_March_FD_97187 | JGI IMG/M metagenome (GOLD analysis project Ga0137306, IMG submission 97187) | Mouse cecal microbial communities from Vienna, Austria - N-Acetylneuraminic and N-Acetylglucosamine D2O microcosms_March | ecosystem: Host-associated > Mammals > Digestive system > Large...
CCGGATATTCAGGTAATTAACCGGATGCTTGGCATCTTTATCGACAATGCTATAGAGGCGGCAGCAGAGACGGAAGAACAAAAGCTGGTCATCGAAGTGCAGAGCGCAGACGGCGGCGCGGTATTTTCTGTCGCCAATACCTGCAGGGAGCTGCCCGATCTGTCAAAGATATTTCAGAAAGGATTTTCGACAAAAGGAGATGGAAGAGGCATGGGCTTATATTGGGTGAAAAATGCGTTGAAGGAAAGGGACGAGCTGATCCACGAGGTGTCTGTGGAGGGCGGGATGGTAATACAGCGGCTGGAGCTGCCGGCATAAGCCTGAAAAAATAAACGGCGGGATATCCTGCAGTATTGTGAATAGAAAAGTCTTATGAGAGGCCGAAGGGATCTGGAAGTATGCCAGGCATACATTCAGGTCTCTTTTTTATACGTTGGAGCCATTTTCTTGTGAAACGGGATGATTTTATCTATTCTGTATACATACACAACAAACAAAATATATAGGCGCGGCAGGCGCATATACGAGGAGGGATTCACATGAAGAAAAAAAGCTTTATAGCAAGAAGGTGTATGGTTATCCGTAAAATATCTTTAGCGGTATGTGTGGCAGCGACGCTGTGTTTAGCGGGGAAAACAATTCAATTAATGAATTTGTACTTCAGTAAAGCGTGGTTTACGGCAGCACAGTGGGAAGAAGCTTTCAGGTATCCGGCATGGGCCAAATGCTTATTCGTGATACAGATTCTTTCGCTTATCACTTTTATTGCTGTGTCGAGAATAAAAAAGCAGAATTCCATATGAGTTCGGAAAAGATAAGCAAAGGCTCAGACTGGCTTCTGGAAAAGGGTGTAGTGAATGCGATCAGTCTGGCGGCAGAGTTTGGCAAAGGTTATCTGATCATGAGCATTTTCGCAAATGTATTGCAGGGGATGGTTCCGGCCGGAGCTGTGATCATTATGCAGGAGATTACTAAACTGGTTCAGAGCCGGGAAGAGCATTTTCGGGTGATAACGGCATATGCCGTAGGTTTGGCTGGGCTGCATATGTTAGGAGCGGTGATAGATCTGCTGTATTCCCGGTATAAAAGTCCGTTCAGGCTGCGCTTCACAGAGAGGATTGGCGTGCGGATGATGAAAAAAGCCCAGCAGCTATCGTTGAGTGATTTTGAAACTTCGGAAACTTTTGCTGTTATCAGCCGGGCACGGAATCAGGATGGGGAGGATATCCCGGACTGTGTGGATGCGGTGTCCGGCATCCTGAAGCGGATAGTATCTATCGCGGGTATGATCGGTATCCTTATGGGATTCGACTGGAGGATAGCGGCGGTTATTCTGATGAGCCTTATCGGGAGAGGCAGTGCTTCATTATTCATAGGAAAGGAAATGTACGGAGCACGGCCAAACCGGCCAGAGCTTCGGCATCGGGAGAGAGATATCCGTTCCATGGCGATGACAGCCAGGGGGTATAAGGACATAAAAGTTCTGGGCATAGGGACAGATTTGTCCGGCAGATACGAAGATACTTTAAATAAGATGATCTCACAGGAAAACCGGATGTGCAGGAAAGGACTCTTACCCGGAGTATGTCTTGACTTTCTGGGTTGGATGATTGCCGGGGGAATCTGGGGCTATGTCATATATTCGGGATTTGCCGGGCGGATCCTTACCGGTGACGTGATGGTATATATTATCTGTACAGAGAGAATCATGAGCCTGGCAGAGCAGGGGATGCTGGTCATCTGTGAGCTTGCCGGGAAGGCTGGGGGCATTAATGCGCTGACCGAGTATCTGAATCTGCCGGAAGCAGCGTATATTAATAGAAAAGAGGTTCAGGCTATCCGGAGCATCGAATTTTGCCATGTCTCATTCAGATACCCGAATGGGATGTATGCCCTGAAAAATGTCAGCTTTTTCATCCGGCAGGGAGAAGCGGTGGCGCTGGCCGGAGAGGATGGCGCCGGGAAATCAACGCTGATCAAGCTTCTGCTGGGGTTGTACGATGAGTATGACGGAGAGATATTTGTTAATGATGTTAATCTAAGGGAGATAGCTGTGGATAGTTATCGGAAGAAGATCAGCGCAGTATTTCAGGAATCTTATAAAGATGAAGCATCCTTGAGGGAAAATACAGCGATCGGCAGATGCCCCGGCGGTCAGCAGTTTTCCGAGAAAGAGTGGCAGCGGCTGGCAATTGCACGGGCATTTCTTAGGGATGCGGATGTCTATATTTTCGATGAGCCGGACGGGGCGGAGGGAGTATTCAGTCAGCAGGAGTTTGCCCGGCTGCTAAAAATGGAAAAGGAACATAAGATTATGATCTGTGCGCTGCATGCGTCTGAAATCTCAGGTGAACTGACCGGGCCGGCAGATCAAATCATGGTCATGCGGGAAGGGATGGTGGTGTCCTGCCGGAAAGGTTCAAATCCACAGGAGGGCACGCCATCCGAGAGATAAATTGTAATGATAAAGAGAAAAGCGAAAAGAAACGAAAAAGTTTACCGCAAAAAGCAGTAAACCGGATAAAAAGCAAAAAATAGAAAAAATTGAAAGAAAACCTTGACCTTAAAGAGACTTTAAGGTGTATAAAGAAGGCAGAAAGAACGAAGCAGCCCGATTTTCAGAAAAATTTTCAGAGCGGGTGTCATGTTTTATCATTCAAAAATTATATAATAAGGAGGACTTAATTATGACAGCGAAAAATCAACAGTACAACAAGGACATGACAAGAGAGATTCTTACACCAAAACAGTTTAATAGGAGCATGGCAGGGAAGCTGTCATGGGGCTACATCTTATGTGCGATCGTTTCCTTATTTTTTGGAAGCTGGATGCTTTCCTATACAGGAGGCGCCTACAAACCCGAAAGCCTGATTGGAGCGCCGGGGCTTATGCAGGAGTGGTTCCCGTTTGCAATTACATTTGACAGCATCTTTTTCATCCCGCTGCTTCTGGCCATCGTATGCTACATGGCTATGTATTTTACGGCAGACCCGAAGGCGCAGACGGTGATCTTCCATATATGTGCGCTGAACTTAAGCCCGCTGCTGGCAGGAATCTATGTATTTATATCTATATTTACCCCAATTAACGGGGATATTGAAAATACTTCCGTCAGCGGAATCCATATGGGAATATTCTGGCTGATGATCGCGGCATATGTGATCGTTCTGTATCTGCTGGCTGAAAAAGTAGATGCATTTTTCTCAAAAGCAAGATATGTGGCAGCAGCAGGCGTTATCTATACGGCAGTTATGACAGTGCTTGCAGGTGTGCTTACCGGGCTTTGGACTCCGGCATTTATCGGACTTCTGCTGTTTACTCTGTTTGTCGGTCTGAATTGGTTCCATGCATATCAGCGTGCGGAGGGTGCAAGCAGATACTATGCGGTGACAGAAAGCTGCCGGATCATGAACCTGTTTGGTACGGCATTCGATATGAAGGGTAAGACGGCACCGTCGTTTGTAATCCGGTAGATGTATTTCCCTCAGATAAATTTTCATGAGAAGAGCGGGGAATTATGTTAAACGCAAACCAGATAACATTGAACGAGGAAAAAGTATCCGGCGGCGGAGAAGGCGGGAAGAAGAGCGAAAAGAGCTTTATGGCTTAGCGGTTTTGATAGAGACGATCTACCTGATGTTAAAGCTTCGTGGGAAGGAGCCCTTTATTACAGACAAATATGCTGTTATCATATTGATCAGGAAAATAATCTGGGCAGCGTTCTTTATTATCGCAGCATTGTTTTTCTTTAGATCCGGATGCTGATGCAGGAGCTGGCGCTTAAGGCGCCAGCTTTTTTAACGGTTTGAGAAGAGAAGTGAGGAAGTATGAAGAAGCCGCTTTTTTGATTCATCGGCTGCGCTGGGGCGGTGATCCGGTCCCTTGCATATATCGCAAGGAGATGAAAAAGCCGGGAAATTTGTAAAAAGGTATTGACATGTATCGACATTCGATGTAATATAATGCTATCGAAAGACGATATATAATAAAGCGCAATATATATCGAAAAGCATATTTATATAAGGGAGGTGGCTGATATGACGGTAAACAGGAATTTAGTATCCGGGAGTACTTCCATGCTGCTCTTGCGGCTTTTGTCAGAAAAGGATATGTACGGCTACGAGATGATCGACACCTTATCAAAGCGCTCGAACAATATCTTTGAGCTTAAAGTAGGGACGCTCTACCCGTTGCTGCACAGTATGGTAAAGAGCGGTTACCTTAACCGCTTTGAAGAGCAGGCGAATGGAAAGCTGAGGAAGTATTACCAGATCACGGAGAGCGGAAGCAGGTATCTTGGGAAGCTGATGGAAGAGTGGAGAACCCATGCTGACGTGGTGGATATGCTGATTGGGAGGAGGGTTCAATATGAAGGCTGACAATTATCTGAAAGAATTGACGAAGCGCATCGAGGACCCCGATGCAAGAAAAGAGATCATGAGAGAATATCAGGAGCACATCGAAGACTGCCGGGCAGAGCTGATGGAATCGGGCATGAGCGAAGAGGAAGCGGAGGAAGAGGCGGTAAGGCAGATGGGCGATCCGGCCTCGGCGGGCAGGGAGCTGAACCGTATCTACCGAAGAATTGTGGATGTCAGTATGCTGTTATGGTTCCTGGCCGGCGCTACATTTGTTCTGATTTCCCTTGAGGTCTGTAAGCGTTTTGGGGGCTTGGAAGTGGTAACGGATGGGGTGCCTCCGGTGGTCCATCATGTGATCGGAGCTGTGCTGATCCTGTACGGCCTGGCACTGAGCGCGTGGGAGAAGTATTACGACTTTGAGCTGTTCTATGCGCATGCAAGGGACTGGGGGCGCGGAGTTGCAAACAGCGGCCTGGTATTGGCAATAGCAGTAGGGTTTTTGTCGGATACCTTGGCGAAGGGAATATGTGTGCTCCTGGCAGTTGCGGTAGTACAGACGCTTATAAGGAGCATGATGATCCTATTGAACAACAGGCGTGAGATCAAGCTTCTGTGGGAAATCGGCGTGGCGGATACGCCTGTTACTTATAAAGGAAAAGGGACATTCTGCGGTAAACGGATGAAGATCAAGACTAAGGAAGGAGAGATACAGCCGGGTACACCGATCATGATCGTATCGATTGAAGATGCCAGGCCAGTTGTTGTGAGGGTGTAATTATGGAAAATAATAAAAATCTTATGACAAAATGTATAATCTGACAGAGGGCATCGATGGCAGTATTCGGGATAGTAACTTTATGGCTGTTGGGGATATCATTGCTGCGGCTGGTTATACAGACTCATAGCAGAGGCTTGTTCATGGAAGCATAGTCATTTGTAAATACGGTGAAAACCCGCTGGCTGTCACGGCTGGCGGGTTTTCTGTTGTTATAGTTATCGGAAGCAATGAGAGGGATTCTAAAGAACTGGCAGCGAATGTTGTTATTAAATTGAGAAGGTAAGGGAATTATTTCCCGCTGATGAAAATCTAAAGTGACAAAATCAGCTTGTTAGGGTATTCTTTTTTATATAGGAAGTATGGTTTTTATTATAAGTTTTTTTCCGCTGGTTATAAAATAAGGTTGTAACCTGATGATATTTTACGATAAGATGGGCGGAGTAAGTGTATGAGATTATTAAAGCTGGTGATTGTGGACGATGAGCCGATACTTTTAGAGGGCCTTCTTAAAACATATGACTGGAAAGCGATGGGCTTTGAAGTAGTGGGAAGCGCAAGGAGCGGAGAACAGGCGATAGACGTAATCAGGGAGACGAAACCGCACGTGGTTCTGACGGACATAAGGATGAAACAGGTTTCCGGGCTGATGGTTATGGAAGAGATCGAGAAAGAGGGGCCTAACTGCCTGTTTGTGGTAATCAGCGCCTACAGGGATTTTGAGTATGCGAAACAGGCCTGCGACCTGGGAGCCTTTGCCTATCTGCTCAAACCCATCGAGGACGAAAAACTTCGGGAAACGATGCAGGACGCATGGACGGAATGCATGGAGCAGATTAAGAATGAAGAAAAATACGACAGTTGGGAGAAACTCCTGGTAAAAGACGCGGATAATTTTCTTCAGGTTATTGTTCAGAAGTATGTGCAGAACCAGATTCAGGAAGAAAAGGTGGAAGAGGTTTTCCGCGCGCTTGACGGAGTACTGGAGGCGGGGGATAAATTTATTACCGTGTATGCGGATATCGATCTTACATATAAAATCGTAAATTCACTGGATTATGAGGCGGCCCGCCTTACGGTGATGCAGGTACTTGCAGAAAAAATCAAAGAATTGTTCTTTTACTGGAAATTTGAAAATGAAGAGGGTAATTATATCTTTATAATAAAGACAAAAGACAATACGGCGGCCAGAGAGTTGAAACAGCTTTTAGACGAGGTGAAAAAAGGAAAAAAGTGTCCCCTGGTATCGTCAATCTCCAAGCCATACAAAGGAATATCAGGCATCAGGCACAGTTATGAGGAGGCGAAAAAGCTTTTCTGCCTGGCCAGTATATCTGGAGCCAGCGCGTTTACGATGTCGGAGGATATGGAAGGAAGAACGGAAAGCCCGTACCCGGATGACGCAGAGATTTTGATCGTTAATGCAGTGAGGCGGAATAATGCGAGAGATTTAAAGGATGCTTTCGTCTGTTTCGTGTATGGCCTTCCTGAGGAGGAAGACGGACAGTGTCAGTATCTGCACAGGGTGATGCTGAAGACGGAATTTATGCTTAAGGATTCTTATGGAATGACGGAGGACATAAAAGAGCAGTTCCAGAATTACTATTCCAATCTCTGCAACCTGAATGCGGTTAAGGCGATGGATGTCTGTTATAAAATCCTTGGGCGGGTGATCGAAAAAAGGCAGGAGAGCGCAAGTCAGGATGACGCAAAGTGCTTTAAAGAATATATAACAGACGCAGTTTCCTACATAGAGGAGCATCTGGACGAAGAAAAACTGTCTATTGTGTCAGTTGCCGCGCATGTATACTTAAATCCGGTTTATTTTGGGAGGATCTTTAAAAATACATTTCAAATGACCTTCAAAAGATACCTGATGCAGTGCAGGATGGAAAAGGCAAAGAGACTTTTGGAAGAGGGGCGCGCCAGCATCGGGGACATCTGCGAGCAGGTGGGGATCAGTAACCCGTCGTATTTTTCCCATCTGTTTAAAGAGTATACCGGAAAGCTTCCGAGTGATTATAAGAAGGAATATGAAGGATGAAGAGAAAAAAGATATCAGGTATCCGGAAGAAATATCTTGCGTATACCATGCTGCTTTTGATACTGGCGTTATGTTTATCCTGCATTGGAGTGTGGAGCTATGTGAGGAACGACATGGCGGCAGTCATTGTAGATAAATATGAGTTTATGAATGAAAAGATGGGAATGTCGCTTGAAAATCTCTATAAAAAGAGCAGCGAAGCCACGGCAGAGTGCATAATAAACGATGACGTACAAAAAAGCCTCCGGACAAAAGGGCTGGAGGGAGTGGAACGTTATGCCCTTGGCAAGTATTTTGCTTATGTGGATCTTGATTATATTTCTGAATACTGCTATGTGGATAATAAGGGAAATGTATATACGAAATCATATTCCAAGATATCCTATGATGATTTTAAAAAGAGCGGATTTTCAGACATTCTTTCCGATGAATATTCCAAGACAGAGTGGTTTTGGACGAAGGATACGCTGTTTGGGTCGGATAAGGAAGCGTTATTCGTGGGAAGGTATGTACACAGCATGGATTATGCGCATGAGCCGGGCATGCTGTTTTTTAAGATGGAGCCAAGATTTTTAGAAAGTGCGTTAAGAGATGCGGAAAGCAGCGCGCAGGGGGCTGTGGCAGGAGTCGTCGATAAGGATGGGAAGTTCTGCATGGTGCATGACCCGGAAGGCTTTGAGTTAAGCAAAGGAGCGAAAAAAAAGATTGCGGGATTGGCCGCGAGCGGGGAATCAGGCGTAATCTTAAAAGGCTGCAGGATACAGGAAGGAATCCTTCAGGCATACCGGCAGGAGGACAGCGGTATGGTAGTGTTTACGCTGGTTCCAAATGCTGTTCTTTACAGCGGGCTTAACCGGATACTCCTGGTGCTTGCCGGTATCTATCTTCTGGTTGTCATGGCGGCTGTTGTGATGAGCCTGTACGTTTCCAGGATATTTACAAAACCGATCCAGAAGATCAGCGCAGAGATGGAGAGCTTTGACGGCAAAGATTTCAGCCACAGGATAGAACTTCATACCAATACAGAGCTTGATAAGATCGGGCATTCGTATAATGAAATGCTGGTCAATATTGAGCAGCTCCTGACAGAGATAAAAAATCAGGAGAAGGAACTTAGGATCAGCGAACTGAATATGCTTATCAGCCAGATAAATCCCCATTTCCTGTATAATACGCTGGATACGATCTATATGCTGGCCCGGATCAACGGGGAAGAGACGACGATGAAGATGATTCAGGCGCTGTCCAGATACCTGAGATTGTCGCTGAGCAAGGGGAACGATATAGTGACGGTCAGTGATGAACTGGAAAACGTAAAAAGCTATATGGAAATCCAGCAAATCAGGAATGATAATCTGTTTTCCTATGAGATTGAATGTAAAGTGAAGGCGACGGAACGGTGGATCTTGAAGCTGATCCTCCAGCCTCTGGTGGAAAATGCGATTAAGTACGGCTTCTGCGACATCTCCGAAGGAGGATTTATACGGATTAAGGTGGAGGAAATATCCGAAAGGCTTGTGCTCTCTGTGTATAATAACGGCGTACCGATGAAACAGGAAAAGGCAGACCTTTTAAACAGCCTTAAAGATGTGCCGGTGGCAGAGATGAAACGGCATTTTCCGGACGGGCGGCATGGATACGGGGTAATTAATATTATTACAAGGCTCAGGCTGAAGTATGGAGATGCTGTGGGATATGAGTACGAGATACAAAAGGACGGAACGAAGTGCGTTATCCGGCTGCCTGAAAATGGAGAGAAAAATGATGAATTATAAGAAGTTAGCGGCGGCAGCAATTGCCGCAGTATTTGTAACAGGTATTTGCGGATGTGCGGAGCATGAAAGGAAAGTGTCTCAAAAGCAGGGGGAAGAGACGCTTATCCCTATGATATTGACGGTGGATCCGAGCAGCGGCAACAGAAACGAGGAAGATGTCGTACAAAGTTTCAACAGGGAGTACAAAGGAATATATCAGGTGGATGCAGAGTGGGTTATGGAGACGGAAGAAGAGTATCGGAAGAACTTAAAGCGTTTTAATGTAACCGATGAACTGCCTGCGGTAATTACGGATCTCAGGATGCTGCCCTCTTTCTATCGGATGATGGTCCAGGAGGGAAGGATTGAAGACCTGTCGGCTTATATCTACGGGGATGAAGAGTGGATGGATATGATTGAACCGGATGTGCTTGAGTCCTGCCAGGAACCTGACGGGCATATATATCTTGCGCCCCTGAGCACGAATGCCTTTTCGTGTTCCGGAGTGTTCTGGAATGAAGAACTTTTCCGAAAAGCCGGGATAGAAAAATTTCCGGATACCTGGGAAGGGTTCTGGGAGTGCTGCCAGAGACTGAAGGAACACGGCATCACTCCGCTGGCGCTGCACACGGAAGGAACGGCGTGGGCTCCGATGCTGCTTGCCACGGCAGAGCTTGCTGATTCGCCGGAAGGGGCAGAGTTTATGGAAGAGCTGTATCCGGCCAGCTATCAGAACGAGAACGGGCGGCATCTGGCGTCTGTTCTGAAACGGCTGTTCGCATATACGTCAGAGGATTCAATGTATGTGGATTTTGAGGTGGCTTATACGAATTTCGTGTCGGGAAAGGCGGCTATGGTGCCTAACGGCTATTGGATGATTGACCAGATTCCTGAGGAATTTGCCGGAAATGTGAGATTCTCACCGTTTCCCGGGAATAAGCTTGTCGCGTCCCCGGAAACGTTTGGATGGGCGGTAGTATCGGGGTATAGCGATAAAGTGAAAAAGGGCGCGGTAGAATTTTTGAAATATCGGACAAAATATAATAAAAATGAAAAAGAGGAATTGCTGCATAAAAAGGCTTCCGGGCTTAATCAGATAACAGAGGATTACATTAACGCATATAATGGAAATCCTCATATTGTTCCGAATTATCAGGTGAAATGGAACTCTGTGCTGCAGGAAGAGACTCTTGGAGAGTATATCCCGAAACTGATAAAGGGCGAGATGACAGTGGAAGAATTCACGCAGATGGCGGATGAAAGTATACGGAAATTCAATGAAGAACTTTAGCCGGACAGACGGCTAAAGTTTATTTTTTTGCATTTGAGGTTTGCAAATTGTTACAGAGTTTTTTTGTTTGCTGATAAGATATGCCTATAAGGAAAGAAACGAAAAAGTTCTTTCAGAAAGGTGGGAAATATTATGAAAATGAAGAAAATACTGTCTGTTCTTATGGCATCTGCGATGGTAGCGGGCATGGCGGCAGGATGCAGCACTCCTTCTGGCAGCAGCTCGGGAAGTACCGATGCAAAGGGAAAAGTGTATTACTTAAACTTTAAGCCGGAGGCGGACGACGACTGGCAGGCGCTGGCAAAGGCGTACACGGATGAGACAGGAGTTCCTGTAACCGTTCTTACGGCGGCATCCGGCGAGTATGAGAAAACGCTGAAATCAGAGATGGCAAAGAGCGACGCTCCGACACTGTTCCAGGTAAACGGGCCGGTAGGCCTTGAAAGCTGGAAGGATTACTGCTATGACCTCAAAGATTCCGCGATTGCCGGAGAGCTTACGGATGACAGCTTTGCGCTGATGGACGGAGAAAAGATGGCGGGAATCGCGTACGTTATTGAGAATTATGGAATTATCTACAATAAAGGGCTTCTTAAAAAAGCCGGATATTCAGCAGAGGACATCACGAATTTTGACAGTTTAAAAAATGTAGTGGAAGATATTACGAAAAGGAAAGGAGAGCTTGGATTCTCTGCATTTACATCCGCGGGAATGGACGGTTCTTCTGACTGGAGATTTAAGACGCATCTGGCAAACCTTCCAATCTATTATGAATACAAGGATGAAGGGATTGAAAATACAGACACGATAAAGGGTACATATCTTGATAATTACCGCCAGATCTGGGATCTTTACATTAACAATGCAACCTGTGAGCCAACGGCACTTTCTACAAAGACTGCGGACGACGCTACCGCCGATTTTGTAACGGAAGAAGCAGTATTCTACCAGAACGGAACATGGGAAATGAACAATATCGCCGATGTTGGAGAGGATAACCTTGGAATTCTCCCGATCTATGTAGGCATACAGGGAGAAGAAGAGCAGGGTGTATGTACAGGAACGGAAAACTACTGGTGCGTAAACGCCAAGGCATCGGAGGATGATATACAGGCGACTATGGATTTCATGAACTGGTGCGTGACATCCGATACGGGTGTAGAGTCCATGTGCAAGAACATGGGATTTGTTATCCCCTTCAAATCGAACCTTGAGTCGGACAATGTGCTTGTAAACGAGGCAAACAAATATTTGGAAAACGGCAAAACGCCGGTATCCTGGACCTTCTCAACCATGCCTTCCGAGGAGTGGAAAAATGGCGTAGGTTCTGCCCTCACCGCATATGCGGCTGACCAGTCTGACGCAAACTGGGACAAAGTAGCTGCAGCGTTTGTTGACGGATGGGCAGCAGAGGCGGCAGCGGCGAAATAAGAAAGCTATAAAGTACAGGAAAACGGCGGGCAAGGACTCCCGCCGTTTTTAAAAGGAGGTTTCATATGGAAAAAGCTATAAAACGTTATATGCCAATATTTGTGCTTCCTACGTTTTTTGCCTTTATTCTTGGCTTTATCGTTCCGTTTATCATGGGAATCTGGTTATCATTCTGTAAATTTACCACAGTCACAGATGCAAGATTCGTAGGGATTTCTAACTATATAGACGCGCTGGGCGATACGGTGTTCCGCCATTCATTCTGGTACACAGTGCTTTTTGCTGTAATATCGCTGGTGGTGATTAATGTAATTGCATTTGCGCTTGGGATGGCGCTGACAAAAGAGCTTAGGGGAACGAATGTTTTTCGGACAGTTTTCTTTATGCCAAACCTGATTGGCGGAATTGTGCTCGGATATATCTGGCAGCTTATTTTTAACGGTATTCTGGAAAAGTATGGGACAGCGTTGGCGTTAAATGAATGGTTCGGTTTCTGGGGACTGATCATTCTTGTAAGCTGGCAGCAGATTGGTTATATGATGATCATCTATATCGCAGGGCTGCAGTCCATTCCGGGAGATGTGATGGAAGCGGCTGAGATTGACGGGGCTACTAGATGGCAGAGGCTGTGGAAGGTGACGATTCCGATGATGATGCCGTCCATTACAATCTGTATGTTCCTGTCGATTACGAACGGATTCAAGCTCTTTGACCAGAACTTATCGCTGACGGCAGGAGAACCATCCAAGATGTCAGAAATGATGGCGCTGAATATCTTCAATACGTTTTATGGGCGTACCGGATGGGAAGGCGTCGGTCAGGCGAAGGCGGTGCTGTTCTTCCTTCTCGTTGTGATCATCGGGATGCTTCAGCTTCGCGCAACACGCTCAAAGGAGGTGCAGCAGTAGATGAAAAAGAAAAACAGTGCATTAAGCTGGGTTGGAACAGGGGCATTTACGATTATCGGCGTTGTATATATCCTGCCGATTTTAATCGTACTCATGAACTCCTTTAAGAAAAAAGTATTTATTAATAAAGAACCGTTTACCCTGCCTTCAGAGAAGACGCTGACAGGCATTGAAAATTATATCACGGCGATCAGCAAGTATGAGCTTTTAAGCGCGGTGGGCTGGACGGTATTTATTACGATTGGCTCTGTGCTGGTTATCCTTGTATGTACGTCTATGTGCGCGTGGTATATTACAAGAGTGACGACAAAGTTTACAAAGCTTCTCTATCTGCTGTGCGTATTTTCTATGGTAGTTCCGTTCCAGATGGTCATGTTTACCCTGTCGCTGGTGGCAGACCGGACGGGGCTGAGGACTCCCTGGGGAATCATCATTATCTATCTCGGATTTGGTGCAGGCCTGGCGGTGTTTATGTTCTGCGGATTTGTTAAGTCTATTCCGCTAGAGATTGAGGAGGCTGCAATGATTGATGGCTGTACGCCCCTTAAAACATTTTTCAGCGTCGTGCTGCCGATTATGAAACCGACATACATATCCGTGGGGATTCTGGAAACGATGTGGATATGGAACGATTTCCTGCTTCCGTATCTTGTGCTTGACCTGAATAAATATAAGACGATCTCTATAGCGGTCCAGTACATGAAAGGAAGCTACGGACGGGTGGATATGGGCGCTATTATGGCGGCTCTGATTCTGGCGGTAATTCCGGTTATCATTTTCTATCTGTCCTGCCAGAAACATATCATCAAGGGCGTGGCGGCAGGAGCAGTCAAAGGATAAGGGTATGGAGTTTATGCGCGTTGCTTGTGCCAAAGGTAAGTGCAGAAGATTGCAAAAACAGGAGGGATGCATCTGGTCTGCATATACGACGTACTTAACGATCTGCTCCGCCTAACCTTACGCCAATGTAAGTTAACCTACATAAACTGTAAGTTAAAGCGATGGATGTAGATCTTCATATTTGATATCCTATTATCAGAAAAGAAAATGTTCTTTTATCTAATCTGCAGATTAACGAAAAACAATTTGAAAACAGCAAATTAGTACAGCATTGCAGTACTAGCGCATCGTCGGCGCAGGGATTAAGATGTCCCTGCGCCGTACTTATAGTCTGTTTGTCAAGAAATATCAATTCTATGCCTTTATTCAAGAGTTCCATATATTTTAGCAGCCTTGCTCTGCTTGCCTTGTAAATCTGTATATATCTTTAAATAAAGAGTTTAATATCTGTACGGTTATTAAATTATTGTTACTATTCACGGCCCAGGGGCCGCTCATAGCAACGATTCGCGGCGGCATTCCAAGTTTTGCTGCGCAAAAGCCGCCCCTCACCCCTGTATCATGTTCTTACGGAATGCGCAGCCAGTGCGCATTCCTGACCCATGAACAGTAACCGGAGTTATGCAGGTGACAGGAAAGCAACGGGTTATATCTTGTAAAGGACAGCGGTTTTGGGTATAATTGATTTAAGAGATGCAGGAATGGAGCGGCAGAGAGGGATGATGCTATGGCAGAGAAAGATATCGCGGAAAAGACACTGGAAGCTTACAACGACGTGTTTGCTGATATTATTAATGTGTTGCTTTTCAATGGCGAGCAGCAGGTCAAAGAAGATGAACTGGAAGAGGAAAGCCCGAACTCCAGCTACAAAGCGGATGGGAAACTGCACGCGCAGGAGAGGGATGTGGCCTAATACTGGCGGAAAGGGCTTGTGAGGATTGCATTGTACGGCCTGGAAAACCAGACGGAAATTGACCGGGATATGCCGCTGCGGCTATTTTCCTATGATGGGGCGGCTTACCGCGCCCAGCTTCTTGCGGATGAGGAGATGAGGAAAAATGAAGGAAAGATTGCAGCAAGATATCCTGTGGTAACGCTGGTTTTATATTTTGGATACCAGAAGCATTGGAAAACGCCGAGGACATTGTGTGACTGTCTGGACATCCCCAGTGAGATAAGACCATATGTAAATGATTACCGGATGAACTTGTATGAGATAGCGTATTTAAGCGACGAACAGGTGCAGATGTTTAAGAGTGATTTCCGGATCGTGGCGGATTATTTTGTGCAGATGCGGAAGAATAAAGATTATACAGCGCCAGAGACGACAATTAAGCATGTACACGAATTACTGCAGTTGATGTCAGTGATGACACGGGATAACCGGTTTGAAAATGTGTACGGCCCGGATATGGAGAGGAGGCCTACGAGTATGTGTGAAGTATTAGACCGTGTTGAAAACAGAGGGATTCAGAAGGGGATAGCTCAAGGGATTGAAAAGGGGATAGCTCAAGGGATTAAAAAGGGGATAATTCAGGGAGAGGATGCGATTGTTTCTTTGATGCATTATTTATTCACCAACAACCGAATAGAAGATGCCCGGCGTGCAGCGGAAGATGAAGTGTATAGAAGCAAGCTTATGACGGAGTTTTTGGGTAAAAAGTGATAAGCAATAGTTTATATAATT
>Ga0137306_102534_pt1 | contig 15084 bp, 13 predicted proteins | sample Inofroosms_March_FD_97187 | JGI IMG/M metagenome (GOLD analysis project Ga0137306, IMG submission 97187) | Mouse cecal microbial communities from Vienna, Austria - N-Acetylneuraminic and N-Acetylglucosamine D2O microcosms_March | ecosystem: Host-associated > Mammals > Digestive system > Large...
TTAGGTAACGCATTCAAAAATATTACCGATTGTTCAGGTCTCCCTGCGGCTCTGCAAATATCCGCCATTTTAGATATAATTCGGTAATTTCCCTGCCAGTTTCTATTTATAAACTCTAAGATAAAATACAAATAATTGTCTAGGTTATGTTTTTCAAAAATTTCTTCCAACTTTAATGCCAGTGGCAATGGACGCATTACTGACGTATTCATCATGATCTCAAGCTGTACAGGAGATACCATATGTACCTTTAAAAATCGAAGAAATTCCTCCTCTGTGTCCTGGTCAATATCAAAATCTAAGCGATATAGAATCATCTTTAGCTGGAACATATAATCACGCAGTTCTTCCACCGTATTGACCTGATCTAATATCGTTGGCAGTATCTTCGCATTATCTTCTAATTTATAGATAATCATTACAATATAAATGATGGCAAATAGATCAACTTGTTTGTAATGCTCAAAAAATTCCTGATTCATAAACATTTCTTTGATCTGCATTCGCTTCTCATTTGTTCCTTCTGCCAATAATTGATCTATTTTTGCAATATAATCGTCTGTTTTACTGCCATAATTTTTTTGCCAGTCCTGCTCTTTTCTCTCTAGCTGCAGAGCCTCCAGTTCTGTGTTTTGGTATTTATTCTCCTTAAACATTCTCAGCCCTCTTTTAAGTATATTTCTCCGCCAATTCAAGCACTTTTGGCTCAAATACCTGCTTTGAGAAATATAATTCATAAATTTCTCTTCCTGCCAATCTTATATCTTCTAAGCGACAATTATTTTCTATAATATAGACGAGTTTCTCTGACAAAGCTTGGACATCCTCCGCCGGCACAGTGAAGCCATTCACTCCATCCTCTATATAATGCGCTATGCCGCAGACTTCCGTACACAAACAGAGATTTCCCTTCATCATCATTTCCACCGCCACTGTGGGAATTGGGTCAATGCGGGACGGCACAACCAGACAATCACAGCGTTCCATCCATTCTAACGTTTCCGTTCTGGATAACTGATGCAGCAAAGTTACGTTTTCATATTCCTCACTCAATTTTTTCACTGGCAAAAATATGCTCTCATCATACATCTGTTCATTTCCACAGAAAAAGAACTCTGCTCTTAGCTGATAGTCTTTGGGCAGCTTACGAATGGCCTCCACTAAGATATCCTGCGCCTTCACTTTGGAATATGTGCCTGCGGTCAAAAAGCGGACTTTATTTTCTGTATTCTTCTGGTGATCTTTATATTCATCCTCAATCCCAAAATGCAGAAGTTCTGTGGTGATACCATACAATTCCTCTATCACTTGCCGCACATAATGTCCTACTGAAAAAACATGAATATTGGGCGGTAATTCCCGAAAATCTGGCAGCACCTTATGAAAATATTCAAAATACTGCCTGCCCTCATGCAGCCACCAGAGTACCGGATTCTGCATATATTTTAATAAATGAATTGCCTCAAATGTAACAAGCGTATTGGCCACTATAAACTGAAATTCTCTGGCATATGCAAAAAACTCATCCGCCTGCTGCAAAAAATGCTCCTGCACTGTGATTGGAATCTGCATTTTCTCAAGTTCCTCACGCAATTCCCCATCCAGCATCGTAATTACTTCAATCTGATAACCGTGTTCCCAAAAGACATGTATCATATCAAGCAGTACAATAGGTGCTCCTGTCCTGGAAAGCTGATGGGTAATTACCAATATTCTCTTCTTTTGAATCTTGTTCTGTTCTCTTAAATCCACTTTACTCATCCTAACAATCATTTTCTTCACAGTCTTATTTTATAACAAAATAATGAAAATCTACACAGAATATATTTTTTCGACAAATTATAATGTTATTCAACATTCTGCCATCATAATTGTGCCAAAAGATCTTGCTCCAACTCAATGGCCCGAGCCCGCCAAGTATGGTAGTTTTTCGCTTTCTGATAACCTCTATCCGCAATCCGCTGTGCCTTCTTTGGATCACTTAACAATTCCTGTATCTGTAACGGCAGTTTATCCAACTCCTCTAGTTCAAAGAATAGCAGTTCTTCCTCTTGCCCCTTCGGTCCCTCATATCCACTAAATTCCTCCTTCATATAACCAGAACTATCCGTCGCTGCCACCGCTCCCTGCAGCATCCCATTAAAAACTCTATCATGTGTGCCGTCCTTAAACCAAGTCATGGTACTGAGTACAATCTTTGCATCCTGCATCTTCACAACCACTTCTTCTGCTGGTATCTTCCCTCCATAATTTACATTGGGCCTATGAATCCAGGAACAATTCTCCCATCCTGCGCCATATAACTGTATCGAAATCCCTTGTTCTGCCAAAACCTGCACAGTCCGCTCCCGATAATAAGACACCGCATAGAGATCCACAAAATGAAGATCTGCAATTATATTCTTTAATTCCTCTTCAGACAATCTAAGCCCAGCAGCATTCAATGCCTCCTCCAACGCCTGTTCCGTCGTCTTAAAAGGATGACGAATTAATTCCTGATAGGCATATTCACAAATTGATTTTGCATCAAAGTCTGTATATTTTGATAAATCTGGCATAATATTTGCTGCAAACGTTTTCGACAGATTTCCCGCATACAAGACGTCTGTACCGCGCTCTGAAATCGGACGTTTAGCGCCAGAAATTTCCTTACCAGCATGAGGCAGAAAGCCAACGGTTTGAATCTTGGGATAAAAGCGCTGCAGATACCTCATATGATTGCGGTCCGTACAGAGTACCACTGCATTTCGAGGCGCCTGATCTAAGGCATTTTTATAACAGAAAGGATGGTCCATCAAAATATTGATACATGGTATTCCCAATTGATCCCAAATATTTTTACCTGCCTTAAGCTCCATATTAAACCCAAGATTATTAAAGGTAATTACTGCTTTTACAGGTTTTAAAGCAAACTCAGCTAATCGTTTTAATCCCTGCGCCATGTCACGAACGTCAAATACCATCGTTTCATAGCCCAAATTTTCAAATTCTCTCTTTAACTCAAAGGTAAACAAGTCCAATGTATCATATACACCAATAAAAAATATTAATCTCTTCAACCTTATCCTCTTTCTAGTCCTTCACAGTCTTCTGTTCTGGCATTTGTTTTGTATACTTCATAAAGTGTCTGTACGGCCAGAGATGGATTGGCAATCACCCCTGTACCTGCATTCATAATCATCACTTTTGCCATCACCCAAGACACCTGTTTTTCCAAAATATAATCTGCCTCCTCCTGTTCCACCTCTCCCTGTGAAAAATGGCGCAGACATTCCATGACCTTCTTATAATGAACCAGCCATTGATTCAAATCCCAGCCGCACTCTGAGAGACCGGAAATATTGCGTTGCATCTCCTCCTCAGCAATATATAAAAGCTGCTCTATCACTGGAATCTCTCCCTTAATATCGGATAATTCCAGCCGTACATCAGGGCGCACCTTTAAATATTCATAAAACATCTGTCTAGCCTCTGTGATCTGCCTCATCTTCACAAGCTGAGCCATCGCTAACTTAAACTCTATGGTCTCTGCCTTCTCCCCTGTAATTCCCACTTTTCCTTCATACACTTTTAATCCATTTTTCTCTACCCAGATCTTTACCATCTGCTCTGACAGAAAACCAAATACCCGCTGGTTATATAGATCATAAGATTCCACATCAATGCGTTTTTCCACTTCAAAAAGAATATCAAACAACCACTCGGCATATTCTTTAAATATTTTACGTGGAGCTACCATCAGATTTCCGTAATAATATGTGTTCCCTTCCATTGCCTTCTGAAAATAAGGTACATACTGAGGATATTTTTCTTTGATCACTTCTCCTACTGTCAATAAATCATTGACATTATGCGCCTCTCCAAAGTAATCCTGATAATTAGTATCTGCCTCCATCTTCTCAGACACAATAATATCATAATCCTTTAAAATTTCCTCATACTCTTGCTGATTCATAAGCTGCCTCTGCTCATTTAAGAAAAAGCGGCGATAATGGCAAATGCCGATAATGTCTGCTTCCTGCTCATTTTTCCAGGCCCAATAGATCCCTGTGAGTTCCCCATAATAGTTATTCCACCGAGAAATAGACTCCCCTGTATCATCTCCCAAATAACCCAAATCTTCCGCCCCTGCTCTTCCGACCTGCAACGGCACATAAATCTGATCCACCGGTTCCTGAAATCTCTTATGGGTCATTGTAAAAATTTTTATCTTCATAAATCCCTCCTGCTTATTACTATCACATAATAAATCATTTTTTCTCAAGTGCATCCCTTGATAATAGATTTATTACCTGCTCAAATTCTTCTCTTGATATATTTTGATCTATCAGTGCGATCTGAAGCTGATCCATATCTGACAATATCTGCTTAATATAAGGGTTCTCTTTATAGTGAGGAATGATCTTTTGAACAGTTTGGCAAATTTCCTGAAACACATCATACTTTAAATCTGTGTAACGCAATATCAACATTTTTATCCCTCCAAGATAATAATAGATCAGGAAATTCAGCTCCATTTCTGTATAATAATATTCTAACAATCCTCTTCTTTCGCATTCCTCCCACAAATCTATGACCACTGCCAACATATCCATATGATATGCCGCATTTCTTGTCATAACCGTAGACACTGAATTTTTAAAGTAATGATACATATTTTCTTCCATAAAATAAACGCGATCTACATAAAAATAACTCAATATTCCCCAATAGATATCCTCGTACTTGCACTGTTCTGGAAATGTAAGCTGGTGATCAAAAATAATACTTGCCCGATACATCTTATCAACACACATATGCCCCATTAACCCTGTTGTTAAAAATTTCCTGCGCTCCTGCACACTGTCAAAATTCAACAGATAATCCTCCCCAAAACGCTTCTTTTTTGTCTTCCAGATATCTCCTTGATCTGTATCTGTGATCCATCCACATTTGACAATATCACAATCATACCGCTCCATAGCCTGGTACATGCGTTCATAAGTGTCAACTTCTACCCAGTCATCAGAATCCAAAAATATAATATAAGTCCCCGATGCGTGGCTTAAGGCAATATTTCTGGCTCTTCCCTGTGCGCCATTTTCTGTACAGTTAATCAAGATAATATTTTCTGAATATTTTTTCTCCCAACTGCACAGTTTCTCCCAGGTTCCATCTGTAGACGCATCATTGACACAGATAATCTCCAATTTGTCCAGACCAATGGTCTGATTTACCACTGAATTTAAACAACGGTCGATATATAATTCCACATTATAACAAGGTATAATCACACTGACTTTTTCTTTCATCGTCCTAATTCTCCATTTCCTTGGCTCCAATCACACGTTTTTCATATATTTTTTCAATTTCAATATCATAGCCAGCCTACAATAATTTTCTCGACCGTCAATCTGCTGTAACATTTGTCTACAATATTCTTGAGATGTATCATACAATTGTTCCACAGCCGCCAATATTTCCCTCTCATATTTGACGCTTCCATACTTGCTGCTATTATCCTTTTTCCATAATCTCTGCCAACTGCTTGGCCCGATACTGCCAAGTCTGGGTAATTTTCGCATATTCATAGCCCTGTCTTGCAATCTGCTGCAACCTTTCCGGCTCTTGAAGATATTTTTTTATCTTTGCTGGAAGCAGCTCCAGATCCTTTAGCGAATAAAAGATTGCCTGCGCTCCATCCCGCAATGTCCGCTCTAGATATTCGCTGCCGTCAGTCAGGCTCACGCACCCATTGAGCATCGCTGAATAAACGCGGTCATGAACTCCTGACTTAAACCAAGGCATGACATTGAGCACAATCCTTGCATCTGCAGTCAGTGGGATAGTCTCATCAAATGGAATTCTATCATGCAAAATCAGATTTTCTTGTTTGCAGTCGAGAAACTGCCACCCTTCCCCATAAATATGGACTTTGACATCCTGATTGGCGAGCGTACGAATGACTTCTGCCCTGGCATGACTGCGCAGCATACCATCCATATCCTGAAACAGACGGATGGTATCTCTTAAATCTTCCTCTGGTAAGGACAATCCTTTTTGTTTCAAACACATTTCTATGGCCTGCTCCAACGTCAAAAATGTCTGGCTGCACAACAATTCATAACAGGCCAGCCAAATTTGCCGCAGCCCCTCTCCCAATCCCTGCACATGATATTCCAGGTCATGATCAATCAAATATGCTCCAGTAAAGAGAATATCCATCGAACGCTCTTGAAATGGAATCTCATTTTCTTTACAGCGGATTCCCGCCAATGGCAGAAAAAAGCTGCGCACCCTTTCTGGATAAAACCGTTCAATAAATTTCTGATGATATTCATCCACACACAAAAACGTTAGCTTTTGTATCGGAAATATCAATGCTGCATGATAATACATAGGATGATCAACAATAAAATCATAGCAATCTATCTCCAGTTCATTCCAAATGCTAGCCCTGCTCTCTGTCAATAAATTCAGCCCCACATGGTTAAAAAATAGCGCCGCTGTATTGCCAGGTTTTGCAAAGGCATAAATTTCTGTTCTTGTCTGCGTCTCTCTGTTCATATCTGCCATTAATACTTGATATCCAATTTCCTGAAAGCCTTCCGCCATCAATCGGGCAAACGTTCTCAAAGAGTCTGTAGCTGATTCAAAGATAATTATTTTATTCATAGCCAACCTCATCCATTTTCCAGTTTGCTAAACTTCACCATACAACTTTTCTTACAGAAACAAAAGCCATACTGAAAGATTGTCTTATATCCTTCATCCAGGAGCTTGGCTGCATAATTTTTCTCTTCCATCTGCTGCAGCGCCTGCTCGCACCCTGCTTCCATCTGACTGAATTTCTGCACACGTTTGATTTCTATGATTATCGCTGCTACCCTGGGATTATGGGGCTCCAAGGCAAGATCTGGCCTGCCGTTTCCCTGTTCCCGATTGGAATAAATCTGATAACCGCCAATCCCTCCTAGGATTCCCAACAAATAGCCATGATAGAAATTTTCTGCACTGTCAAAATAACTGATACTGCCAGAGAGCTGATGATTGATAAACTCCTCTATCTTCTCACAATCCCCTGTTCGCATCCCCTCATAAAAAGCAGTCGGATTATAATCTTTCTTCCGCTCTTCAAACCACTCTCGGATGGTATTGCGGTAGATATAACGAATTTCATCATTGGGCAATGTCAGTGTCAGATAGATGGTATCTGACGCAAATCTCCTTGACACAGCCTTCAGATAGCCAGTAAAAAACAGAAAATTCCATAGATTATCCTGGCTCTTATGCATTTCTCCATAAGTGATCTCCTCATGCACAGGTTTTTCCACGCTGCCGCCCGCAATCAACTGCTCAATCTCTGTCTTTACACTGTCGTCCGCGCCGTCCACAAGCTCCCGCACAATACTATTGGAGGAAGTATTCGACCAGTAAGGTTTGGGGTATTCTGTATTTTGTGAGATAATATCTTCCACATAATTGATCACACTCCAGGGATTATATACCTCTGTGTGTCCAAACAGATAGCCGTCATACCACTGTTTTACTTCCTCCTCCCTGTCACGAATACCATAATCATCCAGCGTCTTTTGCACTTCTTGCGGTGTAAATCCAAAAAATTCTGCAAAACTCTCATCTAATATAGACACCATTTTAAGATTATTCAATCCCGTGAAAATACTCTCTCTGCTGATTCTTAGGCATCCTGTGACCACTGCAAATTCCAGAGCATCATTGGTCTTCAATGCTGACTCAAACAAAGAACGGATAAAATCGATCATTTCATCATAAAATCCCCGAAAATAAGAATTTTCTAAAGGTACATCATATTCATCCAACAGGATGATGACATTTTTCTGATGATAAGCTTTGAGGCATTCTGATAAAAAAGCCAAAGATTTGGCATAAGCAATCGGTCCCACTTTATGGTTCATGATCCCTATATACTTCTCTCGATATAATTCTGTCAGAAAGCCTGATTCTAAGACATAACGATGCCTGTTATATTCCTTGATAATCTCATCTACCAGACTCTCATAAGCCATCGTAAAATCCGGCTGCTTTGCTGACTTTAAGGAAAGTGAAATCACAGGATACTGCCCCATATGGGCGATATACGGCCGCCCAGCCTGCTCAATTTTCGTTCCCCTAAAATAATGCCGATTATCTATCACGATACCATCCTGGTCTATTTCCTTTTCAAAGAATGTACGTAACATACTCAATGCCAGCGTTTTTCCAAAACGGCGCGGACGAGTAAAAAGGTTTACTTCCCCACCTTTTTCCAGTAAATCTTTGACCAACAAAGTTTTATCCACATAGTAAAATGATTTATCAATTATTTTTTTGTAAAATTCAATGCCAATTGGCAACGGCTTTTTTTGCATCACAGATACCTCTCTTTCATTTCCCACTATTCTATCACAGGTAAGTATAATTGAAAAGCAGTGATTCCTGTACATTCACAGAAATCACTGCTCCTTATTTCCTCTCATTTATATAATCCACCTTTCTGCGAAAGGCACCAATGCTTCATAAAACATTGGCTTACTTTCGCTTTTCTTTTCTGTCAGAACGGAAAATCTTTCGTCTCAGTGATAAATACGAAGAAGTCCTGAATCTTATTCAAACCGTACCAGGATTCGATAAGAATCCAATGACTGCTATTCAGGCACTCTCTGAAATCGGAGGTGACATGTCTGTTTTCCCCACAGCTAAAAACCTCGTTTCATGGGCAGGATGCTGTCCCCGCAACGATCAAAGCAATCAAAAAATCAAATCCACTAGGATTTCCCGTGCTGGTTCTTTTTTAAACCAGTTTTGGGGCAAGTTGCAAATGCTTTGATAAAATCGAAGAAACATACTGAATTTACTACCTGCTATCGACGTATAAAAGCACGCCGCAGCCACAAGAAAACCATCATTGCAGTCTGTCGTATGATCCTGACCGCTATCTGGCACATACACACAGATATAAAGCGATATACATCGGAAGGCCTTCTTAATTACGTCCTATGAATGATTCAAAAATTTTAACTACCTCACAGGTGCTTAATCTGCTTAAACAACGGGGATATACCATCAAAGATGATGCTGCCCCTGTTCCCTGATTAGATGCTGCGTCTATATTTGATTTTCAGCCACCCAAAAATGCTTATTTGCTATACCCTTTTGTTTTTTCTACCCACTACCTCTTTGCTTTTTTCTATTTTATTTGATTTTCTTTTACCACTTTTTCCAGGGAGCATTTCCCTGTTCCCACAATCCCTCCAACAAATGCTTATCACGCATGGTATCCATGCATTGCCAAAATCCAGTGTGCTTATAAGCGGCAAGCATATGATCCGCCGCCAAATGATTTAACACTTCTCTCTCAAAAACCAAATTATCATCATCTCTTAAATAATCAAAAATTTTCGGCTCTGCCACCATAAATCCTGCATTAATCCATGCTCCGTCCTCTTTCGGTTTCTCTTGGAACTTTTCTATTCCAATACTATCTTCATCAAAATCCAGAACTCCAAAACGGCTTCCTGGTTGAATTGCTGTCATTGTGACCGTCCGTTGTCCCTTCTTATGAAATTCTAATAATTGATCAATATCAACGTTACTGATTCCATCACCATATGTAAGCATGAAAGATTCATTTCCCACATATTTATGTATTCTGTGTATTCTTGCCCCTGTCTGCGCTTTCTCACCAGTATCTACCAATGTTACCTTCCACGGTTCTGCAATATTATTATGTACAATCATCTTATTATCTTCTGCAAAATCAAATGTTATATCAGAACGATGCAAATAATAATCTGCAAAGTACTCTTTAATCACATATCCTTTATATCCACAACATATCACAAATTCATTAAAACCATAGCAGGAATAATATTTCATAATATGCCAAAGAATCGGTGCCTCCCCAATCTCTATCATTGGCTTTGGTTTAATATAGCTCTCCTCACTTATCCTCGTCCCAAAGCCTCCTGCTAAAATCACTACCTTCATCATTCTTCTCCAATCTTCTCCGTTTTTATCTTCACACTATCTGTATACTTTCCTTTATATACTGATTAATCTGTTGTTCCATCACTTCTTTGCTATCACCACCATCAAGATAGGCTTTATGCCACTTTACTGTCTGATCAATCGCTTCCTCTATCCCCCAAACCGATTTCCAAGACAATCTTTGTTTTATCTTAGAACAATCTAATCTCAAATAAGCTGCTTCATGAGGGCCTTGATCCTGTTGGCTTACCCAGGAACAATAATCCCCCCATTTTGTGCAAAAAATATCTGTCAATTTCCCAACCGTAACACAATCTTTTTCATCTGGCCCCACATTATAATTTCCCTGGACAGATGCATCCTCCCACTGTTTCTCTGCAATGAGCAAATATGCCATAAGAGGCTCAATCACATGTTGAAATGGACGTACCGCATATGGATTTCTAACAATAATAGTTTTCTCTTCCTCAGCCGCCCGAATACAATCTGGAATAATCCTGTCCTTAGAAAAATCTCCGCCACCGATTACATTTCCAGCCCTGGCAGTTGACACTCTGATATCCCTTTCATTCAAAAAAGATTTCTGATAACTGCTGGTAACTAATTCCGAACATGATTTACTATTAGAATAAGGGTCATAACCATTTAAATTCTCGTTTTCACGATATCCCCATTCCCACTCTTTATTCTCATATACTTTATCAGTTGTTACATTGAGAACAGAGCGCACCGTCTTTGATCTTCTCACACATTCCAACAAATTTACGGTTCCTAAGACGTTCGTTTCATATGTATATACTGGATTTATATAGCTTTCCCGGACACGGGGCTGTGCTGCCAAATGAAATACTATTTCTGGCTGATATTCAAGCAATATTTTCTCCAAACCGGAAATATTTCTAATATCTCCATTGCAGGAAATCATTCCCTCTGCTATATTTGCAATTTCAAAAAGATTTTTTATCTCAGATGATGGCAAGCTATATCCAATCACTTCTGCTCCTGCCATCTTTAATATGGTACATAACCAGGAACCTTTAAATCCGGTATGTCCTGTTACCAAAACTTTCTTTCCTTTATAAAACTCCAGCATCCTCTCACCTTTTCCGATTTTTTTCCACAAACTCTTGTATTTTTGAAACCATATAGTCCATTTTTCTTTCTGTCATACCTGGGTAAACACCAATCCAAAAACTTTGATTCATAATATAATCGGTATGTTCCAATGTACCCACTACCCGAAATCCTTGCCCAGTTTTTCTCATCTCATCAAAACATGGATGCTTAATCAGGTTTCCTGCAAATAAATTTCTGGTCTGAATGGAAGATTCCTCCAAAAAACCCACCAATTCATTTCTGGTAAATTCTGCTTTCTCTTTGACAGTTATTAAAAATCCAAACCAACTTGGATCACTCCCATTCAATGCCTGCGGAAGAACCAGTAAGTCGCTCAATCCCTCTAATTTTTCATGCAAATAATTCCAATTCTTCTTGCGCTTTTCGGCAAAGCTGTCTAACTTTTCCAACTGCGCACATCCTACCGCTGCCTGCATATCTGTTATTTTCAGATTATAACCAAAATGGGAATATACATATTTATGATCATATCCTTGAGGCAATTCCCCATACTGCCCTTCAAATCTATGCTGACAGGTTCCATCCATTCCAGGCTGACAATAACAATCTCTGCCCCAATCCCGGTAGGAGTTTACCAAACGATATAATTGCCTGTTATCTGTATAAACTGCTCCACCCTCTCCCATAGTCATATGATGCGGCGGATAAAAACTGGATGTCCCAATATCTCCTATTGTTCCTGTGTATTTCCATTGGCCATCAATCAAAACCTTTGAGCCTAATGCATCACAGTTATCCTCAATCAGCCATAATTCATGCTTTTTGCAAAATTCCTTTTTGTTCCTTTGAAATTTTAGTATACTTTTAAATATTACAATTTCTTTACGCTTTGCTCCCATTTATGTTCGGGTTTCCAACCTGGCAATATTGTGCCTATTCCTGAAGGATCCATGATTTCCCTGCTTCGGTAATCGCAAGCTCCCCAATTAATCTTTAAATTTTTTTGTTGTATTTTAAGAAAATCCTCTAACAGTGTTCGCAATGGTATCGGTTTTTCATCCCTAAGAGCAAACCTGGCATACTCCCCAATTTTCATTCCATTTAAAATTTCCAAGGCACGTACATAACCCCTTACTAAATCTTCTATATGACAATAATATATTTTTTGTTGTCCACCCGACATATTAATTTGTGCTCCGTTGTCAAGTTTTTGTATTATATTTAGGATTTTATTTCTATGGTCATTTGGTCCATATGAATCAAAAATCTGAAGTGTTATAGCCCTACATCCTTTTGCCTTTACATAATACAAAAGAATATCTTCACATGCCTGTTTTGTCGCAGCATATAAATTAACTGGATTATAAATTTCTCCCGAAAAATGTTGCCAATAGGTGCCTGTATTGATTATCTTTCTACATCCGGCCTTGACTACAGCATCAAATATAATCGTTGAAAACATCACATTGCTTTCCAATAAATTTTCAATATTGTCCGGTGTATGCTCTCCATAGAATACTCCTGCAAGATGAACTAAAACATCTGGTTCAATTTCCGCTAACTGGTCATAAATGCATTCTTTTTTATAAAAAATAATTTTTTTTACACAATCTTTAATTTTCGTTGTATTCGAAGTTTCCCTTACAATAACATATACTTCATGTTCTTGACTAAGTACAAACGTTAGGTGACTTCCAATATAACCTGTTGAACCAGTAACTAGTACTTTCATTTTCTTATACTCCTTCTAATCCCTGATATATCTCGCAAAATTTCCGAAATGTCATTAATTTATTGTCACGTTCTGATATAATCGGTGTTCTTTTTAGATATGGCCAATCTATATTAATATCTTTGTCATCCCAACGGATACCGTTATCATAAATGGGCATATATTTACCACCACAACGATAGTGAAATTTTACAAGTTTAGACAAAGCTAAGAAACCATGAGCAAACCCTGCCGGAATATAGAATCCCAGCTTATTCTCACCACTTAGTTCTATACTTTTCCACATCCCAAATGTCTTTGAATCCTTTCGCAAATCCACAACTACATCATAAATAGTTCCTATGGAAACCGTAATATACTTATCTTGTGGATATTTTAATTGAAAATGCATACCTCTAATCACATTTCTTCTAGAGCAAGTGGTTATATCTTCATCATTATTTAGAATAATTCCATGTGAAGCAAAAAAATCACGCTCATAAGTCTTCATAAAAAAACCTCGGTCATCATATGATACAAAAGGATGTATAATTTTAAGACCATCAAATTCTGTGTCTTCGATTTCAAATTTCTGATTCATCATACAACTACCTCAATTTCCGGGATCAAAATCATGAATTTGGCTCCCCATTCTTTTGTGTATGATAAGGTCTCCATAATTTCTTCTTTCAAATTCCATGGAATAATAATGATATAATCTGGTTTTGTCTTGGAAATTTCCTCTGGTGCCAAAATAGGAATTAAAGTTCCTGGCAACAAGAACCCCTGTTTATTGGGATTTGCATCTACAACATAATCAATAAATTCCTTTCCAATTCCACAATAATTCAAAAGCGTATTCCCTTTTGCTGCTGCGCCGTATCCGATAATTTGTTTCCCACTTTTTTTTAATGCAATAAGCTTTTCCAAAACATTAAGCTTGATTTTTTTTATTTTTTCTGCAAATTCCTCATAGACTAGATTTTTATCTAAACCAAATGCTCTCTCTTCGACAAGTATTTCTTCTACATGTTCAGAAATCTGTTGGCTTTTATTCTTTGAATGAGTAACATAAACGCGTAGTGAACCACCATGTGTATTTAGTTTTTCAATATCAAACAATATTAATTCCTGTTCCTCGCAAATACGCTTTACAGCAAGAATAGACAAATACGAGAAATGCTCATGATAAATGGTATCAAACTGATTATAACGGATTATATTTAGTAGATGTGGAAATTCTAACGTAATAACACCTTCTGGTTTTAAAATTTCTTTAAAACCACCCAAAAAATCCCGAATGTCCGGCACATGCGCAAGTACATTATTTGCTATGATAAGATCCGCTTTTTTATCTAAGCTCTTTGCAAACTCAGTACCAAAAAAAGCAATTCTTGTATCTATTCCTTTTTCTATAGCCACTTCTGCTACACTCTTAGAAGGTTCTATTCCAATAGGAGTAATCCCATATTCTTTAAAATACTGCAATAAATAACCATCATTGGATGCAACTTCCATGACAATCGATTCTGATTTTAAAGATAAACGATTTATAATCATATGTACATAAGACTTACAATGATTTAACCAGCTTGTAGAATAAGAACTAAAATATTTATAATCTGAATTAAAAATCTCCTTCGGCATTTCAAAATCCAACACCTGAACTAACCTACATTTGTCACAAACAGCTACTCTTAATGGGAGTTGATACTGCCCTTTCCCAACAAGTTCTTTTTTAATATAATCGTTGGCCAATGGTTCCAGCCCTAAATCCACAAAAAGCGTATTTAATTTTTCTTTACAATACCTGCACTTATACATATATTTTCCTATTCCTTTCTATTTTTCCATATTCCTTCATGGCATCTTGTTTATTTCATACAAATATTGTAGACAACTTTTATATATGCGTATTTCTATAGGTAAACAAAATTACTCATAAAAAACTATTTTGTAAAATCCATTAGAATATAGAAGTGATCTGTTATAAATAGAAAACAAAAAATCTATTTTGTAATATCAAAATAATAATTTACACGTCCAAAATATGCTTCATTTACACTAAAATATGTGGTTAAATTTACTTCTGAAAAACCTATTGATTTTATAATAGATATAATATCCCACCCAAAATCTGTATATACAAGCACACCAAAATCTGTGTGATTGGCACCGCCATGATAAATAGGGCTTTCTATAAACGTTGTTTCACCATTTTCTATTTTTGCTCTATCTTTGGTGAACTCGTTTTCCGGATTCATTGGTATTGTGAGTATTAATTTTCCATTTGGTTTTAATACTCTATA
>Ga0137306_102535_pt1 | contig 15083 bp, 10 predicted proteins | sample Inofroosms_March_FD_97187 | JGI IMG/M metagenome (GOLD analysis project Ga0137306, IMG submission 97187) | Mouse cecal microbial communities from Vienna, Austria - N-Acetylneuraminic and N-Acetylglucosamine D2O microcosms_March | ecosystem: Host-associated > Mammals > Digestive system > Large...
ATTCTCTTTCTCCTGTTGAGCATCCTCTGTCTTCACGTCATGGCTTTGCCGGTCTTCTCCCTCATACCCCATGATTCCGATAAGTTCACATATACTTGCAGCCTGTTCTTCTGTCAGGGGGCTGTAGGCAATGCCTGAAAACTCGTAAAACATGTCCGACACCGCTGTATATTTCAAGCCATCTATTACGTTCCCATAATCTGTAGTTATTGACAAATACCGCCCAAGCCTCACCGCTTCATGGGATGGTGTCTGACCATCGCCCGCCGCTTCCACATCTCCGTAATCAATCCTCTCCCACTGGCCGCTCCCATAGCAGGTCATGCCGGACAGCATTTCATATATTGTTTCTATTGCGGCCCTGTCGGTTATTTTCCGTGTCCCAACTTCTTCCTGTATTTTCTTTCCTGCATCCGTATTATCCATTCTGGCAGGCGCCACTTCTATTTCTGTGATCGCATCCGCGGAATCAATCCGATATACCAGCTTAAGGACATCATCGTATGGGTATTCACCGCTGTCGAAGCATTGGAATTTCCACAGCGAACACTCCTGCCCATCGTTCCGGATCAGATATTGCAGGTCCGAATGTCCCGAAACATAGTGCCATTCCCCGGTATTGTCAATACTTTTACCCATACTTTCTGCTAACACGGAACTGCCAGCCGAGGGAACCTCCGTATAAAACCCGCTGTATTGTTCTATGGGGACGGCTGCATATTTCTCTGTTTGCTGTGCCATAAAGTTTCCGCTATTTGATGCAAGCAGGGAAGATATTTCAGCAAACTGCTCCGGCATTTCGGGCTCTGGACCTTCCTGTATAGGCTGTTCCTGTACCCAATACCCATTCTGTGGAAGGTCACTTTCCGGTTCATGCCGTAATACAGACCAAATGGCTGCAACACCTGCACAGACCAGACAAAGACCTGCTGCCGCAGCATATCGCATTATCCATATATTATTTCTTTTTGACCGCAATTTCTTCTTTTTTCTTCTTACCATAAGAGCATGGCTTATCATACTTTCATCCACTAACCCTAATGCATCACTGATGTCTTCACGCTTCATCAAAGAATCCCTCCTGCTCCAAATATTTTTTTAATCCGATACGGGTGCGGTACAACATACTCTTTGCTTTGGACTCACTCATGCCATAATATCCTGCTACCTCACGGATGGAATCCGAAAAGAAATATCTTCCAATAAATACATCCCTTGTTTCCCCCGGTAATTCTGCAAGATAATCCTGAATAGCCTTTGCCAGAAGGTGCAGGTCAACATCCTGTTCTGTTGTGTTTCCGGCAGAAACACAGTCCTCCAATTCACATAGAGACAGGGCATATTCTGACGCCTGTCTTTTCGCACTGTTCCTTTTTCGGAAAACATCTATTGATATCTGCCTTGTAATCTTACAAAGGTATGTTAAAAGAACAGTCGGCCTATGCGGAGGCATAGATTTCCATGCACTTAAATAAGTGTCATTTACGCTCTCTTTGCTGTCCTCCCAATCAGCGAGAATGTTATACGATAATTTCATCAGGTAACGTCCATATTTCTGGTCTGTGTGCTGGATTGCCGCCTCACTGCGCTTCCAGTATAATTCAACAATTCTGTCATCCTGCATGGTCTCATTCACCTCCCTGGCTGTTATGCCCTTCATTGTATATCCCGTAAAAATTCAAATTTGGTTGCAGAGAAAAATACTTTTTTATTTTAGCTCAAAAAAATATAAAAAGCACCGTCATTTTTAGAAAGAGTGGAAGCGGATCAGAAATACCCAAAAGAAAAAAGAGCTCTCGAACAGCCCTTGCCCTCCCGCTAACATTTTTCAATTTTTCTGTATACTATCACGCAAAACTCCATATTATCACGGAAACTCCATACAAACACGAAAACTCCATGCAGTTTCCGTGTTTGTATCATATCCCCCGTTTTTCAACAGCATTTTCCGTCAAACTAATACACCTTTCAGCCAAAACCGCCAATATCCTACACCCTTTTACCTTTCCGTTTTATACTATCACGGAAACCCCTGACTTTTGCGTGAAAGTATACTTTTGCCTGATAGTACAATTTTTTCCCCTATCGCCATCCTATCAGCGGCATCCAAAAACACGAAAAAGTGGGGTCCACCACCCACCGTGATGAACCCCACCAAGCCTTAAAAACCTAGCTGAAAGCCTTACTTTCAGCTTTTTTAAGCCATTCTTCAATACTTTTGCCTGCGAGTACCCAAAATCCTATGGCATCATTTGGAAATAGCCGCCTGAGCGGCTGTTAATGATTTTTTCAAAAGCATCAGAGCCAACTTCCAAAAGTGACCACGGGGGTTCACTTTTTTGACCACTGGGTTCAAAACGACCTATGGGGTGTTCATTTTTCTGACCACGGGGTTCAAATGCTCTTTTGGGAGGGTTCAAAAGTGAACACCCCCTCTGCCGACTATGCCTCAGATTCTCAAACCGGTCAAAAAGCAAACAAGAGATTCCAGCAACAACCAATGTGCCGGAACCCCTTGTTTTCAGCGGTTTTCCCTATATTCTGTTCATTCCCTTTGTATCAATTAAGCGGTTTACATTTCGGTAAAATGGCGTATGCCTGTAAAACCATTTTTTTTCTGCATAATCCTCTAACATTGCCTTTTGGTTGGATATGCTGTTGCTCTCGCCCTGTAACTCATCATCATGGCTCAACCTCTCGTATAATGCTGTTAAATCGTGACTCATAATCAATTTCCTCCGCCAGTACCGCATAAATGCGATGCTGTGGCGCGTTTGTATTTATTTTGAGTTAACTTCGTTTACGGAGGGGTATTTTTTTGATATGATAGATATGATAAAAGTGGATATTGAAGGGGTAAATCACAAGGAGGCTATTATGTCAGAGAAAATACAGGAAACAGGAACAAACAGCGACAACCAAACAGGCATTGAGAAGGCATTAGAGAAGCTGTCCATTTTATTCCAGTGTGCAGATGAGCACTGTGCGCCGCCGCTGTATCTTCCGCTCACGCCAGTGCGCGTGCAGTCCGCCTCTGTCTATGCAAGCAAACTGGGCGGCGTCCCATATCTGCCAAAGGAGATGGAATATCCGAAGGTTTTGGAGGGGTATGCGAAAGGAAAACCGCTCAGGCTGCTTGCGCAGCTCAATTTTTCAGCACTGCCGCATATAGAAGGGTTTCCACAGAAAGGGATTTTACAGATCTTTGCGGGGTATGACGGCGATGACACGTATGGGTATGATGATGTAGACCAGACCTATTCCAACGGTTTTCGCATCGTGTATCACGAGACTGTCCTTGAAGATCAGACGAAGCTGCTGACTGAGGAGGAAATGCCCCAATTCAGCGATATAGAAGCGTTTCAATATCCATTTACGGGCGAGTTTTTACTCGAAGCTTCCACATGCGGCCTAAGTTCTGCGAGGTTTGTCGATGACTGCTTCATTGAGGCGGCGGTGGACTGTTATGAGCAGCTTTTTGGAGACAACGTTACAGCGGAAAATGTTGCAAAATGGTGGAGAGCTCTGGAGGAGGAGCCTGTACTCTGTGAGGCAGTTTATGCGATGCGCTGTCCACAGAGCACAGAGCCCGGCACGCAGATTGGCGGTTATCCGTTTTTCACACAGGGGGACCCGCGCGCTTATGACAGAAGTACCAGAAAGTATGATGTGCTGCTTTTTCAGCTAAACAGTGGAGGGACGTGCGGTGATGAAATTATGTGGGGAGACTGCGGGATTGCGAACTTTTTTATCAGCGCAGCGGACCTTGCGGCATGCAATTTTTCGCATGTGATGTACACATGGGACTGCGGCTGAGGCAGACCTTCGCCGCGTAGGATTATAAGAGATTTTGAAAGGAGAAATCAAATGAATTTTGAGGAAATCAAACAGCAGATTCTGGACTTTGCGAAGGCGCAGCAGGTCGAGATGGATTACACGGCTAAAAGTATTGAGGTGCTCGATGAAATCATGGAGATTTTTCACGAGAAGCTCAATCAGTGCAGCGAGGAGGAAGGGGATGCGCTGCTGGCAGAATGGACACAGCGCTTTGGCTGTTATGTCGGAGAGACGCTGCTGAATGAGCATTTGGCGGAAAAAGGATTTTCATGGGCGCTGAACGGAGAGATGCCAGTGCTGCAAAGGGGGGAAGAGCGGCTGTATCCCCTTGACAGAGTGTACGCCCGACTCCGCTATGGGTGTGAATTTGACATCGGCTCATTTTACCAGATGGCTGTGTGGACGGCAGACCAGATGCCGTTTCAGGCAGAGCGCATCGTGGACATAGAGCTGGTTGAAAATGAGTATCATGAACAAAATGTATTGTATGAAAATGTTGAGAGGCTTTTACTGGCAGTTGTCAACGGAGAAGAGGAGTACATGATTCTCAAGTCCGCAGATGGATTTCTACAGTTTTTCGGCATGAATGATAAGTTTGTCGCGGAGACGCGCGTCAATCTGCCGGACGGAGACTTTCGCACGTATTCCATAGTTAATAAGGAAAAGAAACATGCGACGGAGAAGATTACAGTCCGCACAATGCTTTCAGAGTCCAAAATTCCAGCGTGCAAGGTGATTGCACTGGAGATGCTCAGAGCGGCAGTGCGGGCGTATTACAGCAATGGGCAGTATGAGGCTTTCCTGAAATGCATTCCCCACATCGATACAACCGATGAGACAAAAAGGTATATGGGGCTGATAAAATGACGGTGTTGGCGTTGACAGGGTGAAATCGGTATGCTAAACTGACTTTTAGAGTGGGTTGAACTGCCTGCTTGTATAAATGCTTTTGACTCAGGATCAAAGATGAGGGGGGCAGCATCGTCAGAGGTGATGAAACTTGGATAAATACGAATATAAAGTTCGTTCTGAAGAAATTTCAAAATTAATAGATAAAGAAAAATATGCGGAGGCCGTGAAAATAGCGGACACGATTGACTGGCGAAGGGTCAAGAGTGTGACAATGCTTTTGAGGATTGCGGCTTTATATAGAGTCAGCAGAAGAAATGACGACAGCAGGGAAATGCTGCTGCTTGCGTATGACCGTTATCCGACAAACCGTTCCGTGGTACATTCGCTGTGCGAACTGTCAATCGAGATGGAGGATGTCGTATCTGCGGTCGAATACTATAAGCAGTTTGTAAAACTGGCACCCAAGGACAGCGGAGTCTATACCCTGCGGTACCGTATTCTGGAAGCGCAGGAGGTAAGCCTTGAAGAGCGGATTGAGGTTCTCGAGGAGTTAAAGAAAAAGGATTATCAGGAAGAGTGGGCGTATGAGCTTGCCTATCTTTACCACAGGATCGGACTGGCGACAAAGTGTGTGGAGGAATGTGACGATATCATTCTATGGTTTGGCGACGGGCCTTATGTAATGAAGGCGATGGAGCTGAAGGTCATGCATGTGCCGCTCACCGATATCCAGCAGAAAAACTATGACATTATGCTGGGAAATGCAGCGGAGAATTACAGCAGCGAGAACTATGATTATGGAAGTAATGATGCGAACGATAAGATTGTAAATTTTAACCCGAGAAATAACAATGTAGAAAACGATACGGAAAATTACATAGTAAATGATATAGAAAACAATTATACTGCACAGGATTACGGCACAGACGGATATGATGAAAATTTTTCTGTGCAGGATTTTGCAGGAAGCGGTTATGAAAATGCTGCGTATGGGCAGGAAGCATACACAGAAAACGGGTATGATCAAACTGCATATAATCAAACCCCATATGACCCAAACGGGTATGATCAAACGGCATATGCTCAAGACGGTTACGGACAAGACGAATACCATGATAATAATTATGACCCAAAAGAGTACCATGCGGAACAGTATGCAGGCAATAACAGCTATGACCAAACTGCATATGGCGGGAATGACAGCTTTGCGCAGTATCCCAATAATGATTATGAACAAAGCGGGTACAACGCAGACTCTTATACAGAAAATGCTTATGCACAAGGCGAATATGCCAATTCCCGGTATGCAGGTGATAGCAGCTATGACCAGAATGCATACAGTGAAGAACCGTATACAGACAATCAAGAGTATGGTCAAACTGCATACAGCACAGAGCCGTATACAGGCCAAGGTGGTTCCGGACAAAACGAATATGGCACAGAGCCGTATGCATACACAGACAATCCGTATGGACAAACGCAATACGGCACGGAACAATATACAGAGAATGGCTATGGACAAGCAGATTATACAAATGAGCACTATCCAGACAACAGCTATGACCCAAACCAGTATGTAGATGACGGTTATGGGAATCTGAGCTACAATGACGGGACATATCAGGAAAACAGCGCTTATCCAGATACGCCATATCAGGAGAATGGCTATACCGAGGCATTTTATGTGGAGCAGATTTATGATGAAAATGGAAATTTGATAAATCCAGACAGTGACCCTGGTGCCAGTTATCCGCAGACCCAAGAGCCGCCTTTGTCCAGACAGTACCGCAATGGACTGCATTTGGTGGAGAATAAGAAGGCGGCCGCTGGTGAGTCTGACGATATGAGCCAGTACAACACCATCAATCTCCAGAAGGTAGTCGCAGAGAGCATGAAGGAGCTGTTCCCGGACGATGACGAGGATGTGTTTGCGGAGGACCGAGAGAAATATAATTCGGGCGAGGACATCAAGAGTATTACAGAGCGGAATACGCGTGTATTTGCAAATATAGCAGACGCGCAGGCACAGCGCGGGAGGCGGGCTGTACAGCCTGCCGCGGAGCAGGACCCAGACGAGGCAGAGGGGCCTTACAATTATTTTACACAGACTGGCAGAATAGCCCAGATGGTGACAGGTGTGTCGGAAACGGCGCCAGAGCCGCATACGGGGGCGATTAAAAAGGTCTATGTTCCCGGGGACGATGCGCGGCTGATTAAAACGGACGCTGACATGAATGAACTGCGCGATATCACTGAAAAATCAGTGAGTGATGAACAGAGCTGGATTGAGAGCAATGAGGAAAATGTATATCATGAGCAGAGCATTATGGAAATGAACGGGACAGACAGTGCATCAAAGAAACGGCCGGCAGGCCCGATGAAAATTGATGAAGTATTGGTTGAGTGGGAGCGCATGAAGCTCGACAATGCCAAGAAGCATCAGGAAGAAATCAAACAGCATGTGCTGACACAGACAGGAAAAATATTTGTGAATTTTGACAATTCTATTAAAAGCGGCATCTTAGGAGAACTTGAGCGTGAGGAGGAAGAGGCACGCAGAAGCAGTCAGGCAGATAAGGCATTACGCAAAGAGCGTGCCGCCAGAAAACAGTTTTTGGAGGCAGATGTGACGGGAGATATCCCGCAGCGCACCGCGTCGGACGATGATTTTGATGTCGAGTATGTGACGGAGCATTCCGTCCGCGAGACTGCTGCGCCGCAGACGCAAGAGCGTGCACCCGCATCAGAAAAGCCAGCCAGAACCGTAAAGAGTGAGGCAGAGCTGAGAGAGGCATATCTCGACATGCTTGAACGAGTGATTTCGCGTGAGCTTGGCAAAGAGGCAGAGGAACAGAATGAAGTGGCGAAGGATATTTCTGCGGAAACGGGCAAAACCGTCCCGAGTAATCCCAGCCAGAACACAGCCGAAGCTGCTGCGCAGACAGCGTATCCACTGGAAACTGGCGGGCACGCACAGGACGCGCCTGCGGAGTATGCACACGAAGATTATACAGACGTCGAAACAGATCCGGCAGACAGTCTTACAGAAGCTGCAGCATATGCCTCGGAGAACTGCACAGAATATGAATCAGAACAAGCTTTTGAAGGCGCAGCATATGAAACTGGCGGGTATGAACCAGACCAAGCTTCCGAGGGCGCAGCATATGAAACTGGCGGGTATGAACCAGACCAAACTTCTGAAGGCGTATCATATGAGACTGGTGAGTATGAACCAAACCAAACTTCTGAAGGTGAATCGTATGAAATTGGTGAGCATGAATCAGACCAAGCTTCTGAAAGTGCAGCATATGACGCGAACAGGTATGAACCAGACCAAGCTTCTGAAGGTGTATCGTATGAAACTGGTGAGTGTGGACTAGACCGAACTTCGGAAGGTGAATCATATGAAACTGGTGAGTATGGACCAGACCAAACTTCGGAAGGTGTATCGTATAATACGGGCAGGTATGAACTAGACCAAACGTCCGAAGGCGCATCGTATGATACTGACGGATATAAAACACAACAAGCTTCCGAAGGCACAGCGTATGATACTGATGGATATGAACCAGACCAAACTTTTGAAGATGCTTTGTACGAGTCTGGCGAATACGAGCAAGAGAGGGCTTCTGATACTGGGGCATATGAAGCAGGCGAATACGCACAGAATTTTGACGCCGCGGGTGCGGAGTATACAGGAGACATGTATGCACCCGAAACTTATACGAAAGGTGCAGCATATGAAGCAGATACATATACAACAGAGGACGCTATAGAAAATGACAGTAACCTATCCCAAGTAGATGACCAAGCTGCGATGTATGCGCCAGAGCGTTACACTGAAAATACAGCCTATGATACAGACGGATATGAGCCGCCGGATTCTGCGGAAAATGCGATGTATGCGCCGGACGGATACGCACCGGAGAACTATGGAGACAACACGGAATACACACCAGAACAGTATGCGCCAGCAGGTTCTGCGGAAAATGAAGCGTATAACGCCAGCGAATACACGCAGGAAATACCAGCTTCTGCCGCAGGTTACACCTCACCGGACTATACACAGCAGTTGTATGCAGGAGAAGCCGCTTACATAGAGAATGCGCCGCAGGACTATGCGCGAAAATCTTATACAGAGGAGTCCGCCGCGTACTCAGAGGGCTACAGCGGGCAGAAGCCTTATGCAGAGGAGTCCGCCGCGTACTCAGAGGGCTACAATGAGCAGAAGCCTTACGCGGAGTCCGCTTCTAATGCACACAAGAAGCACAGCAGACGCCGCGAGGACGCAGAGCTGCTGCGGCAGCAGTATCAGTACAACGAGAAGGCACTTGACCCTGAAGATGCACAGAGCATCGCGGAGATGGCGATGGAGGACGCTCTAAAGACGCAGGAAATCAAGATGAACACAGCGGATTTGAGCTCGCTCTCCGAGAAGATTGTCGCTACGACCAAGAAGGAGGCAAAGGGTGCAAAGCGCGAGGAGCTGCGCGAATTTACACCGGACGAGCAAACACTGTTTGAGAATTTTGCTGTCACCAAAAAAATAAAGAAGCAGATCATTCATGCCCTTGAAAATATGACGCTGACAGCTTATACTGGAAATGTCATTATCACAGGAGACGCCGGTCTCGACACTGTCAGAATGGCGAAAAACCTTGTGAAAGAGTATCAGGCATCTGACGAGAGCTTCTCAGGAAAGCTTGCGAAGATCACCGGGGAAAAAATCAATCAAAGAAATATCAAAGATGTCTTTGAGAAATTGAACAATGGTGGTATTATAATAGAGAAGGCAAATGGTATGAGTGAGGAGAAGCTGTACGAGATGGCGATAAACCTCAATCAAGAAAATCTCGGAATCGTCGTGATTATGGAGGATACTAAAAAAGAGATTACAAAACTTTTGGAAAAGCAGGCAATGATCGCAGACTATTTTAATATCAGAATCGACCTGATGGAGATGGATAACAACGCGCTGGTTGCTTACGCCAAAAACTATGCCTTGGCATTGGAGTATTCCATTGATGAGTTAGGTACACTCGCCCTTTACACAAGAATAGCAAACATGCAGAGCGGAAATCATGTGGTGACAAAGGATGAGGTCAGGGACATCATAGATGAGGCAATTTGGAAATCCAAGAAATCCAAGATTAAGAACTTTGTGGATGTGCTATTCGCAAGACGGTATGACAACGAGGACATGATCGTTCTCAAGGAAAGGGACTTTATGTAACAGAAAGGGGGATTTTTATGAACATTGAAGAAACAACAGTGTTTATCTCTGATGCAGACCAGTACGTATTTGGACAGGGCACACATTATGAGATTTACAAGAAGTTAGGTGCACATTTCTGCAAAAAAGGAGAGAAGGAAGGCGTGTTCTTTGCAGTGTGGGCGCCAAATGCAAAAGATGTGTATGTGATTGGTGAGTTTAACGGCTGGGACGAGGGTGCGACTCCTTTGAAGCGTCTTGGCGAGGGCGGCATCTATGCCGCTTTTGTGGAGAATGTAGAAGAAGGTCAAATGTACAAATATATGCTTGTGCTGGCAGACGGCAGACGGCTGTACAAGGCAGATCCCTATGCAAATTATGCAGAGATGCGCCCGGGTACAGCTTCCCGTGTGTATGACCTCAATCACTTCAAATGGGCGGATATGAAATGGATGACCGACCGCGATAAGAAGGACATGAACAAAGAGCCAATGGCGATCTACGAGTGCCATATCGGTTCATGGATGAAGCATCCCGACGGAACCGCAGACGGATTTTACAATTATCGTGAATTTGCGGACAGAATCGTAGAATACTTAAAGAAAATGCCCTATACACATATTGAGCTGATGGGTGTCGCGGAGTTTCCGTTTGATGGCTCCTGGGGATATCAGGTGACTGGATACTATGCGCCGACATCGAGATATGGCACACCGGACGACTTCCGCTATCTGATCGACTTACTCCATCAAAATGACATTGGTGTCATTCTTGACTGGGTTCCGGCTCATTTCCCAAGAGATGCGCATGGTCTGAGCGAGTTTGACGGCACATGTCTCTATGAGCATCCAGACAAGCGTCTCGGCGAGCATCCAGACTGGGGAACCAAGATTTTCAACTACAGCAAAAATGAGGTCAGGAATTTCCTGATTGCCAATGCACTGTTCTGGATTCGGGAGTTCCACATTGATGGTCTGCGCGTGGACGCGGTGGCATCTATGCTTTACTTAGACTATGGCAAGCAGGCTGGTCAGTGGGTGCCGAACAAGTATGGTGGACATGAGAATCTGGACGCGATCGAGTTCTTTAAGCATCTGAACTCTGTAATCCACGGCGCGCATCCTGGTGTTATGACGATTGCTGAGGAATCGACAGCATGGCCGAAGGTGACAGCAGAGCCTGAGGACGGCGGACTTGGCTTCTCCTTTAAGTGGAATATGGGATGGATGCATGATTACTGCGAGTACATGAAGCTCGACCCATATTTTAGAAAGGACAATCACTATCGTCTGACTTTTGCGATGAGCTACAACAGTTCAGAGAACTATATTCTGCCGCTGTCACACGATGAGGTAGTGCATCTGAAATGTTCGATGGTCAACAAGATGCCGGGTTACGAGATCGACAAGTATGCGAACCTTAGAAATCTGTATATGTTTATGTTTGGCCATGAGGGCAAGAAGCTGCTGTTCATGGGTCAGGAGTTCGGACAGGAGCGCGAGTGGAGTGAAGCCAGAGAGCTTGACTGGTTTTTGTTGCAGGAGCCTTTTAACAAGGGTATGCATGATTACATGAGCGAGCTTTTGCAGCTCTACAGAAAGAGCCCTTGTCTCTATGAGATTGACAATGACTGGCTGGGCTTTGAGTGGATGAATGCGGATGATACAGAGCGCAGCATCTACAGCTTTGTCAGAAGAACCAAGGACGGCAAACAGCACATGCTTTTCGTTATCAATATGACGCCGGTTGAGTATCCGAAATATAAGGTCGGTGTGCCGATGAATACACAGTACAAGCTGCTGCTCAATTCTGATGAGGAGAAGTTTGGCGGAAACGGCAACAAGATTCCAAAACTGATTAAGGCGAAGAAGGGATTGTGCGATAAGCGGGATTATCACATTGCATTCCCATTGCCGCCGCTCACAGCAGCAATCTTTACATTTTAAATCAAGCTGCATCAGAATCGAATCTTTATACTGGACAATAAAAAGATGGATATGGCACGAACGCCATATCCATCTTTTTATTGTCGCGATTTAGTTAAGGAACTGTTCAGAAATTACTCATGACAATTACTTGTCTAAATGTCCATCTGCGTCATCAGAAAATCTTGACATAGCCCGCTATGCCTGCGATTTTCTTCTTTGCAGCTGAACATTTATACGGCGTACTTGTCACAATTAATTGCATCACAGTTCCTAACCAAACTTAAATAGTGCTAGAATACCACAGATCATTCCTGTTAACAACACGATCACAACATACGCAGCCATTCGCTCCCTGTTTGAAATGTTTTGTCCGGCATTGCGCTTTAAGTCCTCCTCCATGAAGCGCGAAGTAAGCACTGCGTTGCGAGTTGGGTCTCTGAATGAGTTAAATCCGCCCCACATAGTCCGGCCTCCTTTCTGAATGTAAAACAATCAATGGATACAGTTTGTCTTTTGATGCGAGCATCTTGAGTGAGGTTTGTGCATCTATTCTTGTCATTTAGAGATTGTATCTATCTACATTATAATAAAATGGTGCCGGAATGTAAAGTGAAAGGTTGCTGCAATCAATTTTAAATCCTTGTACTCCACTGTGAGCAGTCCCAAATATCGGTGGCAAGCCCGTCATAAAATTCTGGTTCGTGGCATACCATCAGGATACTGCCTTTGTATTCTCGAAGCGCACGTTTTAGTTCTGCTTTTGCATCGACATCAAGATGATTTGTCGGCTCATCTAAAAGCAGGATGTTTGTCGGCTTGTTGATGAGCTTGCACAGCCGTACCTTTGCCTGCTCGCCGCCGCTCAACACTTTTACCTTGCTCTCAATGTGTTTGGTTGTCAGCCCGCACTTGGCGAGGGCTGAGCGCACCTCGTACTGTGTGAGGGACGGAAATTCATTCCAGATTTCCTCTATGCAGGTGGTGGCGACAGACTGGTCCATCTCCTGTTCAAAATATCCGATTTCCAGATAATCTCCTAATTCCACACCGCCGTTTAAAGGCTGAATCAGTCCTAAGATGCTTTTGAGCAGGGTTGTCTTACCAATGCCGTTTGCACCGGTGAGTACGACTTTCTGTCCGCGCTCCATCGAGATGTCAAGCGGTTTGGACAGGGCTTCATCGTAGCCGATCACAAGGCTTCTGGCAGTAAAAATATACCGTCCGCTTGTGCGCGCCTCCTTAAAGCGAAATTCCGGTTTGGGTTTCTCAGAGGCAAGCTCGATCACGTCCATCTTGTCAAGCTTCTTCTGGCGTGACATTGCCATATTCCTTGTTGCCACGCGCGCTTTATTGCGTGCCACAAAGTCTTTTAAATCTGCAATTTCTTTCTGCTGCTTGTTGTAGGCGGCTTCAAGCTGCGCTTTTTTCATCGCATAGACTTCCTGAAATTTGTCATAATCCCCGACGTAGCGCGTCAGTTCGGCATTGTCCATATGGTAGATGATATTGATGACGCTGTTTAGGAAGGGAATGTCATGCGATATCAGAATAAACGCATTTTCATACTCCTGTAAATAGCGCTTCAGCCATTCGATGTGATTTGCATCGAGATAGTTTGTCGGCTCGTCTAGGAGCAGGATGTCGGGCTTCTCGAGCAGCAGCTTTCCGAGTAAAATCTTCGTGCGCTGTCCGCCGCTTAGGTCTGTCACATCGGTGTCCAGACCGACTTCCAGAATGCCGAGCGCGCGCGCCACTTCCTCTACTTTGGCGTCAATCATGTAAAAGTCGTGCTGGTCTAGCAGTTCTTGAATTGTGCCAAGCTCCTCCATGCATGCCTCAAGCGCTGACTCAGAGGCGTTGCCCATCTTGTCACAGATTTCATTCATGCGCCGTTCCATTTCATACAGGAAATCAAAGGCGGAGGAGAGCACAGCCCGCACGGACATGCCCTTTTCCAGTACCGTGTGCTGGTCCAGATAGCCGACGCGCACATTTTTGGACCACTCGACCTTGCCCTCATCTGGCATGAGCTTTCCAGTAATAATGTTCATAAAAGTGGATTTCCCCTCGCCGTTGGCACCCACAAGACCAATATGTTCCCCCTTTAGGAGACGAAAGGACACGTTTGTAAATATCGTCCGGTCGCCAAAACCGTGTGAGAGATTTTCAACATTTAATATACTCATTTTCAACCTTCCTTATTTGTTGTTCATTCATGCTTCCAAGATGCCTCTGCATATAAGCAGGAGAATTTCCTGCCTATGTGCAAAACAGCAAGCCTATTATATCATAAAAAATGCAGTATGGGCAGATGTTCATTCTGGAAATTGGACTCATTTTCAATATAAACCTGAGATCTGATTGGCATCATAACATATTCTGCTGATTTTTTTCATAGGATAAATCAAGAGTAATATGAGGGTGTTAAGAACTATGATGAATTACATCTGGGGCGGTATGCTCATCATTGGGATTATCTTTGGTGTCGTGACAGGAAATATGCAGGCGGTGACAGACGCGGTGCTGCAGTCCTCCAAGGAGGCGGTCACACTTGGCATATCAATGTTTGGCATTGTTGCATTTTGGACAGGGCTGATGGAAGTGGCGGGAGAAGCCGGAGTCATAGCAGGGCTCACAAGGCTGATCGCGCCATTTATGCGTTTCTTGTTTCCTCAGATTCCCAAAGGCCATAGAGCTTGGGATTCGCTGTCGGCAAACTTTGTGGCGAATATACTAGGGCTTGGCTGGGCGGCGACGCCGGCGGGATTAAGGGCGATGAGTGATTTGGAGGAACTTGAGCGGGAGCGGGGGAATGAGGAATATATGGATGCAAAGGTGGGTATGGCAGCTTCAAATGGTTTTGCGGATTGCGGGGCGCGGACGGCAAGTAATGAAATGTGTACGTTTCTTGTGATGAATATTTCGTCTTTGCAGTTGATACCGGTGAATATTATTGCTTATCGCAGTCAGTATGGGAGTGCGAATCCGGCAGCGGTGATTGCGCCCGCGATTGTGGCGACGTTTTTTAGTACGGTGGTGGCGGTGATATATTGTAAACTTATGGATAGAAAGCAAAGAATATAACGCTCTTTGCTTTTTTGGATTAAAAATGTACTCATTATTTGTTGGCATAATTTTAAAAAATGACAACAAATTTTTGGTTTCATATTTTTTTTAAAGTTCGTGTCAATGACTTGACACAAGGGTGATTGCGGGCAATAAGTGATATGGACTGAAACTATGCTTATAGTCTA
>Ga0137306_102536_pt1 | contig 15079 bp, 6 predicted proteins | sample Inofroosms_March_FD_97187 | JGI IMG/M metagenome (GOLD analysis project Ga0137306, IMG submission 97187) | Mouse cecal microbial communities from Vienna, Austria - N-Acetylneuraminic and N-Acetylglucosamine D2O microcosms_March | ecosystem: Host-associated > Mammals > Digestive system > Large...
CTCTTTCTAATTCATATGGTCCTTTTTCATCACCTACGACAATATCTAAAAAATCCTCCACATACAATCTGGCTACAGGATACATTAAACTCTTAAAGCAGCTTCTTTTATACTTATTCCGCACTGTAGGAAAATCCCTTAAAGCAATAAATAACTTTTTAATCTCTTCCTTTGAAACATTATCATCAGCAAAACAAATCTCCATCAATTCTGTCAACTCGTATTCTATATTATCCCCCTCTTCCAATTCAAAATTTTTGATTTCCTCAATAGTTATTATACGTCCAACTGCCTTGGCATATGCTGACAACATATTTCTATTACTTTTTATCTTTTCACAATATAGCCAAAAGATATCCAGTGCAACAGAGTTTCCGTGTTGCATATCTTTAATCTTTAATATAAAATCTAAAAACTCTGTTTCTTCAATTTCATCACTAATAACATAATGCTGTAAATGTGAAACACAATTTAAGTCTATTACATCTTCCGATAATAGTTTTAAAATATGCTGAAGGTATTTTCCAGAACATTCCAGTATAGAATGGATCTGTACCGCCTGAGAGGCATTATCTGTATTTTCCAATAAATCTAATAAACGAATGGTATTCTCCCTATCATGACTATATTTAACATTAAGGTATCCAACAGCAATACTCATACTCAAATCTTTATCCAATATTTTGCATATGGAAGGCCACAAAGGAGCAAAGAAATCTGACGATTCAGCCTCCGCCAGTTCCTTTCCAAATCTAGCACCTACCATCAAAAATCTATTACCTATTTGACTAAACAATTGTTCCAACAAAACCGGATTCTCTGCAAAGATTGCCGCAAGCCTCCTGACTTCTTCATTTATCTTTTCTTCTGAAGGAAAATATATTTCCAGTTCAAAAGGACTCTCTCGCAAAATGCAAGTCATTCTTGGGACAGCATCTATTGGTTCTACCAAAAAAATCAATCGATCTAATAACTCTTTCTCACACAGTTCTAATTCATTATCATAAAATTTTTTAATATTTCCAAGGCCAATCCATCCCTGCCACCAATCCCTATCCTTTCCAAATTTCATACAGCATTCTTCTATAATGTCCCAATAATGTTCATATCCAAATCCAACCAAACTTTTTCCTAAAATTTCTCTTACCCGTTCTTTTGATTCCGTCGATAATGCCGGCATCTCTACTGTAATAAATTCAATAACTTTTAGATACCAGCTTTTATATTCTCCAGATAAATCTAAGCCGTTATCACGTTGATACATACCAAAAGATTCAAATCCCTTATATAAATACCTTATCTGATGTTTACACTGCAGCATTCTATCCAAACAATCTATTCCAAGTTGAATATAATTCTCATCGTTATGATGTAGCAAGGTTTGAACAAAATGGAGCCTCTGATCTATTAACGCATATGTTCCAGAATGCACAATTTTAAAAAATCCACTCATATCTTCTCTTTTATTTCTTTTTAATGGTAAATCCAAAAGAATTTTCAGACTACGGTCAAACCACTTCGGTTCATATGCTAATTGTGACAAAATTCGCACAATCACTTGTTCATGAAACCCTCCCAATAGATATTCTCCATTATCTCTTTTATACATTTGTTCAATAAATGAAAGTACCTGTTCAGGAATTACGGGAGCTGCATCTTCTAATCTATATTGGCAGATATCACTCCAATAATTTGGAGAAGTCATAAGTGGAAGTTTTAACCACACATCAAAAATGTCCTGAGCCTCCTTACTATCATGTAAAAAACTCATTCTTTTTGAAAACGAACGTATCATATGATTAGAACTATTATTCATAGTTTCTAAAATGATTTCAGCGCCCAAATTTTCTAACGCTTCTTTTGCCAAACGATTTGCTAAAGAATGTGGCAGAACAGCTCGCCAATGAGAACGCTTTTGTACTATCTGGCGCTTATATAACCGGTTTACATTTCTCACCATATCTCTTATGGAAATATCATATAAACTTGCTAACACCTTAATTTCGTCCGTTTTCTCTTTATTTTGATTGATTGAAAAAGAATAAACCAAAGAGCAGACTTCTGCTGTTTTATATAAAGCATCATCAAATTCCCCCTTTTGCCAAAAAATCCGTTTAAAAAGTTCCTCATCCTTCAATTCATTCAGATTTTTTTCTTTCTTGGTAGCCTTTGCCAAAACAATAGCAACTCTTGCATTTCCGCCTGCCAGTAACGCAATTCTATTGTAATCCTGATCATTTTTGTAAAATTTTCTCTGTTTCAAAATATCAACAATACATTCATTCGATGAAGGAAACATCTGATATACTTCACTATCTTCCGGTTCTCCATCTTGTACGTCATACTCAATCGTAAACAAGCTAACGGTACTCTTGGGAGATTTGCAAAGTTTCGTTAATTCATGGTGTTCTTTAGCTGCACAGTTATCTACAATTACAATCTTCCTATGTTTTTTTGCAACTAATTCTTTTACCATTTCCATAGGAAACATTCTAATAGGCTTTTGAAAATCAACATAAAGCGCAAGCTCTTGTGGAAGCGGCTCATATCCTATTTCCTCAAATAACGCCTGTGCAAATCGTGTTTTTCCAACTCCTGATAAACCGGTTAGGCGAACCGATTTACCAGGATTCCGTAATATTGAACGTATATCCTCAAGAGCATCCTGAATAGTCATGGTTTCTGCTATATCAGTTTTTTTAATTCGGATATCTTTGTCTACAATATATGGAAGGGCTAAATCATCATGATCGCCTGTCCAATTCCCATAAGGAAACCACCCTTCAGATGAATCACCCAGCTTACACTTAACCCAAGCAACAATCGGCTCATAATCATTTACCCAGTTGGCCAGACTGCTTTGATCATAAAAATCAACAAAAACTCCGTTTTTCAAGGGACCAAGAGCCGCCTTCATCGCCTTTATGCGATCTTTTAATGCCGAAGGAGAAACATTATCTCTTCCATTTACAATAATATAACTCCCTTGTTTTGATACAAGTTCATCAAATATTAGCCTTCTTACTCCTTGGGGACACATTTCATGTTCAATCGCTTTTGGAGTCATCTTGTGTTCCTTAACTTGATAAAAAGTACATGGCTTAGGTATATAACTCCCTTTCCGCAATGAGAAGTCTATATCAACTTCAACATCTACTCCACCATCCCGTGCTTTTTGATGTCCTCCATAATGTACACCCGATGTAGCTCCACCGTCCCGTTCCACCTCCGCTTTACATAAACGTCCCACCAGTTCACGAAGATCCACATCATTTAATGCCATGATATCCTTACCCGTAATCTCAAACATAATTGTCTCCTTTGTTGCTCTAATTCTAATTTCCATACTACACCTATATTGATAACCAAACTAAATATATTTAAAGGGAGTATACAAACACAATAATACTGTTGAACCTACCTTACAATTAGTTTGAGATAAATTAACATGGTGTGCTAGTTTTTTTCTCTTCTTGCCATAATAAAAAGTCTCCTATGATTTTTTATTTTATCATAGAAGACCTTTTTTTCAATCTTTTTACAGACTTTTTTTATACCCTCAAAAAATCCCATGATCCGTCAAAACAGCCCAGGGCATCAGTTATTCTGGTATAAAAAATCCTCGCACTCTTCATCGGTCATAATAAAGCCAAAATAAGCAATCCTTGGTTCTGTCGTTTCCCAAATGCGGTATTTTACTGTCAAGGGCTGAACAACCCAGCTATGCTGCCTCCAACATCCATCATCAGAAAGCGCATACCCAGTTGCGATCTGACATTTCCCTCTGTTTGCATCCCACATCCTGGCACTATTGAAATGACACCGATTCGAAAGCAGTCGGTCCTTTAATAATAAAGCTTTTTCCATTGCTTCACGCTCTTTCGGATCATCGACAGACGGTTCATGCTTGTACCACCGGACATTGCCTTCTCCCCACCTTCTTTTCCATGCATCATCCACAGAATCCCAGGAAAGGAGTCTAGGCATTTGCGACGGTTTTGTGATTATTTTCATACTTTTCCTCTTTTCTGCTGTTTTTCTGATTTTGTTAGATGGTGGGAGCAGGTCACCAAACTGAGAAACTGATATTTCCCCTATCATCCTGTGATGAGTACACTGCCATGTATGGCTGTTCCATGAAATCTTTCAGGAACCCAACCTCAACAGCACCAAAATTCCAGTACTGGATAATGTAGCTATCATGAATTTCAATCTCCTCAACGTACTGAGGTTCATCATCTTCCTCGCTGTCCTCTTTATAGTCCATGTCTATTCCCCTCAGGGAAGGCTTGCCTTCTCTTGATTTGTCGATGCAAACTGGAGATGTGATACAACACAGTACCATATCCCTAGCAATGACATTACCTACAGAGGATGGAGCTATCGGAAAAGATTCTTCTGTTTTCAGCAGTACTACCGTTGTAATCCCATAAGATGCGAACAACTCGTTAAAAATTATTTCTGCCTTTGGTATATTTTGTACATATATCTTAGTCAATAGTGTTCCTGCAGGTTCCGTCCCGTTTGCTATCTTAAAAATCACTTTTGTTTTTTCTTCCATATGGTTTTCCCCTTATACTCTTATTTACTATACTATTAACTTGCTAAGCAACAGTTAATGTATATTTACCAGTACCCATACGATGGAGAAGTCCTGATTTCTCCAAAAATTGGAGAGTCTGCCGTACCTTAGCTTTCCAGTCTACATTGTTTACAGCCCTTTTGTACCCTTCAATAGCAGCATAAACGGCTTCGTTCGTTACTTCCCCCTGTATATTGCGAACCACACTCATCACAATATCCTTCCACGTTGCCATAGTGCAGTCGCGGAGATCTATGCTGTACTTTTTCGGCATAACATACGCCAACTCATACCCGCTCGGTTTTTTGATGACTGCGATTATTTCATGTCCGGTGAGGGCATAGTCACTTCTGCCACTATATGTACGGTTCCCTGAAACGATGTTGTGCTGTAACTTAATGAATGTCTGGTGGAGAATGCCCGGTATCACCAGATTCTGCATCATGGATCGATACTGACCCCTAGAACGGATTTCTCCGACCAAGCAAATTTCATAGGCTCCTGCTGGCATAGCATTGAAAGCACGAAATACTGCATGATTTACACATTTCATGCCCTCTTCCCAGGACATCTCCTGGATGTCACGGAATATCCTTGTACCGTCTGTATCCTTCCACATAGTATTGGCATACCGCACATCATGAATAGAAGGGTATGGTGGGTGCAGGAACACCATGTCCGCATTATAGAACCCATCCGGCAGTTCTATTGAATCATCTAAAATGTCCATGGAAATAATGCCGTCCCTTGGCGGGATAGGGTTCAAATCGATCCCGGTATAAGCCACGCCCATGTCCTTACAAACATCATAAGTTGTCCCAGATCCTGCAAAGACTTCTGCCACATTTCCAGCCTGGTACTTGTAGATGAAATATGCCGGAATCCAGCCAGAGCAGTTTCCTCGATACTTAAAATCCCCCCATGGTCCGCGGTTCGGGAATGATAAGACTGTGTCCTTACGCTTTTCAAGTTCCTTGATAATGTCTTCTTTTCTCATTTCTTCTCCTTTCTCTCATTCCTTTTTATGCCTCATAGGAAGTATGGAAATCGTAGCTGTCAGGATAAGGCAATAATCATGGCGAAAAAAAGTCCCCTATGGAGGAGCCTCGTTCTATTTTTACGGATGTTGCTTTTGGAGGATAATTTTCCTCGCAGCTATTAGTATGATGCATGGCGTTACATTGGATTGCATGGTGTTCCCCGGGAACACCTTCCCCGGACAGGAACACAAAATAAAAAAGACGGATGTTTTCCACCCGCCTTTTTTATTTTGTGTCCTTTTATTTATACGGATACTCATCCAGCAGATTCGCTTTATATCTTACAGCCTCTACTGGCGCATACATGTCCCCATCCACATAATAGGTCGTCTTGTCGGAATATACCTCAATGGCAACAGGACTGCTCCTCACATATCCATCCGGGGGCTTAATCTCCGCCAGGACATACACCCCTGCTCCAATCGGCTGGCTAGTCTTAAAGTAGCCCACGTTCTGCCGACCATACACTAACTGGCTCTGGGTTTCGGGGTCATCCATCCTACCATCAGCCTGAGTGCTCCACACCGTCATCTGTCCGGTTCGTTTTCCAAATCCATCATACAGACTGATTCGCTCAGATTCTATACACACAGGGGTTCCTTTCGGGACCGTTCCGCTGTAGAGGTTTGCCGGAAATTCCATGGACTCATTAAGAACCGTTCTTCGCTTAAAGGGCAGGATATCCTTTGCTTTCATCGCTTCCAAAAATTCTTTGCTGCCCATGATTACGGTATCTTGCTGGTAGAACTTTGCATCCCCTGGTCTAAACTGCATAAGGAATTTTGCCCGTTCGTCCGGGTCCTCAATTAATTTTGCATCTTCCTCAATCTCGGCAAAGGTGTTATAACGGGAAGCTGCATACAGACCGAAAATAGCATCATCGTGCACGATGTACTCTCCGGTTTCGGCATCGAGCTTATTGATTCGCAGCATGGTGGTGTAGAAACGGTTTCTCTCATTCACGTCCGCATATCCTGAAAACGTTTCTGCGCAATAGACGTGACTGTCCGCTGGAGCCCTCATCGTCCAGGGCACCAACACCGCAGCATATTTTCCATCATAGGCAGTCAGCTCTCCTGTCGTGGATTTCACCCCATTGTGCCAGGACATGCCCGAAGCATTGTTTTCATCCTTTGTTCCATCCTTAAAAAGTACCTGGTCGGCTATCCCATCGTCCTCTGAAATGGAGGCATAGAAGAAACGCTTCCTTAAAGCTTCTCCGTCATAATGGTTTCCGTTAGCTGTATCTGCGCCGTTCCCGTTGGACGTCACATCTGTGTCAAAGCCATGGTAGAGGCTGGCATTATTACCGCCGTTCTCTTTTTGGATTTCTTCTACGCCTTCTTCTCCCCGATGGTTCATTTCATAGTAATCCTTTAACGGGTCATGGGCCTCCTGAGTAATCTCCCAGCCGCCATAATGGTACTCCCCGTTGGGAGATGAGATGGATGCCCTTAATCGGTCGATGTCTAAGCCGTATTTGTAGACCTCGAAGTCCCCATGGTACCCATGTGCCCGGATGACAAACTCTCTGTCGTCCTGGTTTTCTGTGTTGGCACTGTTTTCCTCACCGAAACGAATAAGGTAATTCTCCTGTTTCGCCTGGTCGGTTAAGAGCATCTTTTCACTAAAGGTATAATGCGTGTGATAGTTATCCGTTGTGGCATTGCTTTCTGCTTCTTCATAAACCGAAGGTACAATAACCTCTTTGGGTTTTTCAATGGCAAAACTCCGGTTCTTCCAGTCATTGACGGCATCGTCCCGCCTCTGGGGCGGCTGCTCTACGATGACATAGACACCATAAGGCAGATAGCTGGAAATGTTGTAGTACCGATTATCCAGCCTCTCGTCTGCGGAAAGGGTCGTATAATCTTTATCTGCACCGCCGCCTGCTGCACTGTCCCATTCTACACTGTAGATCGTGTCTAAGTCATAGTTATAGAAGGGGCGCAGATAATCGTATGCCTTAGCAATAGCCTCAAAGAGCGCCAAATCATAGACCGCTTCGTCATATCCGATTTTTCCGTCCGGCTTGGCGATGTTCTCCCCCAGACCGTTGTCCACCATAAGCTTGGCGGCCTCATCCTCCAGGTACCACTTCACCGCGAACTGCCGTACCGCATCGGATGCGTTGGCGTTAGCCATGGCCTGGTCGGAAGTGTTTACCACAACCTCGGTATTTTCCCCATTGTTCACTGCTGGATATTGGATGTAATCTTTTCTGTCACCAAACACATGCTCCCGAATCCATCGGAACGGCTTAAAGGAGGTGTTCCGATCGCCACCCGCTGTGTTATCCTTATCCTGACCGTCCGTATTCGCCAGGGTATGATCGCGGTCTGTATCATCGGGCTGGTACTTCTCGTAAAAGGTTTTAAGCCAATGCTGCCCCGGATAGTTGGTCATGGAAGTCCCCGTGAACGTGGAGTGCATATCATTATCCCAAATATCGGTGTTGGCTGCCTGGATGGCATCGAAGAACTTCTCATAGTTATAGGCTTCATGACGGATAAGTTCTGTACCGTCCTCTATTGCTATTCTCTGCGTTTCTAAAAGCCGGGTGTAGCCATGGTTCTGCTCATCCTGCAGGTAGTCGCTTCGGTTACGGTCCCTTAAGATTCCATCATAGCTATACAGGGATGCGTTTGTCGTTACGGCATCCCCTTCCGGGCGACTTTCCCTCTCTGAAGTGGTATAGCCTTCAATCTGTCCGGCATTCTCCCTGATTCCTTCTTGTGGATCGGCATAAGTGTTCCATACGTTGTTGGCCCGGGCTGATGTGGTCATAGATTCCGTCCGGTGTTCCACATCCGTGTAGATTTTCTGGACGTTTGAGGAAGAAAGAATACCATCTTCAGAAACCATATCCTTCTCCGGGAAGTCCACGGTCTTGCCATCGTAAGCCTTATCGTACTTCCAGATGAAGGTGTCGTAGTTTCCGTCCCCGTTCGTGTCTTCATATTGGGGGATCATGGTGTTGCCGTTTTGGTCCATCCAGAGGATATGACCCTCTTCATTTCGGTACAGGCGCTCCAGGTTGGACTTTAAGTACGCCTTGAAGCGGAAGTTCCCAATGCTCTCCGGCTCCTCCTCCGGGGAATTGCCCTTTAAGAGATTCCCCAGCCAGTCCTTCGCCGTTTCGTACCAGCCGCCGTCCCGCTCCGCAGAGATGTTGTCCGAATGAACGGCTGCATAGGTATCATGCGCATAGGCAATCGTTTTTGTTTCCTCCGTAGATCTTGCCCTGCCACAGAAGCCACAGGCAGCTGTACCATCTGGATTTTCATAGCCACAGTTAATACAGTACCAAACTACCTTGGTTTCCGGCAGGGTCTGGATATCTTTTTCTATCCGCACTTTCTGGCGGATGGGGCGCTCGAAAACCCTGGTTGGTGCTTGGATGCTCCCTGCATCCTGCCTTACTTCTCCCTGCCCTGGGTAAGCAAGCTGTACTTCTTCCATATATGTCCCTGCCGTCTTTGCGGAAATCGAATGGTTAATAATGGCATGCTGTCTTGCGTATTCGGCAGTTGTAATGTTTCCTTCCATCTCCTGCGAATACCGGATACGAAGCCGGTACGTCCCCGGCTCATCAAAATGCAGGGTATAGGTATTGGAAGCCATATCATAAACCACTTCAAGTTCAGTAAGCACATCCTCACTAACTTCTGCTTTGGTCGTTCCTGTCTGTACTTCTTCCAGTTTCTCAAAAAATGCCGGCTCTCCGTTGCTTTCCAGAGCCTGTTCTCCATCCGCATAAGCCCAATAGGTTTCTCCGGATGCATCATGAAAGGCTATAGAGGAGAGGTCTTCGTATTTACTGAAGCGATTGCGATCGGGTTTTTGGTTGTTTAAAAGAAAGCCCGTTCCATTATGGCTTAGTTTGTCTGCCGGATAGCCTGCATATAAAAAACCTTCACCGCCATCTAAGACAGCCTCCTTTTTCACCCAGAGAATCTGGTTGTTTAAATCATAAATACTTTCAGGATTCATGGAATGGGCATATTGTACCGCATAAACACTGCCTAAATCTGCTGCGATACGCATCTGGTCAAACCCTGTGTAGCTGTGCAGACTTTCGGTCATCATGGTAAAGCTTTCGGCTTCACTGTTTCCCTTAGGTACTAAAAGCCATGGTGCGTTAGCCGGCGGAACACCAAACCGTTTTGCGTGAAGTGCGGCATTATACTTTTCCATAAAGTTATTTCCTGCTGCATCTGCATAGCGTTGTGCATTGGGGAGCGCTAATGCAATCTGGTTCTTAGGAAGATAAAACTTGTTTCCGCTGTCCGTAACGGTATTCTTCACCGTTGCCGTTGTTTTGTTTGGCAGTGAAATCTCATCCCCTAACTGTGCTTCTACCCGCTTTCCATTGATAAGCACCGGTTCTCCGGCTTTTGCCATCACGGGATAACGTTTTTTTACAAGTTCATAGATGGGTACTTCTTTTTGTACTAATCTTGACTCGGTAAGGAAAAACTGTGCGCCCTCCCCGGTACTTTCCAAGCCCTTAAAGGTCACATCAAACCCATTGGTTGTATCCATCGCTGTGATGGTCAAATCATTTTCGGCACCATTACCGTCTTCTTCATCCTTATGAATGACCTGCATTGTCCCCATCGATACAACACCCTCTACCACCATGCTGCCCTCTTCTGGTGCTTCCCGGTTCGTAAGGGACATGTCTTTCCCATATACAGAAAGTTCATAGCCTTCCGATCTGGACAGTTCTTTTATGTAGTAGCTGGCTGCATTCTTTCCGGATACGATTAAGGGCCTTCCTATCCAGCAGTTCCCATTATTCCCTTCGTTGTCAGAGATAGGGTACATGGCTCCATCATCCTGATCTTTTCCTTTATTTTTTCCCTGGTTTGAGGAATGCTTCCAATAAAACGTATTATCCCCGGTCATAGAATCATTAAGGGTTACTTCGTTTTGCCCTTCACTATCCCAGCCGTAGAACTTTTCGTTATCCTTTACGTCATTGTCTGCCTCATCCTTCTTCTTATGGAGGTTTGACGGGCCTTCCCATGCTTTATCGGTACGTGCCACAATTGCGCCGGATTCGTCATCATAAGTCATTCCAGGGGCTTCGGTATATACCATAAAGGAACCATCACCGTTTCGGTCGGTGGTTGCTACAGCAACCAGATCGCCCGCCTGGTAGACGAGTCCGGTATCCTGCGGTGTTTCTTCGGATTGTTGGGAATCGGGGTGGAGAATATCCTGCAAAGCAAAAAGCCCATACACAGCACCTTCCAGCGTACCATCTGCGTTCTCCTGCATATAGGCATCAAACAAAGTATTCTCCTTGCTGCTTAGATTCAGATCCCTTTTGTTAAAGTGGATTTCCCCTTCTGTCCGATGATCAAACACCGTAAATGTCCAGCACACGATGTCGCTCTTCCCCTGGCTATGCGGTGTTGCTTCAGAATCTTCAAAATTTATCGCACCGGTATAAATGACGGGTGCCCCATGTTTGGGCGGTTCTGGATTATCTCTGGCATACCCACCGGCACCACTTTCGTTTTCCTCATCCGCTGTCCGCACTGCGCCTTTAACGTGAAAATTTCCACCCGATGGATGGAAGAAAGATACGGCGTTTCCCCAGAAGATATTTAAGATGGACTTTCTTTCCGGGCGTCCTGCATCCGATACCGAAGCCATTTTTGGTTCGTCAAGCAGTTCAATATCGAATGCCAGGTTCGTTGGATCTTCTAAAGCATTCGGTTTTGTTGTTGTATTGGAGTGGCTGGCGGTATAGCCCTTTTCTTCCGTATCTTTATCTGTATGCACCATATTCACAGTATCTTTGATGCTTGCAGCTTTTTTTACGTTGGGAACCGTGTTTAATGATTTTTTGAGTTTTGCCGCTGTTGACGGTGTTGCAGACTTGGTCGGATGTTCTGAATTAAGCTGGTTGTGTGTATCGGGGTTTTTTATGGTGTTCAGGGTTAAAGCCTTATCTGTATGCTCATCCTGGTTATTCTCTGGCCCGTGGATTTCTTTTTCTTGCCGGCTAATTACACCAGAATTTAACCTTCCGCCACCTGCAATCTCATCCAGATACTCACTGCTGTGAATCACAACACGTTCTATCGGAATGTCATCCGTATGCTTCCCATGAAGAATGTAGCCATTTCTTGCAGCCGTTTCTTTGGCACTGTAATCATACGTTAAAGAGATGTAATCCTTATAAAATTCATCACGGTCCGTTTCCATCTGCTTTTTTGCTTCATCGCTTATGGACGCTGCAGCCGTATGGAAGAAGCCGCCTTCTTCAGCCAGTTTTTCACAGTATGCGAGTTGTTCCTGATAGGCTTCCTCCGCTATACGGTCAAGTTCTGCATTCTTTTCCTCGCAATCACAGTTATCCTCCGGATCATGATTGCATTCGTAATAATGAACAACCGGCTTTGGATGCCCTGTACAGTAACCTTTCGTATAGGTGTAGTGATATACATCCGTGTGGGCTTTGGTATTCGTGATATTTTCGACGGTATTGGTTTCATAAAGGTATCCATCTGGTCCTGTTATGTTGACATCCCGGTCACAGGTATCTTCATCTTCCCACCGGATAAACTGGCTGCCGTTATCATTGGCCCAGTTGTATTTGGTGCCAATGGAGGATGCTTCGGAGATGGGATGGTCTAAATAGGATTCGCCAAGCTGGGTTCCTGCCTCGTTCCATTGCCCCAGCATATCATACTCCAGGATATCCCACTTGGAACCTTCCAAAGGCTTTCCGGTTTCCGCGTCAAATTTCAATAAATCCACGTTATAGGTGGACTGCCAGGTTTCTGTATGACGATAGCGGTGCATCTCAAGTTCAATGGAAGCTACACTTCCGCCTCCGCCACCACCTCCACCACCTCCGCCGCCACCGCCACGCTTTGTTGTGATTTTGTAAGTTGGGACTTCGTGCATGGCGCAGAACAGTGTCTGCCAGTTCCCGCAATTCCATCCAGCTTCTCCATTATTGTTCGCTTCACAGAAATTTAACTGGTACAGCACGGGTTTTGAAAGATCCGTTAAGTGGCTTGAATCCTCAAATTCAAACGCTAAAGCATCCGCACTCGTTCCTGCGGGCACCTGAAAAACAATCGTGCCGATACCTGTAGCTGCATCATAAGATGATGCAGTCTTCTGGCAGCCTGCGGGGGCCGTTGCTTTAAGCTTGGAATAGTAATTGTTCCACAAACTTTCCTGCTGATGGCAGTCTACCGTGATAATAAAGTTCATCGGATTTGCAGGATCTTGTATTCCATTCAAATGGTTGACCAGTGTTGTGTTTCCTTCGGTTTGGATGGAATCATACATGATCAGGGCTGCATCCCACACCTGGTCAAAGAATGCATCGCGGTTGGCTATCAGCTGGGCCTGAACAGTGGGATGAAGCTGGTAAACTCTGCCGCCAAATTCCCTGGGTTCAAAGAAAAACTCCAGTTCCATGGCACCGTGGAAAGCGGCACGGGCAGCTTCCTTATCCATTGTTTTGATTGACCAGCCTGTTCGTCCTTCAATAGCAAGAAATACGGATGTTGCCATGCCATAGATGTAGGCTCCTTCGATACTGTCTTTAAGTTCATGGTCGGAACGTTCACCTGGAAAATTGGCTGCTGCGGCGGCTAGGCAGAAGGTGAATTTTTTCATGGTGTCCTCGATAGTAAAATCATACTTCATGGATTCATTACCTTTGAACAATGCGTAATCCTGGATCGTCAGTTTTCCTACATCTTCCATCACAAATGCTTCGGACCCCTGCCAAGGCTGTCTTGTGTGGTTGGCAATACAATAACAGTAGGAATTGTCCATACCCTTATATATGCCATTTCCTCCATCAAGGTATAATTTCCTTGGCCAGAGCATGGTTCCTTCTGTTGCATCTTTGATGTCTGTCCACTGAAGTTTCAGCCCCGTCCATTCATGAGGTTTGTTTTCCGGACAGTTCGATGCATAGGGCAAAACTTGCAGATGCGGCAAAATCGCGCACACAGTCAGTATGGATGCTGCTGTTAATGCTATGATACGTTTTGCCGTGTGTTTTGTTAATTTTCGAAACTGCATAAATTTGTTCCTCCTTCTTTTAATATTTACTATTTCTTGGAAATATATTTTTGTTTCCCGTAATAGTATGGAGGAGGAGGATTGAAATTCGTTCATTTTTTGCCTGTTTCGAAAAATTTATATACAAAAAAAGAGAAGGCAATTGATCAATGTCATTTAGTTAAGGCATTAGTAAAGTCGCTCCTTCCAGAGCAAGGTATATAGAAATATGTACCCTGCTCTTTTTTGTGACTTTTTCCAAAAAACGCTTGACAAATATCTAAAAATTTGCGGCGAAGCCCCTTGAATGTAATACATTTTAGGAGGTAAGGTCTATGATATTTGCAAAACAGGTAAAAAAACAATTATTGTCTTTGATTGGAGAAATGGCTGCCGTTCCATGGCTGTTTTCCAAAAATTCTTCAACGGATTTTTCACGTACCAGAAAACTTGATTTTGCATTTACAATTCAACTGATTCTGTCTATGGAAAGCGCTTCTATATAAGAAAGAGTTGTTGGATTTCTTTAAGTTTTCTTCGGATACTCCTACAGCTTCTGCTTTTGCCCAGCAAAGAAGCAAACTTCTTCTGGAAACTTGGGCATTTCTGTTTCATGAATTCAATGCTGGTTTTCCTCTTGAGAAAAAATACAATGGCTATCAATTATTAGCCTGTGATGGCTCAGATTTAAACATCGCCCGCAATCTGGAATACGAAGATACCTATTTTCAGTCGAGTCCAACAGATAGAGGATACAACCAGCTTCACTTGAACGCGCTTTTTGACTTGTGCAGTAAAAGATATGTAGATGCTGTCATTCAGCCGTCACGTAAGGAAAATGAATCTTTGGCTATGACACAGAGGATCGAACGGTATAGTGGTGAAAAGAAAACGATTTTCATTGCTGATAGGGGATATGAAACATATAACATTTTTGCACATGTACAGGAAAAGGGCATGTATTATCTGATCCGGGTAAAAGACAGGGGTGGCGGAAGCATGACAGGAAGCTTCCGCCTTCCAGGGAAAGAAGAATTTGACCACGCTATGCATCTGCTGTTAACCTGAAAACAAACAAATGAAGTAAAGGCACATCCGGAACTTTATAAGAGGCTTGATAAGAAAAGTCCTTTTGATTATGTAGATTTACAGGAAAGACCTTTTTATCCTTTAAATTTTCGTGTTATACGATTCGCCATTACAGAGAGTTCTTGTGAGTGTATCATTACAAATTTACCACAGGGAGAATTTCCGATGGAAGAAATCAAAAAGCTTTATACAATGAGGTGGGGAATAGAAACATCTTTCAGAAAATTAAAATATGCGATTGGATTAGCTTGCTTCCATTCAAAAAAGGTGGAGTATATCATGCAGGAGATCTATGCACGCCTGATTCTCTACAATTATTGTG
>Ga0137306_102538_pt1 | contig 15069 bp, 13 predicted proteins | sample Inofroosms_March_FD_97187 | JGI IMG/M metagenome (GOLD analysis project Ga0137306, IMG submission 97187) | Mouse cecal microbial communities from Vienna, Austria - N-Acetylneuraminic and N-Acetylglucosamine D2O microcosms_March | ecosystem: Host-associated > Mammals > Digestive system > Large...
GCTGTCCCTTCGCCATTCTGGTAGAAACCAGTTTGGAAACGGCCAGGGGAAGGCTGTAGGAAGATATCAGCAGTAAAATACTGTAAATCTCCATAGCCGTTCCATAGTAGTCATTTCCAATATCACCGATAATGGATTTTAACGGAATCCGGTAAATCAGTCCTATGATACGGCTGATAATGGAAGCGACTGCCAGAATAGAGCCCTGTACCAGAAAATTAGATTCTTTTTTCTTTTTTTTACTCATATGCTTTCCTCAATACTTCCCTTCCATTACAGCGTATCATTTCAGTGCGATTGCATCCCTGTGGCGGTTGCCTACTGCTCTGTGGCTCTTGCCGCTGACAGTTCCTCCTGTGTTGCATAGACACCGAAACGGTCCATATAGTCTTTTCTGGCAATGCAAACCCATGTTTTTCCCTGATTCAGGGTGATTTCAGCCCCTGATTCGTTATAATAACGGGCCGGAGAATCTTCGTTGTCTTTGCTCCAGGTTACCTTTTCCATTTTTCCGTTGGTGATGTAGATTCCTTCTCCGCCGGATGTAGTATTGATATCCATGTATCCGTTCTCATCCAGTTTGGACCAGTCACAGTACTGAATCAGAATATTCTTTACCGCAAGCTGGCTGTCTGTGGCACCGTCAATCTGTTTGTCTTTAAATTCATAACGGTAGTAAAGGCCATCCTCGCTGTTGTATACAAACCAGGGCTTATTTACAAAATATCCGGGACTTACTACCAGGGCGTCCTCTCCGGTAAGCATAACCGGCGCATCATCTTCCGCAAACTGATAATGTCCGCTGTAGGATTCGGAAAGCTCGGTGCGGTATCCCTTTTTCTCAATACCCGCATTGATTCCCTCCTCACTGATAAATGCATTGTGGGGCGCTTTCCGATTGGTATCACGGTAGAACATTATTGTCTCAATGGAAGAATCCATACCGCTTAAATTGTGTACGTCCTCTCTGTCCAGAACCGGCTCCGCATAGACTGCCTGTCCATAATGGGTATAAATAGCGTCAAATTCCCTTGCAAAATAGATAAAGTAATGGCGGCAGCTCCGCACGGAACCGATTTTTTCCAGACCGGAATAGTCCTGGAAAATCGCCATCAGACGTGTGTAGGAGCCTTCCACCGGAACTTCATAGATGACATCGGCAGATGAAATGCCGTACTGAGGCAACGCATCGGACGTATTCCCAATCATCACTGCGAGGGGACGCTTCCCGGCCAGTTCCTGGTCAATCCATTCACCGGTCAGATAACTCCTTGCCATCCCTTCCGGCGTGGCAGGCGCTTCCGGCACTTCCTCCGGCTCCTCTTCCGGTCCCTTTTCCACCGGTTCTTCCACCACGGGCTCTTCTTCCACAGGTTCTTCTTCTTTCTTGCCGCAGCCGGCAGATATACTCAATATCATTGCAGCCAGCAACAGCCATACCATACGTTTCTTCATGATTCATTCCTCCAGGTTCTCTGTGATATGCAGCCCTTTTGGACTACTGAAATAAATTTATCTTAAAATATCCATCTGATTCAGGAGTTTTCTCTGCTTCTCTTCCATTACCGCAGCCTCCTCCCTGGTCATATGGTCATATCCAAACAAATGCAGCATACTGTGCAGAATCAGGAACGCATATTCCCGTTCTTCACTGTGGCCGAATTCAAGGGCCTGTTCCCTGACCCGGTCCACGCACAGCACAATATCACCCAGCAGCGCCTCTCCCGTATCAGGATTGAAATTATCTTCATCCTGCTCAATTCCGGTAAAATCTCCCGGTTTCTCATACTGTATCATGGGAAAGGAAAGTACGTCCGTGGGCGCGTCAATCTGGCGGAATTCCAGGTTCACCTTCCGTATTTCTTCCGCAGAAACAAGAAGCAGGTTTACTTCCGATTCAAAGGGAAACTTTTCCGCCTCTGCCGCGTTCCGTATTACCGCTTCCGCCAGTTCCTTATAATCAAAAGGAAAATTCACTTCCACTTCTTCCTCTATACTTACTGTCAAAACAGACTGGCCTCCTTTATAAGATAATCCCTGATTTTCAAAAACATATTCATGCTGAATCCGGATTTGTCATAAAGTCCGGAAGCTGAATTCTCATTCAGAGTCTGATACACCAGAATATCCTGATTCCAGGAGCTGGAAAGGGTGGCTTTATCCAGCACGTCAAATTTGGTCACCACACTGTCCACAATATGCACAATGGCCGATTCCAGTGTGGAAGGCAATGCCTGCTCTCCGTTATATTCCCGCAGTATTGCAATGACTTCCGAGGGCAGACGGTTGCTCCTGGCAAGAGCCACTCCGTTTTCCACATAAGGCTCTCCGGCCATTCTGCCCAAACGGTAATAAAACCCGGCCGCCGCCGCCAAATCCGGGTCGGCTCCGGCAATTTTGGCGCAGTTCTCTGAAATAACGGATACTTTCATGGCATGATTATAATCCATTTTGGAAAATTTCCGTACTTCCTGCACCAGCCCAAAGTCGTCTCTCACAATTCGTTCCAGTTCCTGTTTTCTGGAATTTTCAGGATATGAATATACCTTCCGGTATAAAATCCCGGCGCCAATGGAGGAAAAAATACCATTGCATACTCCATAGATTAACACATCCCATTCCAGTTGACCAGTCCGTACAAAGGAAAAGATTAAAATACTGCCAAAGGTATAGAGAAACAGGAACAAAATCTCATGGCGCTGCTCTTTGATTTCCTGCAAAACAGAAGCCGCCATACAGCCGCCAATCAACAGAAAAATATCGCACAGCAGCACACAGGCATTTGTCTGTCCGCACAGGCAGAACACCGCCGCATGAAAAATTCCTGCAGCCAGTCCGAAAAAACTACCGGTAACCACCGTCATACCCAGTGACAGAAGAAGTACCGGCCTTGCATATTCCGGCAATAATCCGAACAATACTCCGGCTCCGCAGAATATCCAGTACCACCGGGCAATGGTTCTGTAATCAGCCGCTTTTTCATAAAACCAGTCTTTCTGCAGGCGATAAAGTTCCATTCCTGCCAAAAAAACCACAGAATACAGAATCCCGAAAAAGACCAGTATTATCATCCGGTCTGTTTCCTGATGGCTCAGAATACCGGACAGAATACATTCCAGAATACTGGCCCCCGCCATCCCAAGAAGCATAAAATTCCTGACGCGACGCTCAGTATCTTTCGGTCCTTCGAGCTTTTTGATTTCTGTTTCGTTCTCTGCTGTTATTTCCGCTTCCTTTTCTCTCATGTTTCTCATACTCTTCATAAGCCTTTACTATTTTTTGTACCAGCGGATGACGCACCACATCGCCGCTGGTCAGTGTACAGATTCCGATATCCTCCACCGGCTTCAGTACCCGCAGCGCCACGTCCAGTCCGGATACCATTCCCGGCGCAAGATCTTTCTGGGTAGCGTCTCCTGTTACCACCACTTTGGAGCCAAAACCAATTCGGGTCAGAAACATTTTCATCTGGGCCGGCGTGGTGTTCTGGGCTTCATCCAGAATGATAAATGCATTATCCAGGGTTCTTCCTCTCATGTAAGCCAGCGGCGCCACTTCAATCAGGCCTTTTTCCATATTCCGCTGAAAACTGTCCGCCCCCATAATCTGATACAGTGCGTCATACAGGGGCCGCAGATACGGGTCTATCTTGCTCTGCAGATCTCCAGGCAGAAAGCCCAGCTTCTCTCCGGCTTCAATAGCCGGCCTGGTCAGAATAATCCGGCTCACTTCTTCTTTCTTAAAGGCTGTGATTGCCATGGCCATGGCAAGATAGGTTTTCCCGGTACCCGCAGGCCCGATGCCGAACACAATCATTTTATCGCGGATTTCATCCACATACTTTTTCTGCCCCAGCGTTTTGGGCTTCACCGGTTTTCCGTTTATGGTATGGCAGATTAACTCCTTATCCATTTCCAGGATTGCCGATTCCTTTTCCTCAAAGGTCAGGGAAATGGCATAATCCACATTCTGCTCCGTAATCTGGCTGCCCCGTCTGGACAGCTCAAAAAGCTGTGCAAAGACTCTGGCGGCTTTCTCCACATCTCTGTCCCGCCCCAGCAGTTTCATTTTATTATCCCGCATCACCACCGTAACGCCGAACGCCCGCTCTATTTTCTTCAGGTAAGCGTCAAACTGACCGAATACGTTGGTCATGTGCTCTGCGGGGATATCAGTTACTGTTTCCTTCAGACTCATCTTCCATCTGCCCTTCCTGCGGTATGTCTGTGCGTACAGTTTTCCTGGATGTACCAATGGGTTCTATTACTTTTATGGTACCGGAAGCTGTACAGTTCTTCCCGTCTGTTACTATCATAACATTATTTTCTATAATTTGAACCCCTTTTTGTGTTAATTCTTCACAAAATTCGTTCAATTTCTCTTTTGCCGCCTGTTCGGCCTCCTGCCTTGTATACTGCTTTTTCTCCTTCCGGTACTCCCGGTACAATTCTTTTGTAACACTGAAAGGCAGGTAAAAGGTCTCTCCCAGCTTTACGTCATATTCATCCGTAACCGTATCAAAATCGGAAAATTTCCGGGAAAAATGGGGCATTTTCATCTGCAGGCCAAACAGCCGCAGCCCATACGACTGACTGGTTCTGCCTGTAAAATGCTTTTCTTCGTACCACATGGAAAAATGATTTTCATAGGTGTATTCCGTAACTCCCAGAATATCCGCATCCGACACACAATACTGATAGGAAACAATCTCTTCACTGTCGTTCATGACAGGATTCTTCCCTTCCACCAGAATATCGCCGGGATGAACTTCTGAGCCTTTTTCCACCATGGGCGTTCCCTGGCGGGTCAGAATGCTGTAAATGACAGCCTCTTTCTCTGCCACCAGATCCCTGGGCTCCCCGTCTTCTTCCGCCTGGTTTTCCGCCTGCTGATTGGTGGCCAGATTTTCCTGTACGTCAATAATCAGCATGGTGCCTTCCAGCTTTGCGGAAGCCCATATGATATCCCCGTAACCTGCCCGGAGCTTTTCTTCGATTTCCTCACAGTTTATTTTGCTTTTTAAGAGCCCGTGATATACCTGATTTTCTTCCAGAAATTTCAGAATATTGCTGTCTGTCTCATGGAGATTTCCATGTACCTCAATCTTCCACACAAACAGGGACATGGTATACAAAATACCAAAACACAGAAAAATCCCCGCAAAAAACAGTTTCCGTTTCCGGTAGCGGCGCATCAGAAAAGGAAGGCCGGTGCGCTCCAGGATTACAAACGTTGTCCCTGTTTTTTTCAGAATGGGCTTCAGCCTTTTCAATCCCCGGACGCTGATGCAGAATACATAGTGGTCTTCCTGGTATTCCAGGTTCCAGATTAAAATGTTGTGGTTGCTGCACAGATTCAGAAAACGTTCCGGCGCATACCCTGAAAGTCTGATTTTAACATACCCCTGCAAAAATTTCAATTTATCAATTAACAACTTTTTACCCCTTATGAGTCATATAATATTCCCTGAATGTAACCGGTAATTTTCATTTCCTCATTGGTGTAATATTCTACCAGCAGACGTTTTCCCTGAATGGTCACCTGGCAGGTTTTGGTCTGCAGACGTATTTTTTCCTGGGTATATTCAATGATTCCCTTATAATTCTCCACCAGTACCTGATTGCGGCCCATGGCGGTGAGAATCACCGCACCGTACATAATATCCACGGGCAGTTCCAGAGATTCCACAATATTTGATTTTACATTTTCCTTTACCCGGCTTAATTTTGTTCGCTTTTCTCTTCCCATACTGCAATATATGAAAAACACCGCCGGTTTATTCCCGCGAGCAATGAGGAAAACAGCCATGCTTGTATGGATATTTGACCCTCGCGGCTGTTCTCCGGGGACAGGAGACTCTGCTACCGGATTATGCCTTTTATCATGGAAACCTCCTCCGGTTTATCTGTCTGTATCCGGTAAGCCAGCACCATTTTCCCGTAAGCCTCTCTGGCCCGTTCCATATCGCTGGCGTATACCGTCGCCAGAATCTCGCCGGGCAATACTGCGTCTCCGCGCTTTTTATGGAGCAGAATTCCCACGGACAAATCAATCTCACTGTCTTTCGTTGCCCGTCCTCCGCCCAGAGCCAGATTTGCAAGGCCCACTTTCTCCGCCTGAATTCCGCCCACATAGCCCTGTTCCGTATTCATCACCTGAAGCTGGATTCCCGCGGCAGGCAGAAGTTCCGGCTGGTATACGAAACGCTGCTCCCCTCCCTGCGCTTCCACAAATTCTGCAAATTTATCCAGCGCTGTTTTCTTCCGAATGGTCTCTTTCAGCATATGCTCCGCTTCTTCCGGTGAGGAGGCTTTTCCCGCTGCCAGCACCATCTCCGTGCCAAGGGCATACACCACTTCCATGAAATCAGCAGGGCCCAGACCGTTCAGGGAAAGAATGGCTTCTTTCACTTCCAGGGAATTCCCCACCGCATTGCCCAGCGGCTGGTCCATATCCGTCACCACAGCCGAAATCTTCTTCCCGGCGTTTTTTCCAATCTGCACCATCTCCCTCGCCAGGGCAAAGGCCTCATCTTCTGTTTTCATAAAAGCACCGCTGCCTGTTTTTACATCCAGTACAATGGCGTCTGCTCCCGACGCCAGTTTCTTGCTCATAATGCTGGAAGCAATCAGAGAAAGCTGATCCACGGTAGCGGTCACATCCCGGAGGGCGTACAGTTTCTTATCGGCAGGGGCAAGTTCCGCAGTCTGCCCCATAATGGCCATATTAATCTGACTGACATTCTGGTAAAACTGTTCTCTGGTCAGTCCTGTGGTAAATCCCGGAAAGCACTCCAGCTTGTCGATGGTTCCTCCCGTGTGCCCCAGGCCCCGGCCTGACATTTTGGCAACGGGAATTCCGAGAGCCGCCGCCATGGGCGCCAGCACCAGGGAAGTTTTATCCCCCACGCCGCCGGTGCTGTGCTTATCCACCTTGATTCCTTCAATTTCAGATAAATCCAGTACTTCGCCGCTGTCCCGCATGGCCAGAGTCAATGCCAGGGTTTCCTCCTCGTTCATGCCCTGGAAACAGATTGCCATCATCATGGCAGACATCTGATAATCGGGAATTTTCCCTCCGGTATAGCCTTCCACCATAAACCGGATTTCTTCCGGAGACAGAGCATTTCCTTTTTTCTTCTGATTAATGAGATCATACATCCTCATGCAGGCTTTCCTCCAACTTCTTTCTGTAATAATCCGTTCCGTTGCGCCGGTCGAATTTTTCCGCCGTACGTTGCGCCCTCTCATAATAAAACTCATACAAATCCATGATTTTATACCGGCCATCCTCCTGGTACAGAGGGAAGGAACTGTCGTAATTGATTTTTACCGTATCGCCTTTTCTGGCTTTTTTCAGCTCTTTCAGAAAAATGCAGATACTTTTCTCCGTATCGCAGGCATCCATGGGACAGCGGAGATTCAGCCATTCCTTCCAGTGCTCCTTGTATATTTTCAGCCCTCTGCCAATATTGGTATGGGCGTAGCAGACCAGAAAATCATTCCAGCATTCATACTCTGTTTCTCCGTTCATATACCGCTCCACCATTCTGGCATATTCCTGTGCCTTTTCATAAGATCCGTGTTCCAGATAATAATTCATCCAGGCAATTTTCATCCGCAGCCAGGCGCTCCGTTTCTCATTGCTGCCGCAGGTCAGCCGGAAATTTTCAATATCCTCTGACAACTGCTCCGCCTTTTTCAGGTTGTCCCGGTCCAGATAAAACCGGATTTCCATATTCCGCTCACAGGCTCTGCAGTCGCTGTGGCTGTCCCTGGGCTGTTTTTCATATTTATGAAAGCATTCCTCCGCAAATGCTTCGTCAATCTGCCAGTAAAATCCGTACATGGAGGCGTAATAATTCCTGAGGCTCAGCCCCATGCTGACGCAGCGCTTCCGGTAGTCCTCAAAAAACTTCTGACAGTCTTCCATGGAAATCTGATAAAAATCCGTGCAGTTATCCAGAATCCATTTGTAAATCCACATCATATGTTCCGCTTCCGTCTTATAAACAAACCGGTAATTGCCGGGCTGGTTCGGATATTTATCGGAAAGAGCCAGAAGTTCCGGAAAGGTCACCAGCAGCTCCAGACCGTCTCCGTAAAAGGTGGATTCCCGACAGAACTCCATGCGGAACAGAAACATCCAGGGCACATCCTGATATCGATCCGCCTCCTGAATGGCCTGACGCAGCACCTCCATAGCCGGTTTCCCATGCTCTGTTTCCTCCAGAAGTTCATCCATAATCCAGTCCGGATCATAACTTTCCAGCCAGTCAGCCATCTGAAAGCCCCCTCTCCATCAAAGCCAGAATATTGCGGTTCTGCATGGCCATTTCATTGTTGTGAAGGGGAAATCCACCAATCTGCAATGCCTGCACATAGAGAATTTCGATAAATATCTTCAGCACCGATTCTTCTTCGATTTCCATCATCTTTTTCACAATGGGATTCCGGTAATTAAAGTACAGGGTAGCCGCTGTGTCATTGGGAAGTTCCGCCGCAAAGGCGTCCAGCATATGGAAAAACATGGCGTCCGCCTGAGATTTTGAAGACGCAATCTGCCGGCTTAACAGCGTATTTTCATCTATCAGGTAAAAGGTGGGCTGCTGCACGGGGGAGAAATATTTTAACTCTGCCCGGCAGTCATGGTTTTTCAGAATCCGGTTTGCACTTTTCAGAAAATCAAAGCCCTCGTCCTGATCCTCCGGAGACAGGTCTTCCATCAAATCTTCAATATCCCATTCCTCCACCGCACTGACTTTTTTCTCAAATACCCGCCCAAGCTGCTGGAGCAAGTCCAGCGCATGTACATAGGAAACGTTAATCAGCAGTCTGTCCTGAGAGAAAAACAACTGGGACAATTGCTTGTATTTATCCCTGGTGGGAGCATACACCAGAGGTTCCGAACACATCCTTAAATCGTATCCTGTCATAGTCCCTCTGGTTGTCTCAAATTCAAAGTAATCAATCAGCCGCACAAACAGTTTGGGAGTTGCCAGAGCCAGCGACATCAGCGTAAGATGATGAATCTGAAAAAACCGCACAAACCGCTCCGGTTCTTCTTCTGCCAGCGTATCAATATAGTGAATCAGACTGTCCTCAATCACTTCCCTTGCAGATTCCAGTGTTTCATCCACATAAAACCCTTCTCTGGAAGCAGTGGGCCGCAAATCTGTGGCATGGACAATGCATTTGGTAAACACTGCCCAGTCCGGTATCAGATTATCTCCCTTTTCCGTCAGCATCATGTGCTTTAAATAAATACGGTGAAAAGATTTTGCAGAAGGCAGTACCGTATAATTCAGAATATAGGCCACGCCTGACACATTTCCTTCTTCCGAGCGGAAGGTCACGCAGTCAAAGAACTGCTCTCCGAACAGAAGCTGACCAAACAGCAGAAGTTCCTGTTTGTTGGTGGTGCGTCCTTCCCAGGGCAGATAGGTGGGATTAATCTGCTTTTCCTCTCCCTGCCGGCGGACCCGTATAGGAAAGGGCAGCAGCAGTCCGTAATATGTGAGCAGTTCTTCAATGGTTTCTCCGGTAAAATAATCCTCCATACCCTCTTTTGCCTTCAGGATTACTTTTGTTCCGGGAGATAACATCTGTTTCGTTTTCGTTTCTTTCTGACTCTGCCCGTCTTCTTCCTGCTGCAGATTCCGTATGGTGTAAGTCCCGTCCGGCTTTCCCTTCCACTCCAGAACCGGAGCGTTCTCGCTCCGGCAGGATTTTGTTACCATGCAGATTTCATCGGAAACCATAAAACAGGAAAGGAGTCCGATGCCAAAACGCCCGATATAATCGGTACGCAAATCCTTATGTTTCAGTTCCCGTTTGGAAGACTCTCCGATAATGGCCAGAAACTGATGAATCTCTTCTTCTGTCAGCCCCTGCCCGTTATCGGTAAAGATTAACTGCTTTCCTTCCGTGATTTCCAGGGTAATCTCCCCTTCCACCTCTGCCCCCTGCAGTTTCCTTCTTCCGGTAATGGCGTCCGCCCCGTTCTGCAGAAGTTCCCGGATATAAACGTCCGGACTGCTGTAAAGATGGTCGGACAGAATCTCAATCATGCCGCCCAGATTTACTTTAAAACGAAAATCTTCCATGGTTCGTAACCTCCTGTTCCCGAAACAATGACCGGATCACTGCTTCATATCTTTCATCCACTGCTATGCAGGATTCAGAATCTTCTCAATTTCCCCAATCAGTTTGTCTTTTACCGCCGGTTTCAGAAAATATCCCGCCGGCTTTAATTTCAGCACCGCTTCGATATTGGCCCGGTCATTTACCGCAGTCAGAAAAACCACAGGAATATCTTTCATTTCTTCATCGGCCCGTATCATTTCCAGCGTCATCCTGCCGTCGCAGACCGGCATCTCATAATCCAGAAGAATTAAATCCGGGCGCTTTTTGCCGATGGAGGTCATGGCCTGAGCGCCGGAAATGGCAATGGCCACCTCGTAATAATCCTCCAGCATGGCTTTCATGGTCCGAAGGGTAGTTCCATTGTCATCCACTACCAGAACCCGCTTTTTACCGGGGATTTCTTTTTTCTTCTCTGCGGCTGCTTCCTGCTGTACTTTCAGCTTATCCAGCCCAAGCCTGCGGCAGACTGCGTTCATAATCACCGTATTTTCCACCGGACGGATGAGATTTTCAAACTGGCCTTCCTCGTAATATTTCAGAAATGAACTGCATTCTTCCTTTGTGCCGATGGTCAGCACCGGAATCTGAGCATACCTGTCATTTAACAGAAAAAACATGGACGTGTCAATATCATACGCGCCAATCAGGCTGATAAGCACCAGATCCGGATTTACGATTTTCATCATTCCGTCCAGAACTCCTGCATTCTCAGAGCAAAGCTGTATCTGGAAATACTGCGACAGAAAGGTACTTGTCTCTTTCATCACGTTATTCAGTTTTCCAATCAGTAATATTTTTCTCATCTCTTTGTTTTTCCTCCAATCTGCCTTCCCATCTGCTCAATCAGCAATGTTCCCAGACGGTCTGTTTCTTCCGCGTCCAGATTTGTCACTGCCTCTGCCAGTTTCCGGATATTCTGACTCAGGCTTTCCGGATATTCATAGGACTGAAGCTGCCCCATGAGCTGATCCGCCTGGTCAATATCCATTTCCTGCATACTGACCCGCACCATTTCCACCAGAGCCTGTATCACGGAATAATCTGCCACTTCCGTTCCGGGGCCGTCCTCCAGTCCGAATACGCCCTGCAATTTCTGACGGTAACTGCGCCATTCTTCCAGAAAGGGCTTCGTCATGGAGTAGAGCAAATCTGTTCTGCCATCTCTCGCTGCATATTCCAGTATTTTCGCAGGACCGGCAAGAGGAACAATTCCAATGGTGGCCGCAAGGCTCTTCATGGCATGTACCTGAATCCGGTAAGCATCTGACTGGCCGGAACTGAGGAGCTGTTCATATGCCTGTTCCAGACTGTCCGCAGCAGAATCAATCTGTCCGTAAAACTCTCTGACCGTGTATTCCAGCAAATCCATATCCGGCAGATGGAGCCATGCATAATTCCAGTCCAGCCCGTCCACCTGGGGAAGTTCTTCCAGGGAGTCTTCATTTCCTCTGTTCTGCTGTCCGGCAGGCTCCGCTCCATGGTCAGGCGCTTCCTGTACCAGTTCATCCGGCAGCATTCTTTTTATCATCTCTTCCAGTTTCTTCGGTACAATGGGTTTGGACAGAAATTCATCAAACCCTTCTTCCAGGTATTTTTCTCTGGCTCCCGACACCGCATTGGCTGTCAGTACAATGACAGGCGTATCCTGACAGGGATAATCGGACAATTCTTTCATGCGCCGGAAAGTTTCCATTCCATCCATTTCCGGCATCATGTGATCCAGAAAAATCAAATCATAATGATGCTCCTGCACCATGGAAAGGCATTCTGCCCCTCCCGGTGCATCTGCCACCAGAATCCTGGTCTCTTTCAGCAGATTTCGGAATACTTTGCGGTTGACCGCATTGTCATCCACCACCAGTACTTCTGCCTCCGGGGCCAGAAATCCGGTGCCATGGCTGTAATTTTCCGCAATCTGGCGTACTCTGGATTCAAAATCTCCGATTGGCGTAGCATCCACAATCTCCTGTTCCAGCTGAAAATAAAACTTCGATCCCTCTCCATAGACGCTTTTTATCTGCAGTTTGCTGCCCATCAGAGTAAGGAGCTGAATGGTAATACTCATGCCAAGGCCGGTTCCTTCAATATTCCGGTTCCTGTCTTCTTCAATACGTTCAAATTCCGCAGACAGTCTGGGCAAATCTTCTTCTTTGATCCCAATCCCCGTATCTTCCACTTCAACCCAGAGTACTGCCGGCCCGTCCGATTCCAGGCTCCGAATCCGCAGCCATACCGTTCCTTCCGGTGTATATTTTACCGCATTGGTAAGAATATTGGTAATGACCTGCCGGATTCTAACATCATCTCCCCGCAGCCGGGAAGGAATTCCCTCATCCACTTCCACTTCAAACTGAATTCCTTTCTCCCTGGCCCGCTGAGAAGCCATATTGGTCAGGTCATGTATCAGACTGCTCACATCATATTCCACCGGTACAATTTCCATCTTACCGGAATCAATTTTGGAAAAATCCAGAATATCATTAATCAGCGACAATAATGTCTGGCCTGCCATGTAGATATCCATGGCATAATCCCGAATCTGAGGTTCCCCGGACTCCCGCAGAATCATTTCATCCATACCCAGCACCGCATTGATAGGCGTACGGATTTCATGGGACATATGAGCCAGAAACTTTCCTTTTGCTTCGTTAGCCGCAAGGGCCTCCTGCCTTGCAATATCCGCATCCCGTTTTGCCTGGGCAAGCTGTATATTCTGCTGCTCCGCGGCCTTCACCTTCTCGCTCAGAAGGTCTGCACTTTCTTCCACATTTGCCCGGTATTCTTTGGAAAGCTGCAGGGTATGCATAACAGCCATCAAAACGCTGAACACCACCATGCTGTACTGGCCGGAGGTATTTCCATGTAAATTCTGAAAAAAGGTATTCATAATCACATTTGCAATGCCCCCTGACAGCAGTACCAGCATGGACAGCACCGATAAAAATGCCTGGTAACGTTTATTTCTGAAATCAAGCTGTATCAGGCTCACAATAGCTGTAACACAGATAATTCCAATAACTCCTGCCGATATGTTTGTCATCTCTGACAGGCTTCGGATATCCAGCAGTTCCAGAGAAATCTGTACCGCCGCATTGGCAATGGTACACCATAACAGAACAGAAAAGCGATGGGGATACAATGTATGCAGGTTGCGCTCAAAATACAGGGTCAGGAACAGCGGAAGGAGCAATACCAGATATTCCTGCATCTCATAGGCTTCCTGCACATCATAAAAAATACTCAGCGTATCGGTTCCGATAAAGCAGTAAATGCCTGCTGCCAGCCCGGTCAGTCCCAGAAACAGTTCGCCCCTCAATGGCTGACGGGTATAAAGCCGTATCATAGCCAGAACAAACATGATAATGGACATTAATATAATCAGCAGGCAGCAGCCGATATCTGCAATATTGTTCTCCACTACTCCGATGACCACTGCATCCCGTGTTTCCACCTTCATGGTTCCAAGCTCTGCCTTGCCATCCGGAACAGATGAACTCAGTACAATCCAGAGTTCCCCTTCCTGAAACATATTGGGAACATCTGCATAGTGCTCCCTGGTTCCTGATATCTCCCCTCTGTTCTCAGCTCCGTACTGGTAAATCACATTTCCATCCAGAATCACTTCTATTCTGGCGTCCGCAGAGGAAAAACCCAGAGTCAGCCCTGCATATTCCTCCGGCAGTATATTTTTAAGTACAACAATATCACCGGCATTGCTGCTTCCTTCATATGGCAGAGTCACGTTCTGCCATTGTTTTTCTGCCAGCCTGGTTCTGAGCACATCCGGATTTCCGTCTGTACCTTCTGCTTCCCCACTGCTCAGAGAAGCCATTTTCCAGTTATCATTAAAATAATATTCGAACTGATATGGCAAAACAGAGATTTCTCCATCACTCTGAAATCGGAATAATGCTATCACCATAAAAAAAAGTATCAATAATATGGAAATTCCTGCTGTTTTTCGTAAATTCTTCATTTCTCCCTTTTTGTCCCTTTAATCCATTATCTTCCAAATCTATAACAGCAGTATAACATTTCCTGTATCATAAAGCAATATTCCAATCACTGCACAATTTCCCCTCTTTTTCATATTGTATAAAAAAGCAACTTAAAAAAAGAAAGGATTACCATTATGGCGAATTATCATACAGCACCCGACTGCGGCTGCAGTCAGAACCCGCCCCGGCAGTCTGTGCCGGAAAAACCATGTCCTGCTTCCATGAGCGGAAGGCAGGCCATGCCAGCTTCCTGTCCGGAACCTATGCAGAGACGTCAGATGATGCAACGTCCATGTCCGGCTTCCATGAACGGACGCCCCATGATACAGAGACCATGTCCGGCAGATATGCCTGCGCGCCCCGGAATGCCGAAACCATGTCCGGCAGATATGCCCATGAATCCCATGGCAGACTGTCCGTCCATGCCGGAGCACTGTCCGCACAAAGCCGATCCGCTGGCTGTTATGCCCATTGCCATGGCTTATGTCCCCTGGCAGTTTTTCCATGAGACCTTTGAGCCTGACAAAGCGCTGCAGTGCGGAACCATTTTCCCGGAACTGAGCAAACCATTTTACGGAAAAGGAGGCTGCCCGAAATGAAAGGAAATCAGATGGAACAGATGAAGTTATTTCAGTGGATTAATATGGTAAGTTTCGCGGTAAACGATATTGTCCTCTATCTCGACACCCATCCCATGGACCAGGAGGCAATCGCTTACTTTAACCATTTCCGTGAAGTGCGCATGAAAGCTCTGAAAGAATATGAAGACTGTTACGGGCCTCTTACCATTGACACCGCAAAACCAGATCAGAAATGGCTGTGGGCCATGCAGCCCATGCCCTGGGAAGGAGGTTACTGCTAAATGTGGAATTATGAAAAAAGATTACAGTATCCGGTAAACATTACTCAGACCAATCCCCAGATTG
>Ga0137306_102540_pt1 | contig 15064 bp, 16 predicted proteins | sample Inofroosms_March_FD_97187 | JGI IMG/M metagenome (GOLD analysis project Ga0137306, IMG submission 97187) | Mouse cecal microbial communities from Vienna, Austria - N-Acetylneuraminic and N-Acetylglucosamine D2O microcosms_March | ecosystem: Host-associated > Mammals > Digestive system > Large...
GAACAACCGATTTTTGCGACAAGCCCCGTTTTGCACCTGCTTTGGAGCAAGCCCCGTTTTGCGCCTATTTTTGAACAGAGCCGATTTTGCGAAAATGACAGATCTGTCATTTTCGCAAAGCCGAAAAAGCCCAAAATTCCGGGCCGAACGGCACCTTTGAAAGCACGAAAAGTGCACACTTCACAAAACGGGAAAAATGTGCGAAAATAAGAGGGAAGGAGGGAGACAGAGCGATGGCGCAAAAAAATTGCAGAGACGAAGCGCCCGAAAAGCTATGCAAATCAACAAAATACAGCGAGGAGGTGAAAACGGCCTGCCTGTGCGCGTTGCTTTCGGCAAACAGCCTTTCGGCGGTGGCAAGGCGATACCATATCCCGAAAAGCACTTTAAGTGCTTGGAAGGCGAAGGCGGAGGCCCTGGATGCGGCCGGCGAAAAAAGCCTGTGGACCCAGGCGCGGGAAGAGCAGGTAAAGCGCATTACGGTGAAAGCGGCCGAGGGGGCGCGGCTTTCGGCGGAGCTGATGTGCCGGCGGCTGGAGGCCGGAGCGCGCAATCTTGCGCGGTGCGAGCAGATCGACCGGATGCTGCTGGGCGGCGAGGAAAGCGACGGCCTTGTGCTGGTGGACGGAACGGCGGTGGACGAGGCGCGCGAGCGCGTGCGGCTGACGCCGGAGCTGGAAAAACGGCTGAACGACGAACGGGCAAAGCGCAGCGGCGCCATCCCTTCAGACGCGGCATTGAGCACAATGCTGCGGGCGCTTTCGAGCATCTCGGAAAAAGGCGCGGGCGAGCTGGGCGCGGCGGTGGGCGATGGCGACGAAAACACAGCGGCGCTGCTCGAATGCGTGGAGGGAGACGAGTGGTAGCGCCGGCAAGCAGCGCGCGCCAGCCGTGCGGGCAACAGAGGCCGGCCGGCGCAGGCACGCCGGCAGCAGGGGTCAAAGCGCAGGCACGCCGGCAAGCGCAAGCCGGGCCCGGCTGCGGGCGGCCGATGTTTGGGCAAAATGTGCAGGACAGCACGAGCCTGCCGGCACATGTTCAAAGCCGGGCCCATGCCAAAGGAGGTGAACAAAAAGAGACATGGCGGTGAACACCAAAAAGTATTTGGAGCAATATTTGTGCATCCGCACAAAAAACGCCGAGATCGTGCCGCTGCGCCTGAACGCGCCGCAGAACAAGCTGTATCGTGCGCTGGCGGCGCAGGCGCGGGCGGGCAAGCCCTTGCGCGCCATTGTGCTGAAGGCGCGGCAGATGGGCTTTTCCACGCTTACCGAGGCGTTGATCTTCAAGCGGACGGCAACGCGCCGGGCCGTGCGCAGCGGCATTGTGGCGCACCGGGACGACAGCTCGAACAATCTGTTCAATATGTCGAAGCGGTTTTACGACAATCTGCCGCCGGCGCTGCAGCCGCAGTGCCGGGCAAGCAACGCGCGGGAGCTGGTGTTTGATACGCCCGGCGGCGCCGGCCGGGCGGGCGGCGCGGGGCTGGGCAGCTCCATCAAGGTGATGACGGCGGGCGGCCCGGGGATCGGCCGTTCGGAGACGTTCCAGAACCTGCATCTTTCGGAATACGCATTCTGGCCGGGCGACAAGGAGGCAACGCTGGCGGGCCTGCTGAACGCCGTGCCGGACGCGCCGGATACGATGGTGGTGATCGAGAGCACGGCAAACGGGTTCGATGCGTTCAAGCGGCGCTGGGACGACGCCGTGGCCGGCAAAAGCGGCTTTGTGCCGGTGTTCTGCGCGTGGTGGGAGCTGGAGGAATACCGCCGCGCGCCGGAGCCGGGCTTTGCGCGCACCGCCGCGGAGGAAGCGCTGGCCGGGCTGTATGGGCTGGACGACGCGCAGCTGGCATGGCGGCGGGCCTGCATTCGGGATGTGTGCGGCGGCGATGTGGAGCTGTTCCATCAGGAGTATCCCAGCTGTCCGGAGGAGGCGTTTTGCTCCACGGGCTCGTGCATCTTCGATAAAACGGCGCTTACGGCGCGTCTGGCGGCGGCTCCTCCGCCCGTGCGGCGGGTGCGGTTCAGCTATGTGGAACGCGGCGAGATGCTCACGCTGACAGGCGTAGAGGACGACCCCCGCGGCCCGGTGCTCGTGTACCGCGCGCCGGAGCCGGGCCGGCCGTATGTGATCGGCGGGGATACGGCGGGCGACGGCAGCGATTGGTTTACGGGGCAGGTGCTCGACAACGTTACGGGCGAGCAGGCGGCGGTGCTGCGCCAGCAGTTCGACGAGGATGAATACGCGCGGCAGATGATGTGTCTGGGCTACTGGTACAATACGGCGCTGCTGGGCATCGAGGTGAATTTTTCCACCTTTCCTGTAAAGGAATGCACGCGGCTTTGCTATCCGCGGCAGTACCAGCGCGAGGTGCAGGACAGCTACACCGGGCGCCTGCAGCAGCGATTTGGCTTTCGCACCGACCAAAAAAGCCGCCCGGCGGCCATTGCGCAGCTGGTGCGCTATGCGCGCGAACACCCCGAGGGCCTGTGCGACGCCGAAACACTGCGCGAAATGCTGACATTTGTAAAAAACGAGCGCGGCCGGCCCGAGGCCATGCGCGGCGAGCATGACGATCTTGTTATGGCGCTGGCCATCGCACACGCGTGCCGCGCGCAGCAAAGCAATTTGCCGCAGGCCTGCGAAGCGCGCGCGGCGTGGGCGCCGGGGTGGAACGAGGACGGCGCGCAGGACGAGGCGCTGGAAGAATTTTTGGCATTTGGCAGAGAGGAGTTTTAAAAAATGTGGATCAAAAGAACGGAATATATAAGCCTGTGCGAGCGGCTGGCGCGCCTGGAGGCAGCGGAAAACGCGCGGCAAAGCGAGCTGCTGCGCAGCAAAACGGCGCTGCAGAACACAGACGCCGCGGCGGACGCGCGCAGGCTGGCGGTGCAGTTTGAAAATCTGCTGGCCTACGATGGCACGGCGCAGACGGGAGGACAGACGGATGCGGAGGAATGATGCGCGGAGCGCGGCATACCCCGCGGCAAACGCCGCGGCGCGGCGCTGCCTGCGGGAGGGCGGCCTTTCGCAGAAAGGCCCGGCCGGCGGGCGGCCCGTACAGGGCGAAGCCGCAGCCGAAGAGAGCGCCCCCGAGATCACGCCGCAAACGGTATGGAGCGAATTTGTGCGGGCAAAGCGCTTCAACGAAGCCATCGGCCTGTACGATACCGTGGAAAAAAACGAGCATTTTTACATCGGCGATCAGTGGCACGGCGTGAACGCGCCCGATCTGGACCAGCCGGTTATGAATATGCTCAGCCGCGTGGTAAAGTACCTTGTGGCCTCGGTGATGAGCGACGACATCGGCGTTTCGGTAACGGATTTTGAGGAGGATGCGGCGCTCAAGCCGGTGCTGGAGATGCTGAGCGCGCAGTTCGACGCCGTGATGGAGGGCTGCGGCTTTCGGCGCAAGGCGCGCGAGGCCATCCGCAACGCGGCGGTGGACGGCGATGGCTGCCTGCACTTTTATTTCGAGGCGGAGGACGACGCGCCGCGGCCCGGCGCGGAAAGCATCGGCTTTTGCGCAACGCCCGGACACATCGAGGCAGAGATCATCGAGAACACGAACGTGCATTTCGGCAATCCGCAGCAATGCGAGCTGCAGCGGCAGCCGTATCTGCTGCTGCACTTCCGGCGTTTGGCGGAGGATGTTCGGCGCATGGCGCGCGAAAACGGCGGAGACGCCGAGGCCGTGCAGCCGGACGAGGACGAATACCGGCACGGCGACGCACCCGAGGAGGGCAAGGTGACGGTGGTGCGGCGCTACTGGAAGCAGCGCGGCCGGGACGGCCGCAAAACCGTGTGGTTCTGCGAAGCAACAGACGGCGCCATGGTGCGCGGGCCCACCGATACAGGCTATACGCGTTACCCCATCGCGTTTTTTCCGTGGGAAAAGGTGAAAGATCAGTTCCACGGGCAGGCGGCCATTACAGGGATGATCCCCAACCAGATTTTTGTGAACAAGCTGTTTGCCATGGCGATGCAGCATGTAAAGCACATGGCGTTTCCCAAGATCGTCTACAACCGAAACCTGCTTGCGGGGCGCAAATGGTCGAACCGCGTGGGCGAGGCCATCGGCGTAAACGGAGACCCCAATCTGGCGGTGGCCGCGGGGCTGCGCGCGCCGGATATGTCGAGCCAGGTGCTGGTGATGATCGATAAGGCGGTCGCGTACACACGCGATACCATGGGCGCTTCCGACGCGGCGCTGGGCAATGTGGCACCGGAGAACACCTCGGCCATCATTGCCGTACAAAAGGCCACCGGCATGCCGCTGGAGCTGCAGCGGCAGGATTTTTACACCTTTGTGGAGGACAGTGTGCGCGTGTGGATGGATATGATGGCGCGGAACTACGGCGTGCGCCCTGTGCGCCTGAAGGTGCGCAAAAGTACGCAAAACGCCGAGGCGCATTCCGTGCAGATGCCGGGCCCGAGAATTGCCGGCGCGGATGCGGCAAGCACGCCGTATGAGGATCTTTTTTTGCCTGTAAGTGCACAAAATGTGCCAAGTTGGGGGCAAAACTGCCTGGAAGAACTACAAAATGTGCAAACCGGCGCGGCAAAGCAGTCTGCCGAGGGGCAGACTGCGGGGCAGGGCATGCCCGACGCGGACGCCGAGGACTGTTACGAGACGGTGCCGTTCGATTTTTCGGCCCTGCAGACCATGAATCTGCGGCTGAACGTGGACGTGGGCGCGGCAACGTACTGGTCGGAGCTGATGCAGGTGCAGACGCTGGACAACCTCTTTGCGCGGGGCGTGCTGACGGACGCCGTGACCTATCTGGAAAACATGCCGCGCGGATATATTCCGGGGCGTCAGGCGCTGATCGAGGCGATCCGCAAGCGGCAGCAGGCGATGCCGCAGGCCCTTGCGCAGCAGCCCGCAGAAGGGCGGCCAAACAGGATTTTGTAAGTTGCCGCGCCGGCAGCGCAAAAAAGACGAAACAGCGGCCCGGGGCCCGGCGGCGCCCAAAGGCACGGCGGAAAAGGGAACAGGGCGCGGCGAACATACGGCGAGGGAGGTGATCAAAATGGTACAATGCCCGGACTGCGGCACGGACGGACGTGTCGCTCTGGTAAACGAGCACGCGGCACGCGGGGTGGAGATTACGTATCTTTGCCCGAACCGGCGCTGCATGCACTATTTGCAGGAGATCGGCACAGAGACGCTCGGCGCAGGGCGCGATTTGGAAGATTCAGATGCCCAGACGCTGCAAAGCGCGGGGTAAAAGATCGCGCGTGAGGCGCTTTCTGAAAACCCGAAGCCGCGTGTAAAAAACGCCGGCAAATCACAAACAGGCCGACGGGCCAAACCCAAACAAGGAGAGGAGAAAACAGAATGAACGAAACCAGAGAGGCCCCCGCGAACGAGCCGAATAACGGTTTTTTGTGGGCGAGTGACAACGCGGCAGAAAGCGCCGCGCAGGGCGGAGCCGCAGAGGCGGACGAGATGCAAACCGCGCTGATGGAAGGCTTTGCCGAAGGGGAAGACAGCTTTTTGGAAGACGGCCTTTTGGAAGAGAACGAAACCGATTTAAACGAAGACGACGATTCTCTTCTTGGCTTTGCGGCGGAAGAAGGGGCGCTGCCGGCGCAGGGCGCAGCACAGGAAAAAGGCGCAGCCGGCCGCCTTTCCGGTGCAGACCGCTCTTTCGGTGCAAACGGCTCTTTCGGTGCAAACGGCTCTTTCGGTGCAAACGGCACAGACGGAGCAAACAGCATGGACGGCACGGCGGGCGCGCCGGAAGCCAAAGCGGGCGAAGCGGGAAAAGCAGTCGCTGCGGCCAGCACAGCAAAAGAAGCCGGGAGCGAAGCCGCGCCGCAGAGCGGCGAAGAGCCGGGATACAAGGGGGAGCCTTCCGGCCGGGAGCAGGAGATGCCCGCGCAGATGAACGCGGCGCAGCCGGAGCCGGAGCGGAACAGCATGCCCGCGCAGCTGATAGAGCAGTATGCAGCGGCGAACGGCATGACGGTGCAGCGGTATTTGCAGCTTGCCGGGCAGAGCATGCACAGGCAGGCCGTGGAAAAGCTGACGCAGAAGGGCGTTCCCGAGGAAACGGCGCAGGAGCTGGTGGCCGAGCGCACAAAGCTGGCGATGGAACGGCGCGCCCTCGCCCCGCTGCTGCAGCGCCTGAATGAGGAGGAAGCGCGCAGAAAGGCAAGAGAACCGTGGCTGGAGATGACGCGGGAATATCCCAACGTGACCCAGCTGCCCGAGCGCGTGCTGCAAAGCGTGCAAAGGGGCGAGCGGCCGCTTGCCGCAATGCGCGCGTGGGAGCTGGAGCAGATGCGCGAAAGGCTTTCGGCACAGGAGCTGCAGCTTTCGGCGCAGGCAGCGGCGCTGAAAAACCGGCAAACCACGCCGGGCAGTGCGGCGGGCGCGGCCGACGCAAAGCAAGACCCCTTCCTCGACGCGCTGCTCGCGGCAGATTGACGCGGCGCCGGAATACCGCCCGCAGCCCCCCGCAAAAGGCCGCAAAAGGGGCCCGCACAAAGCGGGGCCCACCAAGCGCGGCAGTCTGCCAAGCGCCGCAGCCTGCCCGTCGCTGCCTCCCGCCAGTCGCGGCAAAACCAAACCGAACATTTTTGAATCAGAAGGGAGAACCATCATGATCAATCTGCATGCAAAATTCGCAAACAGCCTGCCGGAGTTTTTCGGCAAAAACAGCATCATCGCCGGCCGGCTCTCGAACCGGTACAGCTTCACGGGGGTGGCCACCGTGAAGATCACCATCCCGCAGACCGTGCCGCTCACGGATTATCGCCGCAGCGGCACCAACCGCTACGGCGACCCGCAGGAGATCCAGGATACCGTGCAGGAACTGACGCTCTCGCGCGACCGCTCGTTTGCGCTTACCGTCGATAAGGGCAACAACACCGAGCAGGGCATGATGAAAAGCGCCGGGCGCATCCTGAGGCTGCAGATGCAGCAGCGCTGCATTCCGGAGAGCGACAAGTATACCATGGAGCGCCTTGCAATGCTGGGCGGCAGCATCGTCGCCATTACAAGCGCGCCCACCAAAACCACCATCGCCGATCTTGTCAGCGACGGCACGGCGGCGCTGGACGACGCCGAGGTGCCGGAGCAGAACCGCACGCTGTATGTTACCCCGGATATCTACAAGCTTTTAAAGCACAGCCCGCTGTACGTGGATAACAATACGCTCGGCAGGCGCGCGGTGCTGAAGGGGCAGGTGGGCGAATACGACAATATGCCCGTCATCAAGGTGTCGGCAAAGCGCTTCCCCGAGAATGTATTTTTCCTGATCGTGCATAAGGATGCCGCCTGCGCGCCGCAGACCATCAGCGAGACGAAGCTGCATAAGGATCCTCCGGGCATCAGCGGCAATCTGATGGAGGGGCGCTTTCGCTATGATTGCTTTGTGTTCGAGCCCACCGCCTGCGGCATCTATGTGGCGGTAAACGCCGCGGCAGGGCACGGTACGGTGTGCAGGGCGCCTGCCGTAGACGCAAAAACAGGCGTGATCACGCCCGAGGAGGGCGACAGCGCGTGGTATACCACAGACGGCAGCGATCCGCGCTACAGCGCCAGCGCGCAGAGCGGAACAACGCCGGAGGTAAAGGCGGGCGATACCGTGCGCGCCTACAGCAAAAAGGCCGGCGCGTTCCCCTCGCCGGTCGTCACCGTTACGGTAGCGGGTGCGGCCACAGCGTAACCGCAAGGGCGGCATGCCCCGGGCGCCGCAGAGAAAGCGCCCGGGGCAAACAGCCCGAAAGACGGCGCTTTGCGGGAACAGGGCGCCGAACCCATCCCCGGCCGCCCGAGGACGAACGACTTGCGCCGCCGGCCCGGCCGGCGGATGGGCATGCCTTTGAAGGGCGGATGCCCCGGCTGGCAGCCGGGGCTTTGGCCAAAGGATCCTGTAACAGAAGGAGGTGCGAAAGCATTTGACAGCGACGGATATTTTTAAAACGGCGTGCGGGTACTTATCGCAGACCGTGGAGGAGAGCGACGATGCGGCGGGCTTTGCGCCCGGCTGGCTGAACGTGCTGCTGGCCGAGAGCTTCGAGGCCGAAAACGCGCTGCGGCGCGCCGAGGGCCTGCCGGAGCTGGCATCGGCGCCGTTTGTCAGCGCCGATACCATGCAGGAGGAGATCCCCTATCACGATGCGCTCACGCGCATCGCGCTGCCCTACGGGCTTGCGGGCGATCTGCAGCGCGACGCAGAGGACGATTACCGGGCAAACCTTTTTCACAATTTGTACGTTGCCGCCCTGGAAGAAGCGGCGCGCTGCGTGCCGGAGCCGGTGGAGGACGCGTATGTGTGAACAAAAGCAAAAAGCCGCAGAGGCCGGGATGCATCCGGGCAAGAAGCGGAGGACGCGTATGGATACGCCAAAAAGTCCAAAGCCGCAGGGCTCAAAAGGAGGTGAAGGGCGGCAATGCCCAGACGGATCCAAACAGGCGACGCGCCGGCGCGCTCTGCGCGCAGCGTGGCGCTGGAAAAATTTAAAGGGGTGGATCTTTCCAGCAGCGTGACAAATGTTGCCGTGCAGCGCAGTCCCGACGCGCCGAACATGATGCCCAGCGCAGACGGTTTCCCGGTAAAGCGCCCGGGCTGGCGCACCCGGCTGCAGCTTCAGGGCTGTGTGCACGGGGCGTATCGGTTAGAGGCGGGCGGCAGCGTACACCGGCTCGTCCACGCGGGAACCAACCTGTACCGCGTGGATACCAACGAAGCAGGCGAGGAAACGGCGACGCCGATTTATACCGATATGGCAAACAGGCCCAGCGCGGGCGTGCAGCTGTGCGAAAAACTGTGGCTGCTGGACGGAAAAACCTATTTGGTATACGACGGCGCCTGCGTGCGGCCCGTGAGCGAGATCGCCACCGTGCCGAAGGTGACCATCGGCAAAGCGCCGAACGGCAAAAACGGCGCCACAAGCTATTTGCCCGTAAACCTGCTTTCGGGCAGGCGCACCGACAGCTTTTGCGGCACGGAGGAAACAAAGGCCGAAACGGCGTATTACCTTAGCTTTAACGCGCTGACGGATACGGCGGTAACGGTGCGCGTGCTGGGGGCAAACGGCGAGTGGACAGAAAAAACGGAGGGCACGGATTTTACGGTGAACCGTGCGCTGGGCCGCGTGACGTTTGCCGCCGCACCCGGCAAAAGCCCGGTGGACGGTGAGGACAATGTGCAGATTACCTACGAGACGGCAAACCGGGCCGATGTGGTGAACCAATGCCGGTTTTGCATTTTGTACGGTGTAAACGGCGCGCTCGACCGCATTTTTATTGCGGGCAGCCCCAATGCGCCAAATGTCGATTACTGGAGCGAATGGCGCGACCCGGCTTATTTTGGCGATGTCTCGTACAGCGCGCTGGGAAAGGAGAGCAGCCCCATCATGGGCTACAGCGTGCTGGCCGATGCATTGGTAACACACAAGCAGGGCGAAGAAAACGGACGCAACGCGTTCGTGCGCCGGGGCGAGCTGGACGAAGAAGGCTTTGCGGTGTTCCGCATCACAAATGTAATCCAGGGCGAGGGTGCGGCGGCGCAGCGGTGCTTTGCCAGCCTGAACAGCGAGCCGCTGTTTTTAACGGCACGCGGCGTCTATGCGCTTACGCCCGGCGATGTAACGGGCGAGCGGTACGCGCAGGAGCGCAGCTGGTATATTGCCTCGCACCTTACGCGCATTGCCGCGCTTTCCAACGCCTGCGCGGTGGTATGGGGCTGCTTTTATGTATTAAGCGCGGGCGGCACGCTGTACCTGCTGGACGGCGCGCAAAAAAGCTACGAAAGCAAAAACCCGTATTCCACGTACCAGTACGAATGCTACTACTGGCCCGGCATTCGCGCCTCGTGCCTGTGGGTGCAAAACGGGGCGCTGCGCTTTGGCACCGAAGACGGCGCCGTGCGCGAATTTTTGCCGGGGGACGCTTCCGGCGATTACAACGACGACGGCGCGCCCATTGCGGCGCACTGGTGCACGCCGCTGCTCAACCTTGGCGTCTGGTCGAACGTAAAAACCGTAGACAACGTGTGGATCGTGGGCAAGCCCTATACGCGCAGCGGCGGAGAGATCGCGTTCATCACAAACCGGGATCACGAACGGCTGGGGCGCAGCTACAACATCGACATTTTCGATTGGGACGATATCGATTTTAACCGCTTTACCTTCCAGACGATGGACGGGCCGGTGGTGGTGCCGATGCGCAAAAAGGCAAAAAAGATCCAGACATTCCAGCTTAAAGTCGGCAACGAACGGCTCAACGAGCCGTTCGGGCTGCTGGCGATCCAGATCAATTTCAAAATGGGAGGATTTGTAAAAAAATGAGCTTTGAAGCGCAAAAGATTACCGGATACGCAAGCGGCATTGCCGCGCTGCCGGATAAAGTGGAAGGGCGCGCGGCGTGGCTGAAGGCCCAGTTCGACGCGCGCACGGACAGCGAGGTAAAAACGCAGCACAACGCGCTGTGCGACGCGCTGGCCGCGCCGGGGGCCGCGGCCAGCCTTGGCGCGCAGGCGCCGGCGGGCGTTGCGGCAAACCCCGCGCCAGACGCCGGCGCGGGGACAAGCGTACAGGCCGTGCTGCAGGGGCTGGCGGATCACGCAGAGGCGCACGCCGCCCGCGCCGATAACCCGCACGGCGTAACGGCCGCGCAGCTGAACGCCTATACACGCGCGCAGACAGACGACGCTATTGCAGCGCGCATTGTGCAGATCGGCGCGGGCGATATGGCCCAAAGCGTTTACGACCCCGAGGGGCTTGGCGTGCCGCTTTTGCCGCGCGGCGGCGACGGCACGCAGGTAACGGTGCTTTTTATGCCGGTGCAGCCGGACGAGGCGCTTTGCTCCGGCGAATCGCTCGGCGTGCTGTTCGGCAAGCTCGCGCATCGGCTGGCGGCGCTGGCCGACGCCATAGCGGGCAAAGCGGCGGCCATGCACACGCACACAAAAAGCGAGGTAGGCCTTGGCAACGTGAACAACACGGCAGACAGCGAAAAATCGGTAAAATACGCGGCCAGCGCCGGCGCGGCTGTCGATCAAACGGCGCGGAACGCCGCCGCCGTTGCCCAAACGGCGGCAAACACCGCGCAAACCGCCGCCAATGCGCGCATGCCGTATGCGGGCGGCACATTTACGGGGCACGTGGCGGCGCCGGGCTCCAACACCGCCACCTGGCGGCTGCGCAACGCGATTGTCACCGATTCCGGCTGGAGCCCCGTCAGCTCGAACAGCATCTGGTTCATCCGCAAATAAAGCGGCGCAGGGGGCGGCGCACGGCGCGGGTGCTTTTCCGCGCCGGCTGCGGGCCTTGGCAAACATGGAGAACGGAGAGCATTGATTAGAAAGGAGGCCCCATGCCCATTTACGACAGCGACGGCTCGGCCAACCGGGAGATCGGCAGGGTATACGACCATAACGGCAGCGTCAATACGCAGATCGGCAAGGTGTACGACTCGAACGGCAGCGCCAACAGCTTACTATATCAATTTGCAACAGAAAAAACACAGGTAATATACGACACTTCCGCTCACACAGGATGGTGGGCAAATTTTGGAACGGGTATTGCGAATGGACTTTACCGGCACTATACCGGATCAGGCGAATATTTTTCCCCGTGGATCGATTTAACAAACTATACCAAAGTTACGATCCACCTATTTGTAAGATTATCAAATGGCGGCAGCGTAGGGCTGAATTTTGGCTTTTGCCCGCAGTCGGATCCAATCAACTATCATTGGAACCAAGGTGTGGGGGTTAAGGGTTATGACACGTGGCAAGGGCCGGATCTTAAAGGCACATACGATATATCGTCGCTCACCGGCATATGGCGGATCAAGCAGCAAACATTCAATGGGCCGGATACCGCAAATACGTACCTTGGCAATTCCAATTTTACCTATTTGGATTTTTCGTAAATTTATAAAGGAGAAAAAACAATGAAGGCAATTTTTAAAAACGGCGCGGAGCTCGCCTATTTAAACGCCATCGAAACCGAGGAATACTGGGGCGGCAGCAGCCGGCGCACGCTCACGTTTACCTGCGCGCCGGACGCTGTTTCGGTGGACGTGCTGAACACGATTCTCAGCGACGCCGCCAATACCGAAACGCTGGAGCTCCACGGCTCGATCCCAACGGTGACAGAGCGGGACGGCGCGCCTGAAGAGGCGGAAATCCCCGTCACCAATTACTACGACGGCTACACGATGAAGCTGAAGGTCGGCGTGGAAAAAGAGCGAACGCAGCCCGAAAGCCCGGAGAGCGCCGCCGTATACGAGGACAGGCTGGTATTCAAGCTGGGCCGGCCCACGTACATTGAACGGCAGCTGGCAAGGCTGGGGCTGGAGGTGTAAGCATGGCAGACAGTACTTTTGCGGCAAAATGGATCCCGGCCGATACGGGCAACTACACAAAAGACCGCGCGGCGCAGGGCGGGCGCATCGCCGAGATCACGGTGCACCACTGCGCGGGCGTGATGACGGTGGAAGCGCTGGGCGCGCTGTGGCAGCGCGTGGGGCGCAGGGGCTCCAGCCATTACGGCGTGCACGACGGCGCTGTGGGGCAGTATGTGGCCGAAAGCGATGTGGCGTGGACGAACGGCAACTGGGCGGCGAACTGCCGTGCGGTGACCATCGAGGTGAGCAACAGCGGCGGCGCGCCGCAGTGGCCCGTCAGCGATGCCTCGCTGCAAACGCTGGCGCAGCTTGCGGCGGATATCGCGCGGCGCAACGGCCTCGGGGAGCTTTGCGTGGGCAAAAACCTCACGTATCACAGTATGTACGCGGCCACGGCGTGCCCGGGGCCGTATCTGCTGGCAAGGCTGCCGGACGTTGCGGCCAAGGCGAACGCCATCAACCGGGAATGGCGGCAGCAGCAGGCGGCGGCGTCGCAGGCGGGCGGCACAGCGCCGGGCGCGGGCGGGCCGCAAACGGGCGGCGACGCTCCGGCCGCCGCGCCGCTTTGCAAAGAGCCGGTAACGCTGTGCGTCGGCCCGGCCAGCGGCGGAGACCGGCGCACCCTGCGGGCGCTGGCGGAAAGCCTTTGCCTCGGCTACGCCGAGGACGCGGCCGGCCGCATGCGCATCGGCCCGGCCAGCGCGGGCGACCAGGTGACGATCCTGACAAAGGCCGCGGCGCTGGGGCTGGCCTATGGGGTGTATGAGCCGGAGGCGGCAGGCGGCGCGCAGCCGGGCGCGGAGGCGAGCGGCGAGGCGGCGCGCACCCAGCAGCTGCAGGCCGAGCTGGCGGCATTGAAGACCGCGCTGCAGGAGCTGCAGGGCCAGCGCGACGCCGCGCAAAAAACGGCCGAGCAGGCCGCGGCAGCGCTTTCGGCGGCAGAGGCCAGGGCGGAAAGCTATTTGCAAACGATGCGTGAGGCAAAAGCACAAACGGAAGGATATCTGCAAAAAATAAACGCGGCAAAGGCCGCGCTGGAGGGGTAAAAATGATGAAGAATAAAACGGAGTACATCAAAAACTGGGCGGCCGCGGCCGGGGTGCGCGCGGTGAAAACCGTGGCGCAAACGGCGCTTGCCACCATCGGCACGGCGGCGGTGCTGGGTGCGGTGGATTGGCATATGGTGGCCAGCGCCGCGCTGCTGGCGGGCCTGCTGAGCCTGCTTACCAGCGTGGCGGGCCTGCCGGAGGTGGAGCGTGTGCAGCCCGAAGGGGCGCAGAGTGATGCCCCCGGGCTGTAAGGCAATGGACAAAGGGGGAACAGGCAGTATGGAAACGGGCATCACGTCGGCCATCCAGCGCAACGAGCACGAGGAATTCGCGCGGCGCATCACGGAGGAGAACGAGCGGCAGAACCACCGGCTGGCAGTTTTGGAAGAAAACACGCGCCGGCTGGAAAAGCTGAACGTTTCCATCGAGCGGCTGGCTGTAAACATGGAAAACATGCTCAAAGAGCAGCTGCATCAGGGCCGGCGGCTGGAACAGTTGGAGGCGCGCGACGGCGAGCTGTGGCGCAAGGTGCTGGCGCACGCCGTTACCACCGCGGTGGGCGCGGTGCTGGGGTACCTGCTTTTGCAGGCGGGCATATAACAGAAAGGAGCAAACAGAATGGCAGGCTTGTATTACGACCCAACAGCGGATATCAACAGCTTTTACGCGCAGCAGCAAAGCATTGCGCAGGCGGCCGCGCAGCGGCAGGCAGAAATACTGCTGCAGCAATACGAACGCAGCGTGGCGGCGCAGCAGGAGGCGCGCGCCCGGCAGGAGGCGGCCGCCCTGGCGGGCTACAATTCGCTTTTGGAGGCGGCCAAGGCGCGCTACGACAACGCGCTTTCGCAGCGCCGGCAAAATTACGACAAGGCGGTTGGAGACGTAAACGGCGCCTCGGAGCGCGCAATGCAGCAGGCGTATCTTTCCAGCGAGCTGCAAAAGCGCAACATCGGTCAGCAGCTGGCGGCGCTGGGGCGCAGCGGGGGAGCGAGCGAAACAACGCTTTTGAACATGGCGAACCATTACGGCAACGCGCGCGGAGCCATCGATCAAAACCGCACGTCGCAGCTGGGCACGCTGGCCTCGCAGCTTGCCGCGGGGAACGCGGGCGATCTGGATACGTACAACAACGCCAAGGCGAGCTACGATTACGATTACCAGACAAAACTTGCCGATCTTGCGAACGCCATGCAGGAAAAGCTGCTGGGCTACAGCAACGCGTATGCCGGCGGCCTTGCGCAGCTGGAGCAAAACAAAGAGCAGCAGCTGGCGCAGCTGCGCGCGGCGCACCAGGACGCGCTGATGCAAACGCGGCAGGAGCAGGCGGCGCAGGCCGCCCGCAGGCAGACGGTGAGTGCGGGCGGCAGCAAAAAAAGCTACAGCAGGAGCCATGGCAGCGGAAACGCCGCCGGTACCGGCGGCAGTTACACCCCGGCAGTTACAAAAACGGCGCAGCCCAGGCCAAAAACGGGCGGCAGCATCGGCGCGGCCTCGAACGGGGTGTCCTCCAAACCGGCAGGCGGCGGGGGAAGCAGCGTCTACAGAATGGCGGTACGGTAAATTCTCCGGAGCGCCGCCTTTTGGCGGCGCTCCGGAAACCAAACGGAAGATGAAGATGGCGGTAAATATTTTTTACAAAGAA
>Ga0137306_102541_pt1 | contig 15050 bp, 11 predicted proteins | sample Inofroosms_March_FD_97187 | JGI IMG/M metagenome (GOLD analysis project Ga0137306, IMG submission 97187) | Mouse cecal microbial communities from Vienna, Austria - N-Acetylneuraminic and N-Acetylglucosamine D2O microcosms_March | ecosystem: Host-associated > Mammals > Digestive system > Large...
ACAGCCCGATGCTCCCGTCGTGTTCGGTAATAATCTGAATCCGGGTAACGATTTCTTTTCCACCGATGACGGGCAGACTCTGGCCTGTAATTACATGAGCGTGGAGGATATGACAGCCTATTGCAGTTGGAGCGGTTTGCGTCCGATGAGTGAGCTGGAATACGAAAAGGCATGCCGCAGGTTTTATCCCCAGGTACCCGATAAGGGAGAATATGCCTGGAATACGAATAGCGGTATCAATGCGTTGTCTTCTCTCGGTGATCTGGCTTATGCGGGGGATGAGCGGGAACAGGCGAACAGTGCGGCAAAGAATGTGAACAGCGGAATCGGTAATAAGGTGAATGGTCCGGTCCGTTGCGGCTTGTTTGGTACTTCGGCTACGAACCAGACACAAGCGGGTGCGACGTACTGGGGAGTGATGGAGATGAGTGGTAATCTGAAAGAGTTGTGTGCGAATGTGAACTACACGACACTTAACGGCGGCAGTTGCGGAACGGGGGTATATAATGCGAATCTGTGGGACAAGACAGCGAATAAATACGGCGTTCGCGGTGGCGGATTTTCTTCTGCCGATTCTTCGCTTCGTACTTCCGACCGCACGGAAGTGATGAATTATTTTACGGCAATCACCCAACGGGACAGTACAGTGGGATTCCGGGGAGTATACAGTCTGTCGGGGATTAAGATAGATGGCGGAGAGATAGGTGCTCTACAAGATACAATTTGTCCAAAAGATAATGTAACTATAGCCAATATCTCAGTTGCTTCTTGTATTGACTTTCCGGATATGCGTTTTCAATATATTTGGTATGTAAAGAAACCCGGTGAGGCAAAATTTGAATTAATTGAAAATGTAGCCGGAGGATTATTATCATACTCAAAAATAGAACCTATTATCCAATTACCCGGAACATATCATTTTAAACGAGTAGGAATTTGTGCACTTGGTATTGCGGAAGCAATAACTGATCTTACTGTCTTGGTTAAAACAGCCATTACCGCACAAAGTCAGAACATTTCCAATCTTTTTTGCAAAGGTATGGCTTTGAATCTGACAGCACAGGGTTCTTCTTTAACCTTGCAATGGATAAAAAACAACATAAATATTCCCGAAGCAAATGCCGATACATATCAAAAAAATCCGATTTCTATTAATGACAATGGAACCTATTTCTGCAAAGTCAGTGGCAGATGCGGAACGATATATTCTGACACAACAATTGTTATCTATCCGATAGAAGACAGTACGATGACCGATCCCCGTGACGGAAAAACATATAAAATCCGAAAAATGCCGGACGGTCATTGGTGGATGGTGGAAGATTTAAAATTCGGAACATGTGTAAGCGCCTCAACATATGACAAATATGAACAAGTATCCGTAATAAATCAAATTGGTACTGATTATTATGGGGTATGCAGAATCAGCCCGGTAACCAACGCAGGTTATTTATACAACTGGCAAGCAGCCATGAATCACAAAAATGCCGTCTATAATACGTCCAGCAATCCATCCGGAAATGTAAACGGTAATAGTCCTTACCAGTGGCAAGGAATTTGCCCTCCAGGCTGGCATTTACCAAGTGGAGGAAGTACAGGAGAGTTTCAGCTATTATATAGTGCATTATGTAGTCAAAAGAATAATATTTATCCCGGCAAAGGAGTTTTTGAAGGAATGTTGGGTGGATTTGCCGGAGAAAGTAGTATTTATGAAACGAATTCAACCGGACGCTATTGGAGCAGCACATATTACAATGCAACAATGGCTTATGGATTATTTTTTAACTCAACATCCGCAAGTATGCAATACATGCCAGGAAGTGGTACTCGTGTCGGCTTACAGATACGTTGCGTCAGGAATTATTAAGTCTTGTATCATACTTATTCATTTTCCTCCTCAGGCTGATCCGTTCTGGCTTGAGGAGGGATAAATAACAATTAAATAACCCGCTCCTTCGCTTTATAAAAAAACTGCTATTGGAAGAACTGCCCACTTTTTATTTGATAAAAGTAGGTATGAACTGTATGCCAAGCACTGCGGCGATGCGGAAAAAACTTGAGAGCTGGATGTCAGCTTTTCCCCGTTCAATGCGAGCAATATAAGTTTGTTCACGTCCGATTTTTTCGGCGACCTGGCGTTGGGTAAGTTTCAACTCCCGGCGGCGGTCTCTGAGGAGAGTACCGTAATACCAAGCAAGAGCCTTGGCATTGAACTCTTCACGTTCCTGAGTGCCGTCCACACCGAATTTCTCGTCAAGCATCTGATTTGTTGTCGGCAACTTTGCCAATTTGTTTTCGTCTAATTGTATCATTATCGGAATCTGTTTAAAATTTTATGAGCTATTTCGATTTGTTTTTTATAATCTTTCGTTGACTTTTTCAGGAAACCGTTCAAAAGGATTATACGTGTCGATTCGATTACATTGTCATGATCTATCGCAAAAAGAATTGTGCGGTATTCATTGGTTCCAACCGAAATCCTCATTTCATAAAGGTCTTTTGCCGATTGAAGATGTTTTACAAATTTCGTGGATACATTGCGAACGCTCTGCACAACATTGAAAACATACTCGAACTTTTCCTTTACCTTGGAGGGCAAGAGGTTGTAAAAAGCATCAAATTCCGGCGTTCTGAAGATGATGCGGTTGGGCTGACTTTGCTCCGTTTGCAATTTCATACTACAAAGATAACTAATTAGTTCTATTTTATAAGCAATAAAACAAAAAAATTCTTGATAGACAGAGTACGGGATAAGGAGATTGCCCCCTTGCAATCTTTTAACTTTTTAGACCCGCTCCTTCGTTTTATAAAAAATAAAACTGCTATTTTTGCAGTGTATTGAAATGAAAAGAGCGGCATGGAGAATATACAGGCTATCAAACAGCGTTTTGAGATTATCGGGAACAACGAGGGGTTAAACCGGGCAATCGACATTGCCACACAGGTGGCTCCCACCGATTTGTCAGTGCTAATCACGGGAGAGAGCGGTGTCGGGAAAGAAATTTTCCCGCGCATTATCCATGCTTACAGTTCGCGAAAACATGCCGCCTATATTGCTGTCAATTGCGGTGCTATTCCGGAAGGTACTATCGATTCCGAGTTGTTCGGCCACGAGAAAGGGGCTTTTACCGGAGCGTTGTCCGACCGCAAAGGCTATTTTGAGGTTACCGACGGCGGTACTATCTTTTTGGATGAAGTCGGGGAACTCCCGCTTTCCACCCAAGCCCGACTGCTACGGGTTTTGGAAGCCGGCGAGTTTATCCGGGTGGGGTCTTCCAAAGTACAAAAAACCAATGTCCGGGTAATTGCCGCCACGAATCTGGATATTCCTTTGGCCGTGAAAAACGGAAAATTCAGAGAAGACCTTTATTACCGACTGAATACGATTCCCATCAGCATCCCTCCTTTGCGCGAGCGGAAACCCGATATTCCTTTGTTGTTCCGGAAATTCGCTGCCGATTTTGCTGAAAAATACCGCATGCCGGCAATCCGCCTGACGGAAGATGCCGTCCGGATACTTGAGAACTACCGCTGGCCCGGTAATATCCGCCAGCTCAAGAATATTACCGAACAAGTCTCCATTATCGAGCAGGAACGGAATGTAGATGCCATCACGCTGAAAAAGTACCTTCCCGAAGACCAGACGATTTTGCCGGCCCTGGCACCGGGAGCAGAGCAGCATGAGAATAATTTCGCCTCCGAACGGGAAATCCTTTATAAAATCCTTTTTGACATGAAAAAGGATATGAACGATCTGAAAAAGTTAGTTTACGGCATGCTTGAAAAAGGAGAGGTCCCCCACTCCGCCGTCACAGAGCCTGTCACCTCTCTGGTGGTCCGGGATCAATTTGCCGCCCCCCAGCCGGAGTTTATCCAGACCAATATGCTCCCCGGTGAACACAGGCATCCTTCTATCCAGGAAACAGAGGCTGTCATCGAAGAGTCGTTTTCCATTGAAGAAAAAGAGAAGGAGCTGATTGTCAAAGCCCTTGAAAAGAATCACGGCAAACGTAAATCAGCCGCCAAAGATTTAGGGATTTCGGAACGAACGCTGTACAGGAAGCTGAAAGAATACGACATCGAAGATTTTTAACTATCAGAAAAGCATATTCCCTCCCCGGGGATGTTTTATTTTCCGGCACTTAATTACTATATTTGTCCGGAATATACACGTTCGATTTATGAGATACCTGAAAATTATTTTCCTCACCCTGTTTATTGTAACCTGCTGCGGAGCCTGCAAACTGGCTTCTATCACTTACTCCATGACGGGTGCATCCATTTCGCCGGAGGTAAAAACATTCTCTGTAGACTATTTTCAGAACAAGTCCCTGTTAGTCGTGCCCTATTTAAGCACGTTGTTTACAGAGAAGCTGAAAACTTATATGCGGACAAAAACCAGTCTGAAAGAAATGACAGACAATAACGGCGACATCCGCTTTTCCGGTGAAATTGTAGGGTATTACCAGAAACCTATCGACATACAAAGGGACGAGGTGGCAACCTCCAACCGCCTGACTATCGAAATACGCGTGAAATATATCAACACCAAAGATGATAAATACGATTTCGATTCCCGCTTTTCCAATTATGCAGACTACGATATAAATGCAGACTTTGACGCCATCGAAGAGGAATTGATTACCCAGATTTTAGATAAAATCATCGACGATATTTACAACAAGGCATTGGTGAACTGGTAGAACAGAAAAGGGAGGAGATACATGAAAGCGGACAAACTGATTGAACTGATTTGTCACCCCGAAAATAGCAAGAGTGAAGACTTACTGGAGTTGGAAACACTGGTAAGCCGCTATCCTTATTTCCAGTCGGCCAGGCTTCTCTATCTGAAGGCGCTGAACACTTTTGCAATGGCCCGTTTCCGCAATGAGCTCAAATCAAGCACCATATATATTACCGATCATAAACAGTTCTATAAATACCTGAATGATTTGCTGGAGTTCGACCACTTGCAACCCGTTCCCCAGGAGGATCCGCATTCTCTCTCGAACCGTGTCAGCGACCGTATCCGGGAAATCAACGGTTACCTTACTGTAAATACGGTCGGCATTCCGGCAAACAGGGAGCCTGTCCGGGAAGAGGAGAAACGTGTGAGGGAGCATATTATTCAAGTGGATTTTCCACAATCACCCCCACCGTCAACACCTGCTCCGGCTCCGGCACCAACTACTGCTCCCGTTCCGCCGCAGTTTATGAGTACGCAAGGTTATCCGGAAGGAGAAATTATATCGAATCCTATTTTTCTGGACAATATGCCCGGGGTCGTCAATGACTACTCGGACTATGAAAGCAGCAGTACCCCGAAACAGCAACCTGTATATGAAGTCGTGGAACGGCACAGTTCAGGCAACTATCGGATAGAACCCGTCCCCCGCTTCCCGCAAGAAGCTAAAGAAGCGGAAGAAGCGGTTCAGACAGGCTATATAAATTCCATCGAACTGATCGAGGAAGAGAAAAACGAATATCCTGCAATAGAGACCTCTGTCCCGGAAGAAAAAAAGGAAAAGTCTCCCGCCGAAAAAAAGAGAGAGCGTATTTCTTTGCAGGAACTTCCGGAAATGCTGGGAAATTACCGGCTTGAAGACGATACCCCTTATGAGGAAGAACCTTCTGTCAGCGAACTGGCCGCTTTAGTCAATAAAAAGAAAAAAACCGACAAAAACAAACTGATTGATAAATTCATTACGGAAGAACCGACTATGCCGCGCGGTAATTTAGAAGCGGTGGAAAACTGCGACCTGTCGGAAGAAAGCAGCATGGAGAAAGAAGACCTGTTCTCCGAAACACTGGCTAAGATATACATCAAACAACAGTTATACGAAAAAGCAGTAGCAACTTATATAAAATTAAGTTTGAAATATCCGGAAAAAAGTGTTTACTTTGCACACCGTATTGAAAAAATAAAGGCAAAAATAAATAATAACGAATAATTATGTATACAGCAATTTCCGTTTTAATCGTAATAGTCTGCATATTGCTGATTTTGATTGTATTGGTACAGAACTCCAAAGGCGGAGGACTGGCTTCTTCATTCGCTTCATCAAATCAGATCATGGGAGTCAGAAAAACAACCGATTTCTTAGAAAAAGCTACCTGGACACTGGCAGGCGCTATGCTTGTACTCTGTGTGATTGCGGCTTTGGCCATTCCGAGAGGTGAGGTAGGTGGAAAATCAGCGATTCAGGAGCAGATCTTGAATGCCCCTGCAAATCAGATTATCCCTTCTTTCGGTACGGAACAAGGTGGAGCCGAAACAACTCCGGCTCCCGCAGAAGAGCAAAAATAAGACACGGAATATCCTATAAGAATGTCAGTATGTCAGTCATACTGACATTTTTTTTGTTTTTTTGTCACTTCGTTCCGTCGGATGGATTTTTAATTAAATATTTTATTGTCAGCTATTTGTATATTTTTCATATCATACACCCCTCTTTCTTTCCGGGTTTGGCATGAAAAATGATTATACCCTCTTACGGACTGCGGTGTGTAACCGCATGAACTTAAAAACGTAAAAATTAATTATAAACTTAAAAAACAAAATCATGACACTAAAAACCGTACTTAACAAAGTGATTGTTGAGCCTGCTGAAGCAGAAACCGTGACCAAAGGTGGTATCATTATTCCTGATACGGCGTTGGAAAAACCCCAGAAAGGTACTGTCATCGCAACCGGCAATGGAAAAGCCGACGAACCGATGGAAGTAAAAGCCGGCGATACGGTGCTGTTCGGAAAATATTCCGGTACTGAAATCCACATCGACGACAAGAAGTACTTAGTGATGAATCAATCCGATATTTTGGTGGTATTATAATACTTTACATACAATAATTCTATCCCGGGCGTCAGGCCCATAACTTTAAAAATACAAATAATCATGGCAAAAGAAATAAAATTCAATATCGAAGCCCGCGACCTGATGAAAAAAGGCGTGGATGAGTTGGCAAATGCAGTGAAAGTAACCCTCGGACCGAAAGGCCGCAATGTGGTTATTGAAAAGAAATTCGGTGCCCCGCACATCACCAAAGACGGTGTGAGTGTTGCCAAAGAAATCGAACTGGCAGATCCGTATGCCAACATCGGAGCTCAGATGGTGAAAGAAGTGGCTTCCAAAACCGGTGACGATGCCGGAGACGGTACCACGACTGCTACCATCCTGGCACAGTCTATCATTAATGTAGGCTTGAAAAACGTTACTGCCGGAGCTAACCCGATGGAACTGAAAAGAGGTATCGACAAAGCCGTAAGCGCCGTAGTAAAGAATCTGGAAAGCCAGAAAGAGGAAGTGGGCAACAACTTCGAAAAAATCCGCCAGGTAGGACGTATCTCCGCCAATGGTGACGAAACCATCGGTAACCTGATTGCCGAAGCTATGGAAAAAGTAGGCATCGAAGGTGTTATCACCGTTGAAGAGGCCAAAGGTACCGAAACCGAAGTGAAAACCGTAGGCGGTATGCAGTTCGACCGCGGATACATCTCTCCGTATTTCGTAACGGACAGCGAAAAAATGGTCTGCGAATTTGAAAATCCGTATATCCTGCTTTATGACAAGAAGATTTCTTCCATGAAGGAATTGCTTCCCGTATTGGAACCGGTAGCACAGTCTGGCCGTGCCCTGTTGATCATCGCAGAAGATGTGGAAAGCGAAGCGCTGGCTACGTTGGTGGTAAACCGCCTGAGAGGCTCTTTGAAAATTGCTGCCGTGAAAGCTCCGGGATTCGGTGACCGCCGCAAAGAGATGCTGGAAGACATTGCCATTCTGACAGGCGGTGTCGTAGCTTCCGAAGACAAAGGCATGAAGCTCGAAAACCTGACCATCGATATGCTGGGACGGGCTGACAAGGTGAGCATTGACAAAGAAAATACAACGATCGTAAAAGGTGCCGGAAAGAAAGAGTTCATCCAGGAAAGAATCGAACAGATCAAGAAATTGATTGAAAACTCTACTTCCGACTACGATAAGGAAAAATTGAAAGAACGTCTGGCAAAACTGTCCGGCGGAGTGGCCGTACTTTACGTAGGTGCTGCTTCCGAAGTGGAAATGAAAGAGAAGAAAGACCGTATCGATGATGCTTTACACGCTACCCGTGCAGCCAGCGAAGAAGGTATCGTACCGGGAGGTGGTGTGGCATACATCCGTGCCCAGGCTGCTTTAGACGGCTTGAAAGGTGAAACCGAAGACGAACAGACCGGTATCGAAATCATCCGCCGCGCCATCGAAGAACCGTTGCGCCAGATTGCTTTCAACGCAGGTGTGGAAGGTGCCGTTGTTGTAAACAAAGTTCGCGAAGGCAAAGGCGATTTCGGATACAATGCCCGGAAAGATGTTTATGAAGATATGAAAAAAGCCGGAGTTATCGACCCGAAGAAAGTAACCCGTGTCGCTCTGGAAAATGCAGCTTCTATCGCCGGTATGTTCCTGACCACGGAATGCGTGCTGGTTGAAGAGAAAAAGGACGAACCCGCAGCTCCCGCCATGGGCGGCGGCATGCCGGGAATGATGTAATTCCTTTATCCAATATTGTAAAAACAGCCGGAGTAAATTCCGGCTGTTTTTTTTATGCCACAGAGAGAGGATGATTCAGAACGAATTAATCAACTTGCGGGGATTATTTCAGCCAGCTCTGCGGATGTTAAAAAAATCTTAATTATTGTAGCTTAATATTTTTGTAATCGGGAGGAGTTTTTTATTTTTACCGTCACTAAAAATTGAATCTAAAAAAACAGCTCCCATGGATGATGGAATCTTTGAATTGCTGAAGCTGATAGGCTCGTTGGCACTCTTTCTTTACGGAATGAAACTGATGAGCGAATCTCTCCAAAAGTTAGCCGGCAATAAAATGCGTCAGATTCTGACTGCAATGACTTCCAACCGCTTTACAGGTGTTCTTACCGGATTATTCATCACCGCTCTGATACAGAGTTCTTCCGCAACAACGGTAATGGTGGTCAGTTTCGTCAATGCGGGATTACTGGATTTGGTCGGCTCTATCGGAGTCATTTTGGGGGCGAACGTGGGGACGACGATTACCAGTTGGCTGGTAGCGGTTTTAGGACTGGGTAAATTCAGTATGAGCGACCTGGCTCTGCCTATCATCGGTTGTGCTCTGCCTTTGCTGTTTTCCAAAAAACGCTCACGCAAGAACTGGGGAGAGATGTTTGTGGGGTTCGGACTGCTTTTCTTAGCGCTCCGCTTTCTCCAGGAGAGTATGCCAACCAATCTCCACGATTACCCGGGTGTTGGTGATTTTATCCAACAAATCAGTTTTTTAGGGTTCCGTTCCTGGATGATTTTCCTGCTTTTGGGAGCCGCTTTGACCACGCTTTTCCAGTCCTCTTCGGCAACCGTAGCTTTGACATTAGTGATTTGTTCCAAGGGATGGATTGGCTATGAGGACGCTGCAGCCATGATTATGGGTGAGAACATCGGTACGACGATTACGGCAAACTTAGCGGCAGCCGTGGCGAATGTGCAGGCGAAACGGGCTGCACTGGCCCACTTTATCATCAATGTGTTCGGTGTGGTCTGGCTTTTTGCCATTTTCTCTCCTTTCCTTCACTTCATCGGTGATTTGTGTGTGACGCTCCATATCTCAAAATACAATCCGATTTATTCGGACCCCCGCCTGTTGGAAGAGGCTTTCTCGCCGGCAGCAAGAGCCGGAGTGATTGCTTCCATTAATATGGCCATGCCTTTGGTTTTATCCCTTTTCAATACGCTGGCAAAAGGAATCAATGTAGCTATTCTCATCTGGTTTACCCGGTTTATTGCCCAGTTGGTCAGCCGGATTATTCCCCCCAAAGCCGGAGAAGATACATTCAAATTGAAACATATCAAAATCGGGTTGCTTTCCACACCGGATGCTTCACTGTTTCAGGCCAAACAAGAGATTTCCCATTACGGACAGAATACCCTTGAAATGTTCCACAAAATGGTACAGGCATACGACAAGCCCCGGGGGGAATTTGAAAAGGAATTTGACAGGCTCCTGAAAATGGAAGACGAAAGTGACCAGGTAGAAGTGGACATTGCGGATTATCTGACAAAAGTTTCCGAATCCCGGCTGACTTCCGAGAACTCCCAGCGTGTCCGCTCCATGTTTAAAATCGTATCTGAAATCGAAAGTGTTGCCGATTCCATACTGAATGTGTCCAAAGCTGTCCAGCGTCGGCATGAACAGGGTGTGGTGTTCCCGGAGGAACTGAACGAGAAAGTGAAGCACATGTTTGCCTTGGTAGATTTAGCCATTACAGTCATGTGTTCAAATCTGAGTAAAGAATACACGGCTGTGAATGAGAAAAAAGCATACGAATCGGAACATGCCATTAACGATTACCGTACTATGCTGAAACAGGAACACCTCCTGGCGATAGAGGAAAAACGCTATAATTACACCACAGGTATCTTATACAATGACATCTTTTCCGAATGCGAAAAAATAGGCGATTATGTCATCAATGTCACCCAGGCCATCAAAGAAATCGGCCATCAAAATTAAGAGAAGCTTTCAAGATAAATCACAAAAGCTAATATTTACGGAATCATTATGAACTACGGACTTTTCGATTTTCTGAAATTAATCGGTTCTTTAGGGGTTTTTCTTTTCGGTATGAAGCTGATGAGCGAGGCTCTCCAGAAAGTGGCGGGTACCAAGATGCGACAAATCCTGTCAGCCATGACTTCCAACCGGCTGAAAGGGGTCATCACCGGTATTCTTATCACAGCCATTATCCAGAGTAGTTCCGCTACGACGGTTATGGTGGTCAGCTTTGTTAATGCCGGTTTGCTCAATCTGATAGAGTCTATCGGCGTAATTATGGGGGCCAATGTCGGTACTACGGCTACCGCCTGGCTTATCTCCATTTTAGGATTCAAAATCAGTATGGCGGAGATTTCCCTGCCCATGATAGGCTTGTGTCTGCCTTTGTTATTTTCAACCAAACGTTCCCGGAAAAACTGGGGAGAACTTATCATCGGATTCGGCTTGCTATTTATCGGTCTGGAGTTCCTGAAAGCGTCCATGCCCGATATACAAAACAATCCGGAGATATTCGAGTTCCTCCGGGAATATTCGGATATGGGGTATCCCTCCTATTTCCTTTTCCTGTTTATCGGGACGGTATTGACGATTTTAATTCAGTCTTCTTCCGCCACGATGGCACTGACCCTGGTGATGTGTGCCAACGGTTGGATCAGCTTCGAAATTGCCGCCTCAATGGTATTGGGTGAAAACATCGGAACAACGGTTACAGCCAATTTAGCGGCAATGGTAGCCAATACGACAGCCAAACGGGCTGCTTTAGCTCATTTTGTATTCAATTTTTTCGGCGTGCTTTGGGTCTTGACGATATTTCCGTTCTTTTTAAAATGGATCGAACACCTGAGTGTACTTTTAGGGATAGGCAATCCCGTCACCAATACGGAGGCTGTGCCTATGGCACTTTCGCTTTTCCATACGGTATTCAATATTTCCAATGTGTTGTTGCTGATCTGGTTCACGAAATTCATTGCCCGCGTTGTAAGTAAATTGATTCCTATGCGGGAAAACAATACAGACGCTTTTACGCTGAAACACATCAAAATCGGACTTCTATCTACTCCGGATGCCTCACTGTTCCAGGCAAAAGAAGAAATCACGCTTTATGCCAAAAATACATCGGAGATGTTCCACCAGGTCACGGAATGCCTGGATATGCCGGCAAAAGATTTCAGTAAACCGTTCGAGCATCTGGTGAAACTGGAAGACGAAAGCGACAAAATCGAGGTGGAGATTGCCAATTATCTGACGAAAGTATCGGAGTCCAAACTCTCTACCGAAAACTCCCAGCGAATCCGCGCCATGTTTAAAATTGTATCCGAAATTGAGAGCGTCGCCGATTCTTCTCTGAATATCGCGAAAGCTATTAACCGGCGTAACGAACAAAAAGTGGTGTTTCCGGAAGAACTAACCAAAAAATTGAAACACATGTTCTCGTTGGTAGAAGATACATTGAATACGATGTGCCGAAATCTGGCGATGGAATACAGGGAGGTGAATGCCAAGAAAGCGTATGAAACCGAGCGGGCTATCAATGACTACCGGATGATTTTAAAACAGGAGCACCTGATTGCCATCGAAGAGAAGCGATATGATTACCCGACCGGCATTCTTTACAATGATATTTTTTCCGAATGTGAAAAAATCGGAGATTATGCCATCAACATCACGCAGGCCATCAAAGAAGTCGGACATCAATAAATAATTTCTATTTTTGCAGTTCTAAAATCAGATTACAATATGGCACAAGAAGATGTTTTTAAGAAATTAGTGGCTCATTGCAAAGAGTACGGATATGTATTTCCTTCTTCCGATATATATGACGGCCTGGCTGCTGTTTACGATTACGGACAATATGGCGTAGAGTTAAAAAACAATATCAAAAGATATTGGTGGGAATCTATGGTACGGCTCCACGAAAATATTGTGGGCATCGATTCGGCTATTTTTATGCATCCGACCATCTGGAAGGCTTCCGGGCATGTGGATGCTTTTAATGACCCGTTGATAGACAACAAAGACTCCAAAAAAAGATACCGGGCAGACGTCCTCATTGAAGACCAGATTGCCAAATACGATGAGAAGATTGAAAAAGACGTAGAGAAAGCCCGGAAACGCTTTGGGGAAAAATTCGACGAAGCATTGTTCCGTCAGACAAATCCGCAGATTCTGGAACACATCCGTAAAAGAGATGCTTTGCAGGAACGGATGGCGGCAGCTCTGAACGCCAACGACCTGAATGAGGTACGGCAGATTATTCTGGACGAAAAAATCGTCTGCCCCATCTCCGGTACCTGCAATTGGACGGAAGTGCGGCAGTTTAATCTGATGTTTTCCACCGAAATGGGTTCTACTGCGGAGGGAGCAAGCAAAATATACCTCCGTCCCGAAACGGCACAGGGTATTTTTGTCAATTTCCTGAATGTGCAAAAGACGGGAAGAATGAAAATCCCGTTCGGGATTGCACAGATCGGAAAGGCTTTCCGGAATGAGATTGTAGCGCGTCAATTTATTTTCCGCATGCGTGAGTTTGAACAGATGGAGATGCAATTTTTCGTACGTCCCGGAAGCGAGCTCGAATGGTTTGCCAAATGGAAGGAAACACGCATGAAATGGCACCAACTGTTGGGTTTCGGTACTGAAAACTATCGGTTCCATGATCACGAAAAATTAGCCCACTACGCAAATGCCGCAACCGATATTGAATACCGGTTCCCATTCGGGTTCAAAGAAGTGGAAGGGATACATTCCCGTACGGATTTCGACCTGTCGCAACACCAGAAGTTCTCGGGCAAGAAGATTCAATATTTCGACACGGAATTAAATGAATCATACGTTCCGTATGTCATTGAGACTTCTATCGGTGTTGACCGCATGTTTTTACAGGTGATGTCGGCAGCTTACTGCGAAGAAGATTTAAGCAAAGACGGCAGACAGGATTCGCGGGTAGTGCTGAAATTACCGGCAGCCTTAGCCCCCGTAAAAATGGCTGTAATGCCTTTGGTGAAGAAAGACGGTCTGCCAGAGAAAGCGCAGGAAATCATGAACACACTGAAATACGATTTCAATTGCCAATACGATGAAAAGGATTCTATCGGCAAACGCTATCGGCGTCAGGACGCTATCGGTACACCTTTCTGTATCACCATCGATCACCAGACACTGGAAGACAATGCCGTCACTATCCGTTATCGCGACACGATGGAACAGGAACGCGTCGCCATCGATTGTTTAACCGGTATTCTGAAAGAAAAAACCGATATGCAAAATCTGCTCCGGCAAATCGTCTGACGATTCCCCGCAGAGTACCCGTATAAAATGAGGAGTGGAAAGTTTACTTTCTGCTCCTCGTTCTTTATTCCCCCGATTGGGTAAAAGAGCGGAAATGTTGAAAAGGAGAAGTGGAACCTTGGTTTTCCCATTTCTCCAATACTCTGTTTCTCTACTTTTTTCTTACCTTTGTTCCGCTACGATGCGGATAAGCGTATTCCGTCGCAGCGGACATATTTTAATTTGAAGCGTTTAGCTTTATCCTTTGTAAGAAAACGACCAATTTTTAAAGCAGAAGGATAAGCAGTACAAACGCTCGCGTTTGCCGTATATACACATCTATATACCCGGCTAAGCGTGAGGAACTGTTTATTTCTGCTTAGGTGCTTGGTCGTACCTCTTACAAGATAAACTAAAGTTCCCACGCTTTCTTTATTTTATAAACCAGCCTTTCGGGGGACTTTTCAAGGTGCTAAATAATTTTCCGAATGAAGAAATTATTTGGATGTGTATGTGTGTGTCAAGTGTTACTGCCCGTCCTATTGGTGTTGTGTACGATAGCGGGACTAAAAGCAAATAACATCCGGGTAGACGGAAAGACGCGGGTCACGAGCTTTGTCGGTGATACGGCGGTTATTGAAGTCAATCTCCTCTGGGACAATTCCTGGCGCGATGACTTCAACTGGGATGCCGCCTGGGTCTTCTTCAAGTTCAAGAAACGGGGACTGGAGAATCCTTGGCAGCATGCTTATCTGGGCTCTTCCGAGCATGTATTGACTCCCGGTGTCGGGAATGAAGGAGGAGGCTACGCCTATATGGTCGGTACCAACGGAGGGAAAGTAAACGGGATGTATGTGATGCGTAACAGTATCTCGGAAGGGAATGTCAGTGTAAGGCTACAAGTGAAATGGCCTCTTACCGGGACTGGACTGACGAAAAGTGATTTCGGGGATGCGTTGGATAAAATCTACGTAGCTGTACATGCCATTGAAATGGTATATATCCCCTACGGAGCATACTACTTAGGAGATGCTTCCTCTTACAAGAGTTTTACCATTGGCGATACGGCTGCCGTTGTGATTGACTCCGAAAATGCTCTGACACTTGCCGCAAAGAACAGAATGCCCAATGTCTCTTTAACTGCATCCTACCCGAAAGGATATGCCGGGTTTTACATCATGAAGTACGAAACAAGCCAGGAGCAGTATGTCGAGTTCCTCAAC